>JGI12316J15309_10012215_pt1 | contig 26527 bp, 20 predicted proteins | sample MarCyaLeptolynsp_FD_15309 | JGI IMG/M metagenome (IMG submission 15309) | reverse complement strand
CCGGACCCTTGTCATTGTCGCCATTCGCCGCCCGCGAATCGCCAGTCGGAACATTTTCCTGCTGGATGACCGGCTTGACCGCGTTCGGATCGATACTGGCCAGATGCACCCGGACGTCATTTTTGTATTGCCCCTCTTCATAGCGGTCGAGGTAGGCGCGGGCGTCGGCGGGCTTTGCGCTGGACAGCGCCGCCTGAGCCGCCAATTGCTCTTCAACCACGGTCAGAAGGTCGCGAAACCGCTCATTCTCGGGAAACTCAGCGATTGCCCGCTGACACACCGGCATGACGGCGGCATAGTCGTTGGCAAGGACGGCACTTGCCGGCGCCTTCGGGTCGACCAGCACATCGCAGGGATGGCGCAGCGTCAGTTCAGGCGCCTTCGGGCGAAAATAAAACTTGCCGATCAGCCCGTCATAATAGCTCGGGCGCTGTGTCCTCAGAGAGACCGACAGGGCGTCGTTGTAGACCCGCTCCTTCAGATCCTGCACCAGAGGGCGAATTTCCAGTCCAGGCTCCTTCATCAAGTCGAGCAAGTGCCGGGTAAACAGCCCGTTCGGGCTCTTGTCGGCATCGCTCAGCTTGTCGAGCGCTTTTTCTCCGGCCGCCGCGGCATAGACCACGACCGTGCCGTGCGGCGGGTCAACCCGACCGAGGCCCGCAGCGCCGCCAAGCGAGCGCGTATTTTCCGTCGGGAACGGATTGTCGCGGCAGGCGTCGAGCAAAACCAGATTGACCCGTGCCTTCCGCACCCGCAGATCTTCCAGCAATGTGTTCAGAGAAAGGGATTCGGCCCGTAACGTGCGTTGTTGCGAAGGGTTCAGCTTGCGAATGTCCGTTGGCAAAAGATAGTTTTCACCCGCAAGCTCGACGCCGTGACCGGCATAGTAGATCAGCGCCTCGGCACCCGGCTTTACCTCCGCAAGGAACTGCTCCGTCACGTCGATCATGTCGCGGCGCGTCATATCTTCGGCCTTGATCACCTTGAACCCGGTCGATTGCAAAGCGCTGGCAATGGCGCGGGCATCATTCAGCGTATTGTCCAGATCGGTGATATGTTCATAGTTCGAATTGCCGATCACCAGCGCGATCCGCTGGGCATCATAGCCAATATTGTGCGCCGGTATTATGTCGACCTTGGAAGCCTGCGCTCCGGAAAAAGCGACACAGAAACTTGCCAGAGACAAAAGGAAAAGTCGTAAAACCGAAGCCATGTGATGCCATCGCTATCAATTGGAATAAGATTATTACAAGATAGTTAGCGAACGGAGCCTTCGCAATAGACGCGCCGATCAATTGGGGGATTCACCCCAGTTGCGGCAGTTGCGGTGAATACTTGGAGCGTCAAATTAAACCGGTAATAATACGAGGGTTCACAGAAATAGCGTCTCAGCGCCAACCATGTCGTTCGTCAACAGCCAGGCAGGTTGACAGCCAGACCACCGAGGCTGGTTTCCTTATATTTTTCACTCATTTCGACGCCGGTCTGACGCATTGCCTCGACACAATTGTCAAGCGGCATGAAGTGGGTGCCGTCGCCCCTTAGCGACAACGACGCCGCCGACACGGCTTTTATCGCACCGAGCCCGTTGCGTTCGATACAGGGCACCTGAACCAGGCCACCAGCTGGATCGCAGGTCATGCCGAGATGGTGTTCCAGTGCGATTTCGGCGGCATTTTCGATTTGTGCGTTGCTGCCGCCAAGCACGGCACACAGGCCGGCCGCCGCCATCGCCGCGGCCGAACCGACTTCGCCCTGACATCCGACTTCAGCCCCGGAAATAGAAGCGTTCTGCTTGATCAGCCCGCCGATTGCCGCAGCCGTCAGGAGAAAGTCGCGGATACCGGTGCGCGATGCATTCACACAATGGCAGAGATAATATTTCAGAACTGCGGGAACAACGCCCGCCGCGCCATTGGTCGGCGCCGTTACGATCTGGCCACCGGCGGCATTCTCCTCGTTGACCGCCATCGCATAGAGCGAGATCCAGTCATTGATTATGTGCGGGTTGGCATCGTTCTTGCCGGTTTCGGCTTCGAGCTGATCCCTGATTCCGGCCGCACGACGACGCACATCCAGGCCGCCGGGCAGGATGCCCCGGGTCGCCAGGCCGCGGTTGATACAGCTGTTCATCACCGTCCAGACGCGGGTCAGATCCTCGTCCAGTTCCGCTTCGGTCCGCCGCGTCAATTCGTTGGCCCGCATCATGGCCGCGATCGATTTGCCGCTGTCGTCGCCCAGTTGCAGCATGCGCGCCGCCGTCAGGAATGGATAGGGCAGCGACACGTCGGCGGCCATCGGGCCGGAGAGGCGCATATCCTTCAACTCCTCTTCAGTGGCAATGAAGCCGCCGCCGATCGAATAATACGTCTCACCGAGACAAAGATTCCCCGCCGCATCAAAGGCTTCGATCATCATGCCGTTGGCGTGGCCCGACAGGGGGCCATCGTAGTTGAAGACGACATCCCGATCCGGGTCGAAGCGCAACGGCGGCAGGTCATCGGGGACAAGCATGCCGGTTTGACCAAGCGCGGACATCGCGGCATCGGCTGCGACCGGATCGAGGGTCGCCGGGAGGATGCCAAGCAGGCCAAGGATGATGGCCCGGTCGGTCGCATGGCCCTTACCGGTAAAGGCAAGGGATCCGTAGAGCGTCACGCGGACACGGGCGGGCGCAATCCTCGGTGTCTCCCGGAGCAGGTCCAGGAACCGGTTGGCCGCGATCATGGGCCCCATCGTATGCGACGATGACGGGCCGATGCCAATCTTGAATATGTCGAAAACGCTCAGGACCATGACGGCTCACTCCTGGTGGTGAGAAACAGACATTATCGGAAGCTTGCTTACCGGTCCCTGTTTGCGAACTCGCGTCCCGTACCAGACACGCGGGACGGAGACGCACATGTGCACCCGGTCGATATCCTATGCGATTCTCCTGACGGGAAATCAAGCGGCTTTGCGCGCGTTTTTGCGATTTCGACGTTCCCCGCCGGCCGGCGCGAGCGGCAACGATATCCGCAGGGTCGCACCCGGCCCGTCCCTGTTGTTTTCCGCGCTGATCTGCCCACCGAAGCGGTTGACTGCGTCCTGGGCGATCGTCAAGCCTAGGCCAAGGCCGCGTTTTGCCGATTTGGTTGTCTCAAACGGTTCGAATATTTCCGTTTCCTGGCCAGCGGCAAGACCGGTCCCGGAGTCCGTCACCAGCAGTTCGGCCGCGCCATCGTCAGCATCGATCGAGAAGCGGATCGTCTTTTTCTCGCTGTCGCGCATGGCGTCGAGCGCATTGGCGACGATGTTGACCAGCACCTGTTCCAGGAGCGTCCTTTCGGCGTTCACATGCACCGCCTTGTCGCCCTTTTCGATAATCTCAATGCTGACACTTCCCAATTCCGGCCCCATGACGCGCAGGACATCGTCGAGGGCGCCGCGCAGCGGCACCGCGTCCAGCGCAATTTTCGACCCCCGGGCCAGACTCTTCAACTTCTGAACGATCGCGGAAAGGCGCTGGGACAACGTGTCGATCCGCCCAAGACCCTCCAGGGCCGCCTCCTCACGTCCCTTTCCCAGGGATTCCCGGACATTGTAGATCTGGGTATCGATGGCGGTCAGAGGTTGGCTGATTTCATGGCAGAGACCGCCGGACAGCTTGCCGATCGCCGCAAACTTGCTGTTGACCGCCACAATCTTCTGCATGGCGCGCAGATCATCGTTGGCCAGGCTCAATTCGCGGGTTCGCTCTTCGACCTGTCGTTCCAGATTTCGGGCATGTTCGGCTTGCATGCGGGCTGTGCCAAGCGCCCGCATGCGCCGTTCATACGCGATCCATAACAGGGCGAACAGGCCGATGGCGATTGCCGCGCCGGCTAGCGCCGCCAGCCACGCTGCTCGCTCGACCTGATCAAGACTGGAAAGCGCGACGACCGTCCAACCGACCGGTTGCATGGCGCGGCGGGCCAGCAGGGTTCGGCCGGGAGACTCGCCGGGCGAAAGCGCCACCGCAACGACTTCCATGGTGTCACTGATCGGTGAGATTTCCGCCAGCGGCAGACGCGACAGCCTGTCTTCCGGATATTGCCTGGTCTTCACGATCCGACGACGGCGTTCTTCCGAAAGCGGGCCTATGCTGGCATAGCGCCATTCCGGATTGGTCGAAATGAATACGACATCGGCATCATCGACAATGACGATCTGACGTCCGTCGAGCCGCCACACCTCTTCAAGATGATCGATCCCCATCTTGACCACCGACACGCCGGCGATCGCATCATCGATACGGATCGGCGACGCAAAAAAGTAGCCGCGCTGCAGCGACGTCGTGCCCAAGGCGAAAAACCGTCCGGGCTTGCCGGCGAGAGCGTCCTGAAAATAGGGACGGAAGGAAAAGTTCTTGCCGACAAAGGTACCCGGCTCATCCCAGTTGCTCGCCGCCAGCGTCACACCGTCGAGCCCGATCAGATAGACTTCGAGTGCCCCGGATATGCGTCGTATCTCGGTCAATCGGCGGTTGACGACATCAAGGCCGGACCCGGTATCGAAAAAGTTGATCACATTCGGATCGCCGGCTGTCACCTCGGCAAGGGTCTCAAATTTTGCCACTTCGCCGGCAATGCCCTGCGCGATCAGGCCAAGCGCGTTGCGGGTCTGGGAGATCTTGCGATCGAGGACCGTCGTATGGGTTGCCTGGCTGGTAAGCCAGCCGGCAATTGCCGTTACAACAAGCACGCAGGCAATAACCACCAATCTGAGCCGGCGCTTGTCCGGCGAGGCTGGAACCGGTGCGTCCGTTGCCGCAACGCCCGTATCGGAATCCGAAAATGGCGGCGCAGGCATCACGGCGGGAGCAAGGGCTTCGGGTTTGGCCATGATTCAATCCGTTCTGGGCGCCCGACAGCATACCAACAGGGGACAGGGAAACCAAATCAACGGGCAGAGGTTCCAGATAGGAGTTCGCGCGGGAAACGGAAGGGCAAAAATCTGTTGGATCGGCTTCCTCTGGTGCAGACGCCCCACAAACCCGCTCACGGCACCGGTCACCGATGCTTTGTCTGCCAGAATGCAACGGCCCGTGGGCAATTCAAAAGGGATTGAAAGTGCCACCCGTCCCGACAGAGCAGTTTTCGTGCAGGCGCTTCATTGATCTATCGCAATGTTAATTCGGCCGTCGGACGCTAGTGTCGCAAAGACGATGATCGGAGGAGCCCGACATGAATGTTCTGGAAATTCATGAAAGCGCCCGCAAACTCTACGAGGCGCACGGCGACAAGGCCGAATTCGAGGCCGCGCAAAAGGCGCGCCAGTTGAAGGAAAACGGCAAAGAGGATGAAGCTGCCGACTGGCAGAAAATTCGCGAAGCCATTGCCCAGATGCGGGGCGCCGGCAACAGTTGACCCGGCGCGCGGGGCCAGCCTCTTGCGCGGGCTCCAGTGCGAACCGGGGTGCGAGGATGTGACGATAACTTTGGAAACGGGACGGTGACTATGAAGGTTCTGCTGATTTACGGCACCACGGAAGGGCAGACCCGCAAGATCGCGGAGTTTTCATCGAACCATCTTTCCGAAGCCGGCCACGATGCTGACGTCAGAGACAGCCGCCGTGCCGCCAACACCGACCTGTCGGATTTCGATGCCGTAATACTGGCCGGATCCGTGCATGAAAAACGACACCAGGAGAGCCTGGAAAACTTCGTGTTCGCGCATCGCTCGCAATTGAGCACGGTTCCGACATTGCTGGTTTCCGTCAGCCTTTCGATCGCGTTCGAAAACGGTGAAAGCGAAGCCCGGGACTATGTTCGAAGCTTTGCCGAACGGACGGCATTCGAACCGGGAACCGTCGCGCTTGTGGCCGGAGCTCTCAAGGTCGATCAGTATGATTATTATATGAGCCAGATCGTCGAATTCGTGGTGATGAAAGACCAGGAAGAAAGCCTACAAGACCGCGAATTTACGGACTGGGACGAACTGGGCAAGACACTGGACGGTTTTATCGCATCCATATAGCGAAACTGCCGGACTGCTGTGAGATACGAAGACCGGCACCTGCCGCCCCCTTGCGCAAGCCGGGTGCCTTTAACCCCGGTTTTGTCTCAGGCGCTTTTCTATCTGCCGCTTCTCCCAGTCGACACCGAACAGCGAGAAGACTTCGAAAACCGCCAATCCGTGCGATGCGACCCCCAATCCCCAACCGAGCGTCGGCCAGACAAACCACAATCTGTCCGTGCCCATGAACAGGTTGGCGGCAACCATGGCAATCACCGAAATCACATAGACCGCGAGATGGGTGTAGAACCCCTTGATGTCACGAACGTATTCGACTGCTTCGCGTTCCTCTTCGGAAAAGTCCTGCTGTTTGATCATGCCCGTCTCCGATGCAAGCGTGGAAATCTCCACCTCAAGGACCGCGGCCAGCGCGCCCAGCGTTTCCAGGCTGGCCTTGCCGCCGCGCTCGATCCTCTGGATGGTGCGCACGCTCAGACCGCTGACTTCCGCAAGGGTTTCCTGTGACCAGCCTTTTTCGATCCGTAATTTGCGAACCAGCATCTGATGTGTCCCCGCACAGAGAATGTCGAGCGGCCTGGTAAAACGGCGCGCCATGTATCAAACATTTTCCAGCACAAACTCACCACGACAGCAGCCCGACATCAACCCGCCAGGCCCCTGAAAGGTTGGCTTGGTTCATTGACTTGCCCGCCTGAAGAGCACACGTTCCGTCCACATCGAGCTGCTGCGAACGGGTTTTGCCAAATTTATATCTTGACCTGGAGCCACTCCAGCTTGGTAGATCGTCCGCACCATCCTTTTTTCGGACAGACCTCATGCGTATTGCGGAAGCGGCATCCAAAAGCGGATTGAGCATCGACACCATCCGCTACTACGAAAGATCTGGAATAGTCCCTGGAATTCCTCGCGGTCCCGATGGTCAACGCCGATTTTCTCCCGAGACGATCGATTGGCTGACCCTGTTGTACTGGCTGCGGGAAACGGGAATGCCTATGAAGACGATGAATCGCTTCGCCACCCTTTATCAGGCCGGCGACGGGACAATGGCCGAACGCAAACGAATCCTTCTGGCCCATGCCGAAACGCTGAAGAAGCGCAGGGCCGATCTCGATCGCTGCGATGCCTTGCTCGCCCACAAGATCGCGATCTACGAGGATCGCGGAGCATGACCGGACACAACCAATTCTGGTGAGGAGATAAGAGATGCGGATTATCCTAGTTGGAGCCGATGGCGATATCGGGCGCGCTGTGTGCAATGAATTGTCGATCCGCCATCAGATCATCAAAGTCGGCCGCAAAAGCGGCGATGTTCGTGCCGACCTTGCGGACAGATCCTCGCTGGAGGCGATGTACGCCCGGACCGGAAAGGTCGATGCCGTGGTTTCGACCGCCGGCGCCGTACACTTCGGACCGCTGACGGAATTTACCGAAGAACAATTCATGATCGGCCTGAACAACAAAGTCATGGGACAGATCAATCTCGTTCTGGCCGGCATGAACCATGTCAGCGACGGCGGGTCTTTTACGCTGACCAGCGGTGTTCTCGATCGCGATCCCGTGCGCGAAGGGACAGGCGCGGCGACGGCGAACGGCGCGCTGGGCGGGTTTGTCGTCGGTGCGGCGATCGAAATGCCGCGCGGGTTGCGGATCAACGTGGTCAGCCCGGGGCTTCTGGACGTATCCAGGGAGCGGTACGGAAAATATTTTCATGGCCACGAGACAGTTCCCTCAGAACGGGTCGGTCGCGCGTTTGCCAAGAGTGTGGAAGGCGCGGTCACCGGCAAGGTTCTTATTGTCGAATAGGCGAAGAAAAACACGAGGCCCAAGTGCATATCTATGACGAAAAAATCGCCTGGCACTACGCAGCCTATCGCCCTGCCCTGCACCAGGCGATCGTGGACGAAGTTTTCATCAGTCAGGCGTTCGCGACCGGTCTCGATATCGGTTGCGGTACGGGGCGTTCGACACGTGCCCTGACCGACAAATGCCGCACAGTCTTCGGCGTCGATTCGAGCCGGCGCATGTTGGACAAAGCGGCCGAACATCCCAGGATCACCTATCTTTTCGGCAGTGCCCACGACCTGCCGATCGCAGATGCCAGCATAGACGTGGTCACGTTCGCCGGCGTCTTGTCCTACCTGGACATGGAGGCTGTGACGGGCGAACTCAAACGTGTCTGCCGGAACGATGCCCTCATCTGCCCATACGATTTCGAAATCATTCTGGAAGATCTGCTGCGGGCGTTCGGCTTACCGGACTCGAATTCCGAAGATGCCTATGACCATGCATGCAACCTTTCGGATCAGGCGGGCCTGTCGACCCTGAAAGTCGTGTCCCGGGTGGTTGACCTGACGGTCACCGGACCGCAGGCGGCGCACCTTCTGTTGTCGGAAAAAAACCGTTACGACCGCCTTTGCGAACTGCTCGGCGTGCCCGACCCGTTCGGCCCGGTCGTCGACAGACTGGACCATATGAATTGGCCCGGCGGGCTTGAAGGCACTATCTACTACGCGCTGCATCAGCTTGAAAACTAGGGTCTGTGGACAGTTAGTTTGTGTCGTCGGTTTGGTCAGATTGACCCAGGTTTGTGTTGTGAGGAGGAAGGACATGCAGGGCATATTCAACGACGAATGGCACAAACATGGGTCAATCTGGCCAAATCCCAATGGGATGCGGCCCATTTGGTCACGCCGACGACACAAACTAACTGTCCACAGACCCTAAATCAGGTCAGGACTCTGCCGCCTTCGACCTGACAAATCTCCCATCTTGTCGACTATCCACCGCAGCACCATGTCCGTCGTTGCCTGCAAGACCCCCGTCGTGATGCCGACGGAGGATCTTGGAGTCGCAGCACGATTTTCAATCTGGAGCTGTTTACGAATGCCAAAAATAATTGCCGCTGCCATGCTGATGACCGGCCTTGCATTTTCAATGGCGGGCGCAGCCGAAGCCCAATCCCGCTGTCCCGGAGAAGGCGGTGTTCGATCGCTGACGGGAGACACGCCGACAAGCATACGATTCAAGGCCATTGGCGAAAACGACGAAACACAATTCAAGATCTATTGGCTCGATTACCAGGGACAGCGCGTTTTTTACAAACATCTGTTCGCCGGAGAGGCTTACACCCAACAGACCTACATGACGCATCCCTGGCTCGTAACCGCTCCGGTGCCCGGTGGCGGTGAAGATTGCATTGCAATTTACAAACCGCGAAGAGGTGGTGGAACGATCGAGCTTCGCTAGCCCGGAATACGGCCACACTCCTAAGCCCCGGCCACAATCCCGAGCATTTTCATCTTGTGATAGAGTGTGCGCCGGGGCACGCCGATCAGACCGGAGGCGGCTTCGACATTGCCCTTGGCCGTCTTCAGCGCCGTTTGGATCACATGGCGTTCGAGGCGTTCGACCATTTCCGACAAGGTTCGAGTTTCACTGACCGGAGCCTTGTCCGCATCGGCACCGAATCCGAGATCGAAGCCGAAAGCGAACCGAGTGGCGGCGGCCTGCAACTCCCGGACATTGCCCGGCCAGTCATGCGTCATCAGCGTCTGAAACAGGTCTGGCGTCATCGTCACCGGAGGTTCGCCGCTTTCACCGAGCACCTGGTTGGTAAAATGCAGAAACAGGAGCGCAACGTCTTCGATCCGTTCGCGCAAGGGCGGGACCCTGACTGTCAAGACATTGAGGCGGAAATACAAGTCAGCGCGAAACGTCCCTTCCTCGACAGCCTCGGCCAGATCCCGCTTGGACCCGGAAATCACTCGGATATCAACCGGAATTTCCTCGTTTGTGCCAAGGCGAACGATCTTGCGGTCCTCCAGCACCCGCAGCAGTTCCGCCTGCAGGTCCAGAGACATGCCCTCGATCTCGTCCAGGAAAACCACTCCGCGACTGGCATATTCGAAGCGGCCGATGCGTTTCTTGGTTGCGCCGGTGAACGCGCCGGGTTCATGGCCGAAGAACTCGCTCTGCAACAAAGTGGCCGGCAGCGCGGCGCAATTGATAGCGACAAACTTGCCCGTCGACCGTTTTGAAAATTCATGCAGCGAGCGCGCCACAAGTTCCTTGCCGACTCCGGTCTCGCCGACGATCAGGACATCGGCATCGGTTCCGGCGCATCGCAGAACCTGTTTTCTCAGATTGATGATCCCGGTCGATTGCCCCCTGATTGAAGCCTCTATGCCGGAGGCGCTTTCAAGCCGGCGCCGCAGGTCTGCGTTTTCTTGCTCCAACCGGCGGCTTGAACAGGCCTTGTTTACCGCATTGAGCAGTTTTTCGATCCGAAACGGCTTTTCGATGAAATCGTAGGCGCCGTTGCGAATGGCTTCGACCGCCATGGCAATATCGCCATGCGCGGTCATCAGAATGACGGGAACGGCCGGGTCGGCCTCCCGGATCTGCTGCAAGAGCGTGAGCCCGTCGATGTCAGGCATACGAACATCGGTTACGACGAGCCCGGCGCCGCTTTCGGCCAACAGGTCGACGATTCCCTTCCCTGTGGTGGAGGACGTGACTTCGTATCCCGCGCCGTCGAGCGCCTGGCCAAGTCCGGTCAGGACATCGGGATCGTCATCAATGAGAAGGATTCTGGCCACGGCATTCCGATCAGCTGTCGTCCGTGGAAGGCGCTTCCGGCGGCACGACCCGCGGTTTGCCATCTTCGTCGATGGCAACGAAGGTGAACGTTGCTTCCGTCACCTTCCTGCGGTGGCTAAGATGGCGCTGGAGGGTCCAGGCCTCGATATGGATGCCCATCGAGGTGCGCCCGACCCTTTCGACTTCGGCATAGACGCATACGATATCGCCGACATTGACCGGCCGGATGAAATGCATCGCCTCGATCGAAACGGTCACAACCCGGCCACGGGCGCGCCCGGCGGCGACGATGCCGCCGGCCATGTCCATCTGCGAAACCACCCAGCCGCCGAATATGTCACCGTTGATGTTGACGTCGGCCGGCATGGCAAAGGTGCGCAACGCAAGTTCGCCCCTTGGATTTTCGTCCATCTCGGGCATTGTTACTTCTTCTTTTTCTTCGGCGGGATCAAATCGGTGATGGTTCCTTCGAACATCTCGGCGGCGAAATTCACCGTTTCCGACAGGGTCGGGTGCGGGTGAATGATGTGACCGAGATCGGTCGCGTCGCATCCCATCTCGATTGCAACCGCAACCTCGGCAACCAGATCGCCGGCATTCGGTCCGACGATGCCGGCGCCGATGACCCGGTCATCCTCTTCGGAAAACAACAGCTTGGTCATTCCCTCTTCGCGTCCAAGCGACAGGGAGCGCCCCGACGCCGCCCAGGGGAACACGCCTTTGCCGTATTTGATCCCTTGTGTCTTGGCATCGTTTTCCGTCAGGCCAACCCACGCGACTTCCGGGTCGGTATAGGCCACTGACGGGATCACCCTGGCATCAAAGGCCCGTTTGGCGCCCGACGCGACTTCAGCCGCAACCTTGCCTTCGTGCACGGCCTTGTGCGCCAGCATCGGCTGGCCGACAATGTCGCCGATGGCGAAGATATGCGGCTGATTGGTGCGCATCTGGTTGTCGACGGGTACGAACCCGCGATCGTCGCCGGAAACACCTGCCGCTTCGATGGCAATCGTCTTGCCGTTCGGACGGCGGCCCACAGCCACCAGAACCTTGTCGAACGTGTCGCTGCTTGCCCCCGAGGGACCTTCGAAATGCACTTTGAGCCCGGACTTCATCGCGTCGACACCAGTCACCTTCGACTTCAGAAGTATGTTCTCGTACCGCTTCTCGATCCGCTTGTGCAACGGTTTGACCACATCCTTGTCGGCGCCAGGAATGATCTGATCCATCAGTTCGACGATGGTAACCCTGGTGCCGAGCGCATCGTAGACGCAGGCCATTTCCAGCCCGATGATACCACCTCCGATCACCAGCATGCGCTTGGGAATATCGGCCAGTTCAAGCGCACCCGTGGAATCGACGACGCGAGGGTCATCGGGCAGGAACGGCAGATGCACCGGTTCCGAACCGGCGGCAATCACACACTGGTCGAAGCTGACGGTACTGTCCCCATCGGCACCGGAAACGGCGATGAGATTCGGTCCGGCAAATGTTCCTACACCCTTGACCACACGGACCTTACGGCCCTTGGCCAATCCGGAAAGTCCGCCGGTAAGCCGGCTAACCACACTCTCCTTCCAGCTGCGCAGTCCATCGAGATCGATCTTCGGCTTGCTGAAGGATATGCCGTGATCCGCCATTTCCTCGGCCTCGGTAATCACCTTGGCGGCATGCAGCAAAGCCTTTGAGGGAATACAACCGACATTGAGACAAACACCGCCGAGTGTCGGATCGCGCTCAATCAGGATCACGTCCATGCCGAGATCGGCAGCGCGAAACGCGGCCGTATATCCGCCGGGGCCGGATCCAAGCACGACGAGCTGTGCATGCGCATCTCCACGGACTGTCGATGCGGGAACCGGCGCCGCGGCAGGGGGCGCCGCCTGAGCCTGTTCGGAAGCCGCTTGCGGAGCGGTCGCAGCGGGCGTCGCCGTGGCCGCGTCGGATGAAAGCCGCACGATCAGCGTTCCTTCCGAAACGGTGTCACCTTCCTTGACCAGAACCTCGACCACTTCGCCGGCCTCGGGCGCGGGAACTTCCATCGTTGCCTTGTCGGATTCCAGTTCCAGCAGCGGATCTTCCGCCGCGACGGTGTCGCCGGGCTTGACCATCACGCCGATAACCGGAACGTCGGCGAAATCGCCGATGTCGGGAACCTTGATGTCTACAACAGCCATGTCATGTCCCCCTAGAGCATCAACCGGCGAAGGTCGCCGAGCAGATATTGCAATCGCGCGGCAAACCGTGCCGCGAGCGCGCCGTCGATCGCGCGGTGATCATAAGAAAGAGACATCGGCAGCATGTTGCGCGGCACGAACGTCTCGGTTTTCTTATCCCAGACAGGTGCCATCTTGGAGCGGGTGAGGCCCAGGATCGCCACTTCCGGTGCATTGACGATCGGAGTGAAGCCGGTGCCGCCAATGCCGCCCAGCGACGAGATCGTGAAAGACGCGCCCTGCATGTCGGCGCTCTTCAACTCGCCCTTGCGAGCCCTGGCGGACAGTTCACCGAGTTCCTTGGAAATCTCGACGATGCCCTTGGAGTCCGCCCCCTTGATCACCGGGACGACCAAGCCGTTCGGCGTGTCGGCGGCAAATCCGATATTGTAGTAGGATTTGCGGATCAGCTTGTCGCCGTCGGGGTGCAGGGACGAATTGAATTCCCAGTGGGTCTTCAGGGCCGAGACGCAGGCCTTGATGACAAAGCTCAACAGCGTCACTCGATAGCCCTCTTCCTTGGCTGCCGTGTCCAGCTGTTTGCGGTAGAGGTCGAGTTCGGTGATGTCGGCTTCTTCGTGGTGGGTGACATGAGGAATGTTGAGCCAGGACCGGTGCAGAGCCGGGCCGGACAATTTCTTGATCCGGCTCATCTCGACATCTTCAACCGGGCCGAATTTGGAGAAATCGACAACCGGGATCGGCGGGATGCCCATCCCACCTTCGGCAGCCGCTGAAGAACCCGGGCTGCCGCCTGCAGCGGCGCCCTTGAAATACTCGGCCACGTCCTCACGCAGGATCCGTCCCTTGCGACCCTTGCCTGTCACCTTGCCAAGATCGACGCCCAGTTGCCTTGCAAACGCCCTGACTGACGGGGACGCATTGGCTTTCGCAAAAGCGTTTTCGTCCACGGACGTCAGTGTGCCGCTGGCGGACGTCGCAGCAGCCGGCGCGGCAGCCGATACGGGCGCAGCGGCCGGCGCCCGGGCTTCCGGCTCCTGTACTCCGGCGGGGTTCGGTGCGTCGACCGGAGCTCCGGCCTCTCCGGCCTCCAGCATCAGCAGCAGCGACCCCTGCGATACCGAATCCCCCTCCTTGATCCGGATCTCCGCGACCTTGCCGGCCATCGGACTCGGAACCTCCATTGTCGCCTTGTCGGATTCCAGTTCGACCAGAGGATCTTCTTCGCTGACCTGGTCGCCGACGCCGACCAGAATGGAAATAACCGGCACGTCGGAAAAATCGCCGATATCAGGCACTGTAACTTCAATGAGGGACATTGTTCTCGCTCCGCTCCAAATTTAATAAGCCGGCAAATTTGTACCTGGCTGCTCCGGAGCCGTTCACCGATTTATGGAAATCCGAACGGCTCCAATAGTGTTGAAAGGACTAGGCGGTCCGGGGATTGGTTTTCCCGGCGTCGATATCGTATTTCGCGATGGCAGCTTTCATGTCTTTCGCGGTCACGGCCCCCTCTTCATAAAGCGCGGCCATTGCGGCGGCGGCAATGTGATTGGCATCGACTTCGAAATGCCGTCTCAGGGCGCTGCGGCTGTCGGACCGGCCATAGCCGTCCGTGCCCAGAACATGGAAAGGCAGTGGAACGAAGGCCCGGATCTGTTCGGCGTAGTTCTTGATGTAGTCGGTCGCCGAAATCACCGGTCCCTTGGCCTTGGCCAGCGCCCGGGCCACATAGGGCACCCGGCGCTTGCCGAGAGGGTCGAGCCGGTTGAGCCGCGCGCAATCCTGACCGTCGCGCGCAAGCTCGTTGTAGGAGGTCGCCGACCACAGGTCCGATGTAACACCAAAATCCTTCTTGAGCATTTCCGCTGCCTGCATGGCCTGCAGGAAGATCGTTCCGGACGCCATCAGGTTGACGTGCTTCTTGCCGGGTCGCGAAGTCCTGGAGAACTGGTAGAGCCCCTTCAGGATACCGTCTTCCGCCCCCTTCGGCATATCCGGGTGGCTGTAATTCTCGTTCATGGTCGTGAGGTAATAGAACACGTCTTCCTGTTCGGTGAACATGCGCCGCAGCCCGTCCTGGACGATCACCGCCACTTCATAGGCGAAGGTCGGGTCGTAGGAGATGCAGTTCGGCACCGTGCCGGCATAGACATGGCTGTGTCCGTCTTCGTGCTGCAATCCCTCGCCGTTCAGGGTCGTGCGACCTGCGGTTCCGCCGATCAGGAACCCCCGGGCGCGGCTGTCGCCCGCCGCCCAGGCAAGATCGCCGATCCGCTGGAACCCGAACATGGAATAGAAGATGTAGAACGGGATCATCGGCACGCCGTGCACCGAATAGGAGGTCGCCGCGGCCATCCAGTCGGCCATGGCGCCAGCTTCGTTGATCCCCTCCTGCAGCACCTGGCCGCTGATCGATTCCTTGTAATACATCAGTTGATCGGCGTCTTCGGGCTTGTAGAGCTGTCCCTTCGGATTGTAGATCCCGAGTTGGCGGAACATGCCCTCCATGCCGAAGGTCCGGCTTTCATCCGGTACGATCGGAACCACATGTTTGCCGATCTTCTTGTCGCGGACGCAAGTGTTGAGAACCCGCACAAACGCCATTGTCGTGGAGATCGTGCGCTCGCCGGTGGACTTCAGCAGCGCATCGAACGCCGACAGATCCGGCACCTCGAGTTTCGGTGCATCCCGCCATTTGCGGACAGGAAACGCGCCGCCGAGGGCTTCGCGGTGGCGCAGAAGATAGTCCTTCTGCTCATTGCCGAGCGTTACATAGGGCGCCTCGGCCAGATCCTTGTCATCGACGGGGATCTTGAAACGGTCGCGGAACGCCCGCAACTGGTCTTCCGCCATCTTCTTTTGCTGGTGGGTGATGTTCTGGCCTTCGCCGGCCTCGCCCATGCCGTAGCCCTTGACGGTCTTGACCAGAAGGACGGTCGGACGGCCTTCGGTGTTCGCCGCCGCGTGCATGGCCGCATAAACCTTGTGCGGGTCATGGCCACCCCGTTGCAAGTTCCAGATGTCCTCGTCGGACATATCCGCGACCAAGGCCGCGGTTTCAGGATATTTGCCGAAGAAATTCTCCCGCGTATAGGCGCCGCCCTTCGACTTGAAAGCCTGATAGTCGCCGTCAACGGTTTCCTCCATCAATTGCAGGAGACGACCGGTCGTGTCCTTTTCCAGGAGGGCGTCCCAGCCCGATCCCCAGATCAGTTTGATGACGTTCCAGCCGGCGCCGCGGAAATCGCCCTCCAGTTCCTGGATGATCTTGCCGTTGCCGCGAACCGGACCGTCCAGGCGCTGCAGGTTGCAATTGACGACAAAGATGAGGTTGTCGAGGGATTCCCGTGCCGCCAGACTGATCGCACCGCGGGATTCCGGTTCATCCATCTCACCGTCGCCGAGAAAGGCCCAGACCTTGCGATCGCCCATGTCGATCATGCCGCGATTGTGCATGTATTTCATGAAGCGCGCCTGATAGATGGCGCAAAGCGGGCCAAGGCCCATGGACACGGTCGGGAACTGCCAGAAATCCGGCATCAGCCAGGGGTGCGGATAAGACGAAAGACCTTCCCCGCCGGCCTCCGCCCGGAAATTGTCCAACTGGTCGGCGCTCAGCCGGCCTTCCATGAACGCCCGCGCGTAGATGCCCGGGATCGCGTGGCCCTGAAAGAAGACAAGGTCACCGCCATGGCTTTCGGTGCGCGCGCGCCAGAAGTGATTGAGGCCGATGTCGTACAGAACAGCGGACGACGCGAACGATGCAATATGTCCGCCATATTCCGAACTCACCTTGTTCCGGCGCACGACCGTCGCCATCGCGTTCCAGCGATTGATGGTGCGGATGCGCCATTCCAGTTCCACATCGGCGGGGAACGGCGTCTGCTGGTCGGCCGGGATCGTGTTCAGGTAGGCTGTTGTCGCCTTGAACGGAAGGTTGACGCCCATTTCACGGGCTCGTGCCACCGATTGCTCCAGCAGATGGTGTACCCGTTCACCGCCATCACGATCGACCACATCCTCGACAGCCTCAAGCCATTCCCCGGTTTCCACGGGATCAATGTCATTTGCGTCCTGTTTCATGATTTTATTCCTCTGGAGTCACGGCGCGGAAGACCATTGCCGGGAAACGGTGATTGTTTTTGTGCGGCAGATCAAATTTATCGGCCTTTTTGGACAGGCAATACCGGGTCTGGCGCGACTGCGCACCAGGCCTTGGATTCTCCCCGCGTGGATTTGTGCTGACCTTCAAATCAGATCTCACCTTGCGCGCCGACGGCGGCGATCGCAGTCATGTTGAGAAGGCCGCGCACGGTAATCGATTGCGAGACGATGTGCGCCGGTTTCGCCGCACCAAGCATGATCGGTCCGACGGAAACGCCACCGCCCAGCGTCTTCAGGAGATTGAGTGATATGTGCGCGGCATCGATGTTCGGCATGACCAGAAGGTTGGCCTTTCCGGTCAGAACGGAATGCTCGAAGGTTCTTGCGCGAAGCGTCGTCGACAGGGCCGCATCGGCATGCATTTCGCCATCGACCTCCAGATCCGGCGCCCGGCTCCGGATCAGGCTCGTTGCCTCGCGCATCTTTCGGGCCGAGGGCGCGTCGCGATCGCCGAAATTGGAGTGAGAAACCAGGGCGATCTTCGGCTCCACGCCCATGCGCCGCATGGTTGCGGCGGACAGGATCGCCAGTTCGGCAACTTCCTCCGCTGACGGGTCGGGCGACACATAGGTGTCGGCAAGAAAGATCGTTCCCCGCGGCAGCACCAGTGCGCTGAGCGTTGAAAGGTCGCGTACGCCCGGCGCCTTGCCGATGATCGATCTCAATATGCGAAGATGGTGCGCGAAACGGCCGTTCACGCCACAAACCGCAGCATCGGCATCGCCCATGCGCAACATCATCAGCGCGAGCACGGTCGGGTCGCTGCGCAATCCACGCCGGGCTTCGGTCGGTGGAATGCCGTCCCGGCCGACGATCTTGTGCAGCGCCTCGCAATATCCGGTCTGGTCGATTTCCGATGGATCCGTGATATCCACATCCTCGCCGAGCCTCATGCGCAGACCAAGTTCCGAAATGCGCCGATCAACGAAATCCCGCGATCCAACGAGAACCGGTCTGGCCACGCCCGCGTCGATGGATTGTTGCGCCGCCTGCAGCACCCGCTCGGTTTCGCCGTCGGCGTAGACCACCCGTTTCAGATCGGCGCGGGCTTTTTCGAACACCGGTTTCATCAGCATGCCGGAACGGAAAACGAAGCGGGACAGCTTCGCGCGATACGTATCGAGATCTTCAATCGGTCGCGAAGCCACACCGCTTTCCATGGCCGCCCTGGCGACGGCCGGCGCGATTTCCAGAATGAGACGCGGATCAAACGGCTTCGGGATGATATTGTCCGGCCCGAAAGCCATTTTGTCGGCTCCATAGGCCGACAGCACGATATCGGAGGCTTCGGCGCGCGCGATCTTTGCAATGGCGCGGGCGCAGGCCTTTTTCATCTCCTCGTTGATATCGGTCGCACCAACGTCGAGCGCGCCGCGGAAGATGAAAGGAAAACACAGGACATTGTTGACCTGGTTCGGATAATCGGATCGTCCTGTCGCGATGATTGCGTCGTCACGCACCGATTGCACCAGTTCCGGACGGATTTCCGGCTCCGGGTTGGCCATGGCGAGAATGATCGGTTTTGCTCCCATGTCCGCCACCATATCGGCGGACACCACCTTGCCGGCGGAAAGACCGAGAAAAATGTCGGCTCCGGCAATGGCCTGTTTCAGTGTGCGGTGTGGCGTGTCGTTGGCATAGGCACCCTTGTAAGGATCCATATCCTCGGTTCGGCCTTGATAGATCACGCCTGTAATATCGCAGACGATAATGTTCTCGCGCTTTGCGCCGAAGCCGCGCAGAAGGTCGAGACAGGCGAGCGCCGCCGCGCCGGCGCCGCTGCAGACGATTCGCACATCCTCTATCTCCTTGTCGACGAGATCGAGGCCATTGAGGATTGCCGCCGCGACAACGATCGCAGTGCCGTGCTGATCATCGTGAAACACCGGTATCTTCATGCGCGCACGCAGGCGCTTTTCGATTTCAAAACATTCCGGTGCCTTGATGTCCTCAAGATTGATACCGCCGAATGTCGGTTCCAGGACGGCGACCGCATCGCAGAACCGATCGACATCCAGTTCGTCAACCTCGAGATCGAAAACGTTGATGCCGGAGAACTTCTTGAACAGGACGGCCTTGCCTTCCATGACCGGTTTGGAGGCCAGCGCACCGATATTGCCGAGACCGAGCACGGCCGTACCGTTTGATATCACCGCGACCAGATTACCGCGCGTCGTATAGCGGGGCGCATTGGCGGCATCCTCCGCAATGGCATTGCACGCCGCGGCCACGCCCGGACTGTAGGCGAGCGACAGGTCATGCTGGGTCGCCATCGGCTTGGTTGCCGTAATCTCCAGCTTTCCCGGCGGTTCCTGCTCGTGATATTCCAGGGCCTGACGTTCCAGATCTTCTGCCATGCGTTCCCTCAAGCTGTTCTTTTCAAGTGCCGTCCTCGCCATGACCACAAGTTGAAAAGCGAATCCGTTTTTGGATTCATTGCGCTGTCAACGGTTACAATAGAAGTGATTTCGTCATGAAGGAACCTCTTTCGACCTGTGGCTGCCGCCAGCCCGGAATTTCACGCCCCACGACGGCAATCGGCCGCCGCGCGGAATGTCAGTTTGTGATGATCTCCGGTCCCATCAGCAAAGTCGGCAACCATGTCGAGACGATCGGCACGTAGGTCACCAGGATCAGAAACAGGAACATGATGCCGGCCCACGGCATGGCCGCCTTGACCACATCCCAGACCGACATGCGGGCGACCCCCGCGGTGACGAACAGGTTAAGGCCGACCGGAGGTGTGATCATGCCGATTTCCATGTTCACCACCATGATGATCCCGAGATGGATCGGATCGATGCCCAGTTCTATGGCGATCGGGAACACCAGTGGCGCCACAATCACGATCAGACCGGACGGTTCCATGAACTGTCCGCCAATCAAAAGCAGGACATTGACCACAATCAGGAAGGCGATCGGCCCGAAGCCCCAGGACAGCATTGCCTCGGTGATCAGCTGCGGGATACGCTCTTCGGTCAGGACATGTTTCAGGATCAGGGCATTGGCAATGATGAACAAAAGCATGATGGTCAGCTTGCCGGCCTCGTACAGCGTTCGTTTGGTATCGGCGTGGAACCAGGCGGTGAACAGGGATTGCGGCCTGGCAAACAGGGAGACCGGTTGTTCGCCCTCAACATGCAGCGGCCCCATGTCCCGATAGACGAAATTGGCGATGAGGAAGGCATAGACCGCCGATACGGCCGCGGCTTCCGTCGGCGTGAAGATACCCCCATAGATGCCGCCGAGGATGATCACGATCAGAAACAGGCCCCATCCGGCATCGCGCGCCGAGGCAAGCCATTCTGCAAACCCGGCCTTTTCCTGGGCCGGAAGCCCAAGAACCCGGGCGGCAATGTAGATCGCGACCATCAGGAACAGGCCCGCAATCAGGCCGGGAAACACCCCTGCCAGGAACATGCGCCCGACCGACACATCGACGGCCGCCGCGTAGACGACCATCACGATCGAGGGCGGAATGAGAATGCCAAGCGTTCCTGCGTTACAGATGACGCCGGCCGCGAACCCCTTTGTGTATCCGACCTGCCGCATTCCGGCGATCACGATCGTACCGATCGCCACCACCGTGGCGGGCGAAGAGCCGGACAGGGCTGCGAACAGCATGCAGGCAAATACACCGGCAATCGCAAGACCGCCGGGAAAGTGCCCGACGCTGGCGATGGCAAACCGGATGATCCTTTGCGCCACGCCGCCTGTCGACATGAATCCCGAGGCCAGGATGAAGAACGGGATAGCGAGCAGCGTGTAGTGTCCGGAAAAGGCGTTGAACAAGGTCTGCGCCACCGACGCCAGCGACGCATCGGAATAAATCAGGAGGAATACGATTGACGACAGGCCCAGGCTGATTGCGATCGGAACACCGATCATCAGCAAAGCCAGAACCATTCCGAAAAGAAGTGCGACTTCCATCAGACGTTCTCCCCATCGCGGCGCTCGGCCTCAGCCTCGGCCAGGAGTTCTTCGGCCTCGTGACCGGCAATGACCATGTCACGGCTTCCGATCAGGATCTGCCACCCGGCCTGCAGGAACCGAATGGCCATAAGGGCCATGCCGAACGGAAGCGCGAAATAGGGAATGAACCGTGGGAGTTTTTCCCATCGCTCCCCCTCATTCATGCTTGCGGCGAGGAATTGCAGGAATTCCGGCATGGGAATGTCATCGACCTCGTACCAGGCGCGCTTGCCGGCAAACGGCGCCCAATATTCCCAGGACCCGATCAAAAGAGTGATTGCAAATGCAAGGCAGGCCGCGACTGCCAAGAGCCCGACGATCCGTTTCATGGGATCCGGGAGTGCGGCAACGACCACGTCGACACCGAGGTGCGCGCCCGTCTTCACGCAATGCGACGCTCCGATGAGGACCAGCCACGCAAACAGGTAGACGCTGGTTTCGAGCGCCCACAGGATGTTGGAATTGAAAAGATAACGCGCCACCACGTTGGCGAATGTAAGCAGCGTCATCAGTCCGAGCGTGAGAGCGATAAACCCCTCCTCAAGCGAATTGATCGCCCGGCCAAGCGCCGAATGTTCCGTCGCAACCATGTGTCCCTCCCCGAATGCCGCGATGAAAACGGGCACCCTCTGTTGTCAGCCAGCCCCGAATTGGGTCGACCCTGATTTCGGTCGGGCGCAATTGCGCCCGACCGATTCCTCCGCCCGTTTGCGGCGTTGTTTTTCGTCAGTTGGTGGCGTTGTAGGTCAGCGCGGCTTCGATATTGTCGGCGCCGATATCACCCTCGAACTGTTTCCAGACCGGTTTCATCGCCGTGACCCAGTTGGCGCGCTGTTCGGGTGTCAGCTGACGCACGACGGATCCGGCATCGATGACAAGCTGCTTGTTGCGCTCGTTGACTGCGGTCGATTCCGCATTGCGCGTGGCTGTGACTTCCGCGAGGATCGTCTGGAACTGGGTGCGCACGTCGTCCGGCAATTCGTCCAGCCATTCGGTCGAGGTGACAACCATATAGTCGATAATGCCGTGGTTGGTTTCCGTCACGCCGTCCTGCACTTCAAAGAACTTTTTGCCGTAGATGTTGGACCAGGTGTTTTCCTGACCGTCGATCACGCCCTGCTGCAGGCCGCCATAAACTTCCTTGAAGGACATTTTCTGCGGGCTGGCGCCGATTGCCTCGAATTGCGCCACCAGCACGTCAGAGGCCTGAACCCGGAATTTGAGCCCGTTCGCGTCCGTCGGCTCCAGCAACGGTTTGTTGGCCGACATCTGCTTCATGCCGTTGTGCCAATAGGCAAGCCCCATAAGCCCCTTGCGTTTCATCGCACCGAGCAGCGCCTGTCCGTCCTTGGAGTTCTGATAGCGGTCAACCGCGTTGATATCCTCAAAGATGAACGGCAGATCGAAGAGCCGAAACTTCTTGGTGAAGGTTTCGAACTTGGAAAGCGACGGCGCCGCCAACTGGACGTCGCCCTGCAGAAGCGCCTCCAGAACCTTGTTGTCATCATAAAGCGTGGAATTCGGGAAGACTTCCATGCAGGCCTTGCCGTTCATTTCCTCGTTGATCCGCTTTTCAAGCAGCGAGGCGGCAATGCCCTTGGGGTGTTTGTCGGTATTGGTAACGTGACTGAACTTGATGACGATCTCGCCATCGTCGCAGGCAGCCTGTGCCGCACCGGCGGAAAGACCCGCGGCGACGGTTGCCGCGATTGCGGTCATGGCAAATTTGTGAACCTTCATTACATTCTCCCTGTCTGCGGGCGCATAGGCGTGCCCGGTCAGTCAGGGAGTTGGCAAGAGCCATGCCAAGACGCGGTTCGGGAGATTTTTTTGATGGGAATACCGATCGAAACGGGATGCTGAATTATTGCTGAATCTGTCTATCCGGATGAAATTTATGATTAATATCCAATAAACGTCACCAGCGGCCTGGCAAACGAAATTGCCGGTTTGACTGCTGTCTTGGATTTTGCGCGAAATCCCAAAGCCGAGTTTCGTTGGTACCTGTGCAACCTGTTGCACGGACCGAAGGAAGGATTGCAAAGTCATGCAACGGGTTGCCTGCGCAGAGGACCCCGGCACGCCGAATGCAATGCCAGGGCCGTCCGCCGCATTCTCCAACACGTGACATACGTGCAATCACTTATTTTAGATTGCGAATTCCAAGATAAATTTCGAAAAAGCCTGATCTCGTGCAGATCACACTGAAAAAAAAGACCCGGCTGTAAGCCGGGTCTCGTGTCTCGATGGTGGTCAGCACCGGATTGGTGCCGAAGTCCGGTCAGATCAGCACCCGCGAATTGCCTTGCAGGTTATGATCGCCGCGCCGGCACCAAGGATGGCTCCGCCAACAAAGGCCTTGGTCTTGCCGCTACGGCGACGCGAATTGCGCCTGTTGCTGTAGCTCGGCTCCGGATCCCGATACTTGCGCTTCTTGGTCGTGCGTTTGCGCGTTGTTGCCGTACGGGTTTTGCTTGTCGTCGCCCGGCGGGCGTTACGAGACTTTTTGCGCGCTGCCGCGGCTGCGGCTTCCCGGCGACGGATCTGCTCCATCAGCGGATCGGATTGCACCTGAAGCACAGCCCATTGGCTCGGCGTCAGCATCTGGGTCTCGACGATACCGTTCGCCCGTTGCCACGCTCCAACTGCGCGACGGCTCTTCGGTCCGATCTTGCCATCAGCACCGCCGGTATTGTGACCAAGCGCAGTCAGGCGGCGTTGCAGATCCCGCTTGTCGTTGCGGGTCATGCGGATCGACGCTTCGCTGATCGCGGTGCCCGGGGTCGCCCGGATTTCATCCGTGATACCGATCGCGGCCCGTGTCGGCGTGGTGACGGAATGGGCACTGTCCGCTTTCGGCGCAATCGCTGCCGTTTGGGTGCCACCGGCCGCTGGCTGGGCGGCACCCGCCTTTTTCTTCAATTGGGTGATGTTCAAGGCAGCAATCGCGGCGAACTTGCCGTTCGGATATTGCGACAGGTAGGCTTCATAATGTCCGATCGTATTGCGCTTGGTAACCTCGTCCCAGAACCGGCTTTCGACTTCCCAGGTATTGTCCTGAACCGTCGTGCGGATGGCGTTGGCCGCATCGTTTTTCGCTGCGCCAGTGGCAGGCGGAAGTGCGGCAACGACGGTGTTCGCTGGGGTCTGGGTTTGCGCGACCGGAACCGACTGGGGCAACTGGCCGCCGAGGAAAACCTCACGACCAAGCGATGCATTGTGCCAGGGCCGCTGACGTCCCTCAGTGCTCGTCGCCACTTCGCCGCGAACACGCGTCAAGGCGCTCTGCAGCTCGATGCCGGGCGTTGCCAGGTGCTTCAGCAGAGCCTGGGTGTAAGGACTGTTCTGCGAGTTTTCGCCATCGAGCGCCACGGCACCGGGGTCGGTCGAATAGGCAATCAGTGTGCCGCCGGTACCGTCGCCCTGCGCCGAAACCTGAACTGCGGCCAGACCGGTTCCGATGCTCTGGGACCGGGTGGCGGGCATGCTGCGAGCCAGCGACCGTGCCAGAGGATTGTCACGGCAGGCGTCAAGAATGACCACGCCGATGCTCGGATCGGAGGGAAGCGAGTCGACGATGGAACTGATTTCAATCGTCCGCGTCTTCAGGTGAGCGGGAGACGACAGCTTGGCGTCGACCGGAATCAGGTAGTTTTTTCCGCCGACCTGCATACCGTGACCGGCATAAAATACCAGCCCGACGTCAGCCTCGTAGGCTTTCTCGGTAAACTCGTCGACAAGGTCTCCCATCGCGGTCTTGTCGAGATCAATACCCTCGACGACCTCGAAATCCATCGAACGCAACAGGGTCGCCATGGCGCGCGCGTCGTTGGGCGGGTTGGGAAGATCCGGCGCATTCTGATAGGCGCCATTGCCGATGACCAAGGCCACCTTGCCCTTGCCGGTTGCGGCGTAGGCCGCGAGCGATGATCCCAGGATGGAAACCATGGCCAGCGAAATGAGCTTCGAAAATATTTTCATATTGATGCCCTTCCTTGAAATTCGACTTGCCGCAGCACCATCAGTTGGCGCTCGCAAGAGTGTTGCCCAGATTTACAAGTTCGACACGCCGGTTGACGCCTGACCTTGGCCGGGACTTGTCCTTCAACTTGGTTTCACCGTGCCCGATCGTCCGGATCCGGGCCCGGTTAATGCCGTGATTTGCAGTAAGATAATCCCGCACCGCCTCGGCACGATTGATCGACAGGCGCATATTGTTCTCTGCCTTGCCGACCGAGTCCGTGTGTCCGGCGATCTGAATTGCCTTGTCGGCGAGGCTCGGGTGTTTGAGCGCCGCCGCAACCGAGGCAAGCTTGCGCTTCGCTTCGCCGGTCAGAGCATGAGATGCAAACGGGAACGTGACATACAGGTCATAGGACGGCAGCGGTGCCGACGCGGTCTGGCTCTGCCCCGAACCCGTCTTGCCGGAGGGAGCCTGAACTGCCGGGGTTTGAATCACCGGAGCCTGAATAGACGGAAGATCCGCCGTTGGCGAAAGTGCGCCCGGAGCCTGAATCGCCGGCGGCTGCGTGCTGGCGGTATCGACACCGGCCGGCTTGTCGTTGTCACCGGGCTGGATCAGCAGCGTGCCCTTGACCTTCTGGATTGCCCGGGTCTGTGCATCGGATGCCGGTTCCCCGGACACGAACGATCTCGCGCGAAAGCTCTTCTTTGACGGTTCGCTGGATTTTCCAAATGAACCGGACAGGGATCTCGTATTGGCCCGCTCTTCCAGCTTGTTGCCGCCTGTCAGCGCCCTGACGATTTCATCGGCAAGGGGGTCGCCCGCATGGGCCGGCAGTGCCAGGCCCAGGACCATTCCGGGAACGATCGTCCAGATCATCTTACGCATTGCTCAAAGTTTCCTTTCAGCCCAACCCAATTCTTACACCAATACACAGGACTCGTACACTATCGCCAAACAAGTCCAAGGTCACAATTGTCAGCAAGGCCATAAGGTCGCATCGCTCAATTGCCCAAGCGTCTCCAACCATCTCGCTTTGAGTGATCGTTTCCCTGACGCTGGGTTAGATATGCATATTCGGCGGGCAACATGCAACCGTTCACCCCGGCTTTTTGAACGTCGTTCGCCGGTATTTTCCCGGGTTTTCCGACATTCTGTGACGCAGATTACAGGTCGGCGCGTGAACCGGACATGAACAAACGTTAACCACGTTTGGCGAGCCTGACAGCCGTCTGTCCTTTCCAGAGTCGTTTCGACGGCATGATCAACAGACACTCATCGAAGGGTGTATAAACCGGGGTTTCGCCGTCGTGACCGAGCAGTGTGCCGGATTTGGGCAGGATTTCGCCACCGGTAAATTTTTCGGCGAAGGTGAATCGTTCATTTTCGATGGTGACGGCTTTTTCCACGATCCAGTGGGATTGGGGCGCGGCCGGGGCATTGCAACCGGCACTTCCGGCCACACCGGGATCAATCATGTCGAGACTGGTGAGAAAACGGACCGCAGATTCTATCGCCAGCGACCCGGACGAAGCCTGCCAGTGCTGACCGCACTCGATAAGCACCGAAGCGTTTTCGGCGGCCGGATCGGCGAACGCACCGTGATCGCGCATCCTCAGACCGGCGGCGTGGCCGCGATCGGCGATGATCAG
>JGI12316J15309_10014704_pt1 | contig 26533 bp, 29 predicted proteins | sample MarCyaLeptolynsp_FD_15309 | JGI IMG/M metagenome (IMG submission 15309) | reverse complement strand
TTGTAACCGATTAACATTCGTTTGTAAACGTTTGTAATTGGATATACCTCTGTTTATCAGTAGATTGCACTAAGGGTAATAAATAAGGAAAATGGAAGAAAGACTATGTTTAGAGTGCGGAAAACCGGTGTATGGAAGAATAGACAAGAAGTTTTGTGACGATCAGTGCCGCAATACTTTTAATAACAAACAGAATTCCGACAGCAATAATTACGTCAGAAACGTGCACAACATCCTCAGGAGAAACCGAAGAATATTGGAGGAGTTGAACCCTAAGGGGAAATCGAAAACAACTCGTAGCAAGTTGACTGAAAAAGGCTTTGACTTTAATTATCACACCAGCACTTATACCACCAAGGCGGGGGCCACTTATTACTTCTGTTATGAGTATGGTTACCTTCCCATAGAGGGCGATTATTTTGCTCTGGTCAAGAAGCAAGAGTATGTAAACTGATGTTTTCGGTTGCCTATTACAACCACTTCTACTAAGTCTGTGTCAAAGGAGGAAAGACAAAGACAATATGAAAAAGTATTTGGTTCCTGTATTTGGTTTATTCCTTATCCTTATCTCTTCTTGCGAAAATGAAGAGATCATTGATCGCGCTTTCACTAATCACTTCTTGGTTTCCCAAATTGTCTCTGAACAAGGCAACCAACGGCAAGTTCAAGACTTCTCCTATGACAACAATGGAAGACTACTCACTGTAATAGACAATCGGAACACTAACAACCCATCCAATGAGTATGTGGAGGTCACTAACTTCATTTATGAAAATGGTCAATTGACTTTAAAAACATTTAGCTACCAATCAACAGATGAGATTCATAGACAGGATTCTATTGCATACTATGGAAATGGTTTAGTCCATGCCGTTCACTCTTCCTATAATTCGGGAGGTATTATGCGTCCCAGTTGGGTGAGTGAATACGCCTATAATGATGATGGCACCCTACGTTCAAGCACTTCATACAACCCAGTTTCCAGGGATACCGAAGTGAGCAACCGTTACTATTGGGAAAATGGAAATGTGGTAAAGATTGAGCACTTCTACGGTGACGCATTGCAATATGAGTCATTCTATTTGTATGACAATGCTGATAACTATAAGCGGGGAAATCTCTTCTTCAACGACTATGAAATTAGTCTAGCCACTCAAAACAACATTACCCAGGCCAGATATAAAGACTACTCAGGTTTGTTAGACTTAGCCTGTAATCCATGCAATACATCATATAAGTACAACGACTTTAACCTGCCAGAAAGAGTGACCCTTGATTGGGGTTCAGTACTTAATATTACCTACGATATTGAGTTAGGGGCAATAAACTAAATTGAGGAGTTGGTCAGGTCAGACCAGACCAGCTTCTATTCTTGACTTTTAAAGTGGCCATAGCACGGGCCTTATAGCTATTCTTAATCTGTTGCCAGGTCCAGACACCTGGTAGGTCCCACCAATTGGTAGGTGGCTGATGATTATGAGCTGAAGCCATTCCTATTTTCCTAAAACCCACTCCATCCAGTCCAAAAGCCTTGTTAGATTCCAGAGTCAACACCTTGTCAGTTTCTGTATGGTGGTCTACAATGATAAAGGTATGCCCTCCAGACCATTTAGATCCAGGTACATCATCTGACTGTTTCGATTTCCAGCCCTGCACTAAGGTCCATGGAGCCGGTGCTGCTTCGACATCATCTACCTTTTCTCCCATGCCACTCTCTACTGCTGCAGTAACTGGTGAGAAATAGTCATCGGTCGAAAAGATCATCATTTGTCCATGGCGATGATTATTCCATTCAAAATCAGAGAACTGATCAGACCAAGCTTTGACAATTAAGCCCTCGGCAAAAGTACAGCAGTTGTTTTGCTTTGTTTTTGGAGGTGCCAATGGCAAATTCACTCCGGGAAGATCGTATGGATAGGCAGGGTCATGTAGATCATAGGCAAAACCATCATAGTCCTTGACGATTTCTACCAGCTTAGCTTCGTCCACAGCGCCATCATCATCGTCAAAGTTAATACGTGAAACTGCACCGATAGCATCCAAGAATGAATCAGGTCCGTCATCTGAAGGTAATTCAGGAGAACTATGCGTTTTCGTATAGTGATGCGCTTTCCAGCGAGAACAAATCCAGACTTTGCCTGCCCCTGTTTCTATCTGGGCATAGTCTGTGTCATCATTCGGAAAGTTAAGTTTAGTAGATAATAAGGAATAGTTACCAGCTTCAACAAAGCCCTTCTTTTCAGAACTTGTATCCGCCTCAGCAAAGCTCATCAGCTTCTTGGCCAGGGTAATGTGTTGTGTTGACATTGTAGTGTATTTATTATTCGCTAAGGTTCAAGCTATTGAATCCTGTACTAGGAATCAAGATAATCTTTACCGTCACCTCAAAGGTACCTTGTTCAAAACTTCATGATTTTAGGCTCTTTCTAAGAAGAGAATGTTTTAGATTTGTGCATCCATAAATTAAGAAGCAGAACCTATGAAATTCTTTATCGATACCGCAAACTTAAATGACATTAAAGAGGCCTATGACCTTGGGGTTTTAGATGGGGTAACCACTAACCCATCGCTTATGGCCAAAGAGGGAATTTCAGGACATGATAATGTAATAGCGCATTACAAAGCGATCTGCGATATTGTGGATGATAATGTCAGTGCCGAAGTTATAGCCACCGACTTTGATGGCATGATCAAAGAAGGAAAAGAGCTTGCACAAATCGATGACAAAATCGTAGTGAAAGTTCCAATGATTAAGGATGGCGTCAAGGCAATCAAGCATTTCACCTCTGAAGGCATTCGTACCAACTGCACCTTAGTATTCTCTGCCGGGCAGGCTATTTTAGCTGCCAAGGCAGGCGCCACCTACGTCTCTCCTTTTATAGGTAGACTTGACGATATTGGATATGATGGCCTCGAGTTAATCGAGCAAATTGTCCAGATTTACGATAACTACGGTTACCCTACAGAGGTACTGGCAGCTTCTGTAAGACATACGATGCACTTAATTCAGTGTGCTGAAATTGGAGCAGATGTAGCCACCTGTCCGCTCAAAGTTATCACGAGCTTATTGAACCATCCTTTAACAGACAAAGGTCTGCAGCAATTTCTCGCTGATCATGCAAAAGCGAATGGCTAAAACATTACCGCAAACTTCTGGTTATCCCCCAAACAACCCGATTGTTTTTACGGAAATGTATATTATCAAGGTAAAGGGGAAGGCCAAAATTCCAGACTACATACAGCTCAGGGACGAGAACTTCGTTCTTATTGCCTATTTCAGAGCTGATCGTCCATTAAAAAAGTTGGAGAAATATGGACTGGAGGGCAAGGAAGTTGCGTTAGAGAAAGTAATTAATAACTTGCCTTTCGGTAAACTTCAAAAACTCGAAATTTAGCATGCCTTTTTCCGGAGAACCCATTGTTCAAATTACTGACGCCAGTATTTTTCAAGAAGATCAAACCGTTCTCAACAACATTAGCCTCAAGATTGCCAAGGGAGAATTCGTTTATCTGGTAGGAAGAACTGGAAGTGGAAAAAGCTCATTGCTTAAAACACTCTATTGCGATCTACCACTCCATATGGGAAGCATTCGCATATGCGACTTTGAAATAGAAAAAATCAAACGAAAGGAAATTCCCATGCTCAGAAGAAAACTGGGCATAGTATTTCAAGACTTTCAACTCTTACCGGATAGGACAGTTGCCGAAAACATCTTCTTTGTAATGAAAGCTACAGGCTGGAAAGATAAGGCCAAGATGAAAAGCAGAATGGCTGATGTACTGATGAAAGTAGGCTTAGGAGCCGTTTCCAATAAAATGCCTCATCAGCTGTCGGGAGGTGAACAACAACGTGTGGTGATTGCAAGGGCATTAATTAATGAACCAGCAATTCTCATTGCAGATGAACCTACAGGAAATCTTGACCCTGAGGTTTCAGAAGGTATTTTCAAAACCTTCGAAGATATTAATAGAAGTGGTACTGCTATTTTGATGGCAACACATGATTTCAAACTGATTGAGAATTACCCTAAACGAACCTTGACCTGTGGAAAAGGCCAGGTACTGGATTCGGCAACTGTGCCTGTCACATAGAAATATCAATTCTCTCTTTCATATCCTCAGGAAGCTTGTTCCTCTCGAGAATGTCTAATTGGCTATTTAGTAAGTGAATTTTCTGACGTAATAGGTGCAAAAGTCTGTCAAGTACTTCTTCGGATTGTTGACTCTCAAGAAATACTTCCTTTAAGTCATTATAAATAACATCAAGCTCTTGAAGATCGGCCTCTAGAAAATTGAACGTCTTGCCCGTTTCCAACTCTTCAGAGACCTTATTTTTTTTCTTTGAAATGATGGAAGTGTAAAAAACTTCGAGATCTTCAAATTTCTCAAGATTATTCGAGGCTAGAATTTCACTCTCATCGAAAGAAGCTTCGTCCTGTGATAATGGCATATACTTGTCGGTGAGTAAGAAAGCCACTGCCCCGATTAAAAGAATAACGGCAGCCTTCCAATACCATAGTGTAGTAGAGCGTTCAGGTCTTAACTTGGTCTCGATGTTTGTCCAAACATCCGTTTTAGGCTCCTTGAGATCAAATGCCTCCCTATTGTTTTCTATGAATTTTTCTAAGTTGTCTTTATCCTGCATACTGCAACTCCTCCCTTAGTATTTCTCTCAATTTCTTCTTCGATCTATTAAACTGTGACTTTGACGTTGATTCAGTAACCCCTAAAACCTCAGCGATCTCTTTGTGATCATAGCCTTCTAGCAAATACAAGGTCAAAACCACACGATAACCATCCGGTAATCGGGATATCCCTTCATTGACAACTGCCACATCATAACTCACATCCCTGGACTCTGTTTCAACAGCACGATCATCAAACTGACCAATATCATCTACAGATTCCAAATCAAGTCTTCGCTTCTTGACAAGATTAATGGCATTATTCACCACAATACGCTTTAACCAGCTGCCAAATGATGCCGTACCTTTATAGTTTTTAAGGTTCTTAAAAGCACTCAAAAAGGACTCTTGCAATACATCTTCTGCATCCATCTCACTTCCGGTAATTCGCAAGCATGTATTGTACATAGCTTTTGAATAGAGCTTGTACAATTCATATTGAGCTGTACTGTCTCCAGCAAGGCAGCGATCAATAATGGGTTGATGTATATTCTGGTATCCTGTTTCCAACGTCTGAAATCACAATAAAGACATCACAATCCTAATAGGGTTGCATATGGAAAGATAAGCATAAAAAAACCCCGACTAGTCGGGGTTTTAGGAAAGTATTTTTTTGGTGTCTAGCCTTTGTTCAAAGCCTCGAGACTGTTTTTTGCTATTTCAAAATCAGGGCTTAGTGCCAGAGCCTGAGTAAAATGTCCTTTCGCTTCTTCATTTTTCCCCTGTTCTACAGCCATCAAACCCCTTAGGTTATAAATAGCCGCTTTAAAGGAAACCTGTTGAGCGCTGCCATCACTTTTATTCAATGCGATCTTATCTTCATCCTTCAACTTGGACTCTATCACGCCTAAGTTAGCTTCGGCTTCAGCAAAACGTTGTAAAGAATATTGAAGATAGGCAACCTGATACTGTACCTGAACATCTTCCGTCTTTAGCCATAATTTTTCATAATACTCAACAGCCTTGTCGTACAACCTTAGGTTTTCATAGCTCAGTGCTACAATCTCCAAAGCTATCTCATTGTTATTGTATTTCTGGAGAAAATCCAAGCCAACCAAAGCGCTTGATGAAAACTGAGAGGTATTGTAGTACAATTCTGCCAACATTCTCATTGCAGCAGAATCAACTGGGTTCAATACCAAGATATCGGTTAGTGCCTGCTTCTGGATTAGCACATCATTGTATTGCTCTGCCTTCCTCAACAGAGCGATTGCTTTGGCATACTCATTAGAGATATAAGTACTGTCTTGTGCCATTATGCTTTGGCTTCCAAACATCAATAAGATGGCCAGTACTAAAAATTTAATCTTCTTCATTTTATTATGGGTAACTAAATTATTTCAGTGATTTAACAACATTCAAGCCAAGTTCCCTACCCAAAGTGAGCAGGTAATCGTAAGACTCGTCAAATTCATTTCTGATTTTACCTTCCAAAACTGCCTCTTTCAACGCTTCCTTGATATCTCCGATGGTCTTACCTGGTTTTAAACCAAAGACCGTCATGATCATTTCTCCGGTAATTACGGGCTGAAAGTTACGAACTTTATCCTTCTCCTCTACCTCTCGCATACGCTTTTCGACTTTATCGAAGTTCTGCAGGTAGCGCTTAACCTTATTATTATTCTTAGACGTAATATCAGCTCGACAAAGCGTCATCAGTGCTTCAATGTCATCTCCAGCTTCAAACAGGAGTCTGCGCACAGCTGAATCTGTGATCTCATCTTTTACCAAGGCAATAGGCCTCAGGTGAAGCCTTACCATTTTTTGGACAAACTTCATAGACTCCCCCATCGGGAGCTTCATCCTTCTGAATATCCCTGGTGTCATTCGGGCACCCTTATCTTCATGGCCATGAAATGTCCAACCCACTCGTTTATTGAAACGTTTGGTTGCAGGCTTGGCTATGTCATGCATAATGGCAGCCCACCTCCACCAAAGGTCATCCGTATTTCTACTGATATTGTCTAATACCTGAAGGGTATGGTAGAAATTGTCTTTATGCGATTTATCCTCTATGCTGTCTACACCTTGTAAAGCCACCAGTTCTGGAAAAATCAGTTTGAGTAAACCGCAATGAAAAAGGAGTTTAAAACCATAAGATGGTTCATCCGACAAAATGATCTTGTTCAGCTCCACAATGATCCGCTCCTTTGAAATTATACTGATACGATCTTTCATATCAATAATCCCCTGAAAAGTATCGGCATCAATATCAAACTTCAATTGGGAAGCAAAGCGGATGGCGCGCATCATACGTAATGGATCATCGGAAAATGTCTGGTCTGGTTCTAGCGGTGTTCTAATCAGCCTTTCCTTCAGGTCGTTTACGCCTCCGAAAGGATCGACAAGCTCACCATAGTTCCCCTCATTAAGGCTGATAGCCATGGCATTGATTGTGAAATCCCTACGGTTCTGATCGTCCTCCAAAGTGCCGTCTTCGACAATGGGTTTTCTGGAATCTCTCTGATAAGACTCTTTTCTTGCCCCAACAAACTCAAGTTCCAAATCGCCATCCTTGATCATGGCAGTACCGAAGTTTTTGAAGACTGACAAGGGCACCTTATCACCCAGCGTTTTTTTCACGGTTTCTGCCAACCGAATTCCACTCCCGACACATACAAAATCAATATCCTTAGAAGGTCGACCCAGCAATAAATCCCTCACATAGCCGCCAACCACATAAGTCTCTAATCCCTCATTATGAGCAACTTGACTAATGGTTTTAAAAATGGGATGTTTCAGTTTTTTTGCCAGATTCATCGATCAACTTCCTTAAAAGGCAGGCAAAGTTAGCAGTTTATCCGAGGGAGTTCAAAATGCACAAAAAAGCATCTACTGAAAGATTAAAAATAGCCGACCAGATTAATTTGAAATTCTTACCTTTGTGTCCCATAAGTTAATTTCTCTTATCACACTTATGGCATCTGCGAAATACATTTTTGTTACTGGTGGTGTTACTTCTTCTTTGGGAAAAGGAATCATTGCCTCATCACTTGGCAACCTGCTTCAAGCTCGAGGATATCGGGTAACCATTCAAAAATTCGACCCTTACATTAATGTTGATCCGGGTACGCTCAACCCTTATGAACATGGAGAGTGCTATGTAACAGACGATGGTGCTGAAACTGATCTTGACCTTGGTCACTATGAGCGCTTCTTGAATACACCCACTTCGCAAGCAAACAACGTCACTACTGGTAGAATCTACTATGATGTGATTACCAAAGAAAGGCGTGGTGACTATTTGGGAAAAACTGTTCAAGTAATTCCTCACATCACAGACGAGATTAAGAGAAACTTCTTTAGACTTGGTGAAACTGGCGATTATGACTTTGTGATCACTGAGATTGGTGGATGTGTTGGTGATATTGAGTCCTTACCGTTTATAGAAGCCGTAAGACAGGCACGCTGGGATGTTGGTGAAAATAATTGTTTAGTGATTCACCTTACACTAATCCCGTACCTCAAAGCAGCGAAGGAATTAAAGACTAAGCCCACTCAGCACTCTGTAAAGCAGTTGCTCGAGGCCGGTATTCAACCCGATATTCTTGTATGCCGATCTGAAAAGTCTTTGCCAAATGACATTCGTAAGAAATTGGCATTATTCTGCAATGTGCAGTTGAATTCTGTAATTGAAGCACTCGATGCAGATACTATCTATGATGTTCCTCTTTTAATGAGAAAGGAAAAACTCGATGAAAGAGTACTTACTAAGTTGAGAATGCCTTCTAAAGACCAACCAGAAATCGATGATTGGAGGAAATTCTTAGGAAAACTGAAAAACCCAACTAACGAAGTCAACATCGGTTTGGTGGGTAAATATGTGGAACTCCCAGATGCTTACAAGTCAATTGCAGAAGCTTTCATCCACGCAGGAGCTCACTTAGAGTGCAAAGTGAACGTTCACTGGATTTCTTCGGAGTCGGTAACAAATAAATCCGTACATAGAACCCTGAGAGATATGGACGGGGTATTGGTAGCACCAGGATTTGGCGAACGAGGTATAGAAGGTAAGATTGAAGCCATCAGATACGTAAGAGAGAATAACATTCCGTTCTTCGGTATTTGTCTCGGCATGCAGTGCGCTGTGGTAGAGTTTGCTAGAAATGTACTGGGTCTATCAGAAGCAGCTTCAACAGAATTAAAAGCGAATACACCTTATCCAGTAATTGGCCTTATGGAAGACCAGAAAAACATAGAAGACTATGGAGGTACCATGAGACTGGGTGCTTATGATTGCAAGGTTAAAAAACCTTCGAAAGTATATAATGCCTATGGCGCTGTGAATGTAGCAGAACGTCACAGGCATAGATATGAATTCAATAATGAATACCTCAAAGATTTTGAAAAGGCTGGAATGAAAGCTGTAGGTATAAATCCGGAATCCAATCTGGTAGAAATCGTTGAAATCTCAGATCACCCCTACTTTGTAGGAACCCAATTTCACCCTGAACTAAAAAGTACTGTGATGAATCCTCATCCACTATTTGTAAGCTTTATAGGTGCAGTAGTGAAAAACAAAAAGAATTAATTTTACAGAAATGGATAGAAATCAGACCATTGGTCTTGTTTTAATAGCGGTCATACTTATTGTGTACTCAATAGTTTACAGGCCGCCTGCACAAGAAGAACCTTTAGAATTCGCTGACACTACTTCGGTAGTAAACACAACTCCGCAAGTTCCCATTCAGGAAGCTCAACCCGCAGAGGTAATCGATGAGACGCAAGTCGTTAACGATCTTTCTGCACAGTATGGAGCATTTGCCGCTGCCATGCAGGGCAATGAGGAGACTTTTATCATCGAAACAGACAAAGCCAAATACACTTTCTCAAATAAGGGCGGTACAATTGCCGCGGTAGAGCTCAAGGACTATGTAACATTTGACCAAAAACCTCTGATTCTATTCGATGAGAATACAAGTCAAAGGGTTTTGAATATCCCTACTACTAAGGGAAACATTGATCTCAACAATCTCTATTTTCAGTCTAATAGCTCCAATCAAACTGTTGGAGTAGACGGTAGTACCACCATCAGGTTCACTGCCGACCTGGGTAGTGGCAAGTCGATTGAGCAGACATACACAATTAATGCTGGAAAATACGAGTTGGATTATCAGCTCAAGTTGAATGGTCTGCAAGGTGAAGTCATTGGAAATGAAGCTACTATGGCGTGGGCTGTTGCCATGCAGCGCTATGAAAAGAATCTTGAAGATTCAAGAAACAAGACAACGCTCAGGTATTATACACTTGACGAAGACTCTGATAACTTAAGCGCCACTTCACGTGACCCCCAAAAAGAGACCATTGGCGGTGTAAAATGGCTAAGTTTCTCCCAAAAATTCTTCAACTCAGGAATCATCTCTCAAAATGGATTTAACCAGGCAACCATAGGTTCCACTGTGGGCTTAGATTCTACCGTAGTCAAAGAAGGTCTAATGGAATTGTCTATTCCAATGACTGACGTTTATGCAGGTGCAAATTTCACCTATTACTATGGTCCAAACAGTTACAAAGGTCTAAAGAAAGTAACCGAAGGTTATGAAGACAATGTTTACATGGGCTACAAATTAGTGAGCTGGGTAAACAAATGGATTATAGTCGAACTATTTGGCTTTTTGGAAAGGTACATCGGCAACTACGGGGTCATCATTATGATCATCGTACTGATCGTCAAACTGGTTCTTTTTCCATTGTCGAGAAAATCTTATCTGTCTATGGCGAAAATGAAGGTTTTGAAACCTGAGTTGGATGCCATGAAAGAAAAGGTAGGTGGCGACCAGCAGAAGATGCAACAAGAGCAAATGAAGCTCTATCGAGAAGTAGGTGTTAATCCGATTAGTGGTTGTATACCACTGGTACTTCAAATGCCAATTTTGTTTGCAATGTTCTTCTTCTTTCCCAATTCTATCGAGCTAAGACAGCAATCTTTCTTATGGGCATCTGACCTTTCTACCTATGACGTATTGTTAAACCTTCCGTTTACAATTCCTTTCTACGGATCTCACGTCAGTGGTTTTACATTGCTTATGACCCTCTCTACCTTGCTTTATACCTGGTCTAACAATCAGGTGAGTTCTGTGCAAGGTCCAATGAAAAGCATTGGTTATGTCATGCCAATCATTTTTATGTTTGTATTGAACAGTTACTCATCAGGTTTGAGTTTCTATTACTTCGTTTCAAATATCATCACCTTTGGGCAGCAAACACTGATCAGAAGATTTGTTGATGAAGATAAGATTCGGGCAACCCTCGAAGAGAACAAAAAGAAGAATGTAAACAAGAAGAAATCCAAATTTGCATTGAGACTCGAAGAGGCCATGAAGGCCAGCCAAGAAGCCCAACGGCAAAAACAAAAAGGAAAGAAATAACAAAAAAGGAGGTTCAAAAGCCTCCTTTTTTATTTGGCTTTAAACAACAAAAACTAGTCTACGACCAGAAGGCATAATGGCATTATACTTTCGACTAAACTTATATCTTTGTAAGCTATTCGTCAACCAAATAAAACCTACTCCTAAATGAAATTTACCTTCTTTGGACATGCCTCTTTTTTGATAGAGACAATGGAAAAGAAACTACTTTTCGATCCGTTCATTACATCTAATGAATTGGCTAAGGGAATTGACGTAGATGCGATAAAGCCAGATTATATTCTTTTGAGTCATGGCCATGGTGATCATGTGGCTGATGTTGAAAGAATTTATAATAATTCTGAAGCTACTATTATCTCTACTTATGAAGTAGTTGGATGGTTCGGATCTAAGGGACTAGAACGAGGTCACCCCATGAATCACGGAGGCTCTTGGGATTTTGATTTTGGCAAAATCAAACTTGTTAATGCTGTACATTCCAGCTCCATGCCTGATGGCAGTTACGGAGGTCATCCTGCCGGTATTGTAATTAAGAACTCAGAAGGCTGCTTCTATTATGCTGGAGATACTGCTTTGACGAAAGACATGGAATTAATCGGAGAAGAGTTCGCACTCGATTTCACGATTATGCCAGTTGGCGACAACTTCACTATGGGAGTCTCTGACGCCATGAAAGCAGCAAAAATGGTCAAATGCGATAAGGTCATTGGCGTACACTTTGATACTTTCCCTTATGTTGCCATTGATAAAGAAGAATCCATGCAGATTGCTGCTGAAAACAAGGTACAATTGACACTTCCAGAAATTGGACAAACACTTTCACTATAAATAACAGATGGGTAAAATTATCGCGATAGCAAACCAAAAAGGAGGTGTAGGTAAAACTACCTCAGCTATGAATCTTGCGGCCAGTCTGGCCGTGTTGGAATACAAGACATTGGTAGTTGATGCCGATCCTCAAGCCAACACTACATCAGGTTTGGGACAAAACCCCAGAGAAGTAGAGTTGAGCATTTATGAGTGCATGGTGGGTAAAGCCAAGATTCAGGACTGCATTGTACAGACTGATGTTCCTCATTTAGAACTTGTACCATCACATATAAACCTGGTAGGTGCTGAGGTAGAAATGGTGAACCTGACCAATAGAGAAGAAAAAATGCGCGATGTATTGGGCGAAGTTGCAGACAACTATGACTTCATTCTGATTGACTGTGCACCTTCTTTAGGTTTGATTACCATTAACTCATTGACAGCTGCAAATTCGGTTATTATACCAGTACAGTGTGAATACTTTGCTTTAGAAGGACTTGGAAAATTGTTGAACACAATTACCATCATTCAAAAGCGACTGAACTCGAGTCTTGAAATCGAGGGAATTCTGTTGACAATGTATGACGTAAGGCTACGTTTGTCTAATCAGGTGGTCGAGGAAGTGCAAACGCACTTCAAGAACATGGTTTTCGAGACCATTATACCTAGAAATGTAAAGTTAAGTGAGTCACCAAGTTTTGGTATTCCGGCCATTCAGCATGATGCTGATAGTAAAGGTGCACTCGCATATTTAAATTTGGCTAAAGAAATCGCTGATAAGAATCAGCAGTAATACTTTTTAATATGGCATCTAAAACTCCAAAGAGTAGAAACGCATTGGGAAGAGGTTTGGGAGCACTTTTGGAGGATTCCTCGACAAACGCTGCAGAATCACTACGCAAAAACCCGGTTGGATCAATGAATGAAATCCAATTAGATCAAATTCAAGTCAACCCCTACCAACCTCGAACGCATTTTGACAGGCAAGCTCTGGAAGAATTAGCTGAGTCTATAAAAGTTCAGGGTATCATTCAGCCAATAACCGTTAGAAAACTAAGCGAAACTGAATTCCAGTTGATTTCCGGTGAAAGAAGGTTTCAAGCTTCTAAAATTGCAGGTATTGAGAAAATCCCTGCTTATGTAAGAACTGCTGACGATCAACAAATGCTAGAAATGGCATTGATTGAGAACATTCAACGTGAAAATCTTAATGCGATGGAAATCGCATTAAGCTATCAACGCCTACTAGAAGAATGTGACTTAAAACAAGATCAACTGGGTGAACGTGTTGGAAAAAACCGAACTACAGTCAATAATTATCTCAGGTTGCTCAGACTTCCACCAGATATCCAAGCCGGCATCAGAGACAAAAAAATCTCAATGGGACATGCCAGAGCAATCGTCAATATGGATGATATTGATAAACAGCTGCATATCTACAAAAAAATTGTAGACGAGGAGCTTTCGGTAAGAAAAGTAGAACAACTGGTACGAGATTTGATGTCTGGAGACAGCGATAAATCCAGTAAAGAAAAGAAAGGAAGTATGCAGCACAGAAACTATGAAGTGCAGCAGGTTCAACAAAAGCTTTCTTCACATTTCGGTACCCGGGTTGGTCTTAGGGCAGATAGTCAGTTTAGAGGAGAAATTAAAATCCCTTTTGTATCCACCGAAGACCTGAATCGCATATTGGAAATTATTAATATGTAATGCGAGTCCTTACTTTGATTGTCCTTTGTATTGCACTTTCCTTACCTGTTTTGGGTCAAGAGAGTAATCCTGTGCTTGAAAACGGCATAATCACAGGAAAGGAGGTCAAAGTTGATCCAAAGCAGAAATACTATAATCCCAGAATTGCCTCCAGACGATCGGCAATTATCCCAGGCTGGGGACAAATTTATAATGACAGTTGGTGGAAGGTGCCTGTGCTATATACTGGCTTTGGCGTAGCCATTCATTTCATAGGAGTTAACGAACGTAACAGAAACGAGAATCTTGACTTTGCAGCAGAAGAACTGGCTAAAGACACTCCCAATCAAAATTTGGTTAGAATTTATCGAAGACGTGCCGACAACTGGCGCAAGAACAGGGATCTGGTTATTCTAACCATGGCAGGTATTTATGCCTTACAAATTATAGAAGCAGCAGTAGATGCTCATCTCAAAGGTTTCAATGTAGATGAAAACCTTGCACTTAATATTAAACCAAAGCTCGGGATTATTTCAAATGGAGCACCCTATCTCGGTTTTGGTGTTACACTACCCATCGGACGATGAATATTCTATTACTAGGTTACGGAAAAATGGGTCAGTTGATAGATCAATTGGCTACAAAAGCGGGACATCAAATAGTCGCTAAAATCAACATTGATAACAGAGAAGAACTTGATGACCTTAATCTTAGTCTGGTAGATGTCGCCATAGACTTTAGCCAACCAGAAGCAGCTGTTGACAATATCAAATGGTGCATCAACCATAATATTCCGGTGGCTGTTGGTACGACAGGATGGTTGGACAGAAGAGCAGAAGTTGATTCCTACTGTAGTGAAAGAGGCGGTACTTACCTCTATGCTTCCAACTTCAGCATTGGCGTTAATCTCTTCTTTAAATTGAATAAACAGTTAGCCAAACTGATGAATACCCAAAAGCAATACAGCGTTAGAACAAAGGAGATTCATCACACTCAAAAGCTTGATGCTCCAAGTGGCACTTCCATTACCATTGCTGAAGGTATCATTGAACAACTAGACGATAAGACCAATTGGGTAAACAAAGAAGCTGCTGCTTCGGAAGAACTGGAAATTATATCAGAACGCATTGACCCGGCACCAGGCACCCATGAGGTAAGTTATAGTTCTACGGTTGACACAATAGATATAAGACATACCGCCCACTCCAGAGAAGGCTTTGCCAAAGGTGCCATTACTGTGGCAGAATGGCTAAAAGACCAGAAGGGCGTTAAGTCCATGGATGATTTCCTTCAATTTGACTGACTACCAGCTAATGGTAGTTAAACCCTTAGATTCTAAGTAGGCATTGGCCTGACTAAAATGCCTTCCTCCAAAAAAACCTCTATGAGCAGATAGCGGGGATGGATGTGGAGACTTCAAAATGAGGTTATCTGCTGGATTCACAATGGCCGCTTTCTTTTGAGCATAACTGCCCCAGAGTATATAAACAATATCTTTCCTGGAATTCGCCAGATGCGAAATGACGGCATCTGTAAACATCTCCCATCCTCTCTTCTGATGAGACCCAGCCTGATGTGCTCTTACTGTCAGTGTAGCATTGAGCAGCAGGACACCCTGTTTGGCCCAACGTTCCAATGAGCCATTAGGTGGAATCTCTCGACCTAGATCATTCTTAACCTCCTTGAAGATATTCACCAGTGAAGGAGGAAAAGGTACACCCTCATGGACTGAAAAACAGAGTCCATTAGCTTGTCCAGGACCATGATAAGGGTCTTGACCTAAGATCACGACTTTTACCTCGTCAAAAGGACATGCGTCAAATGCTCGAAAAATATCCTTCCCTTTTGGGTAAACTGTGTGTTGTTTATATTCCTCTTTTACGAAACCAATAAGCTGTTTGAAATAATCTTTCTCAAACTCTTCTGACAGTACATTAGACCAACTTTCTTCAATTTTTACGGCCATCGAATTTTCTTCAGGGTGGTTAGTTATTTTCGAACTAATCTATAACTTTAAATCACAGAAGTAAACAGAAAATGATTGTTACAGCGACAACGGAGGGCATCAAAGTTTGTGTAGAAACAAACTACCAGGCGGAATATTCCAGCCCAAGTCAGTCGCACTATGTGTTTACTTACAGGATCACCATTGAAAACGAAGGTGATTATACCATTAAGCTTCACCGCAGGCATTGGTACATTCATGATGCCAATAATGTAATGCGTGAAGTCGAAGGTGAAGGCGTTGTTGGCCAACAGCCGATTTTGGAACCAGGCGAAAAGCATCAATATGTTTCAGGTTGTAACCTGCGATCTGGCTTTGGTAAAATGTACGGTACCTACCTCATGGAGAAAGTGGTTGACGGCAGAGAATTTGAAGTCGCCATTCCTGAATTCAATATGGTGGTGCCCTATCTGATGAACTAGTTTTGTTCGAGATACTTTCCTTTTTTAATTATTGGTTGAAGAGAATTGATCAGCATTCACTGCACTCTCCTTTTGTGTTTGATCTTTTCACTCAAGTAATATCTAAACCGTCTGACAAAGACAATGAAATTGAGGCCTTGAGATTTGCTTTGACACATTCTCGCAAGGCTATAGAAATCACCGACTTTGGCGCAGGGTCGAGAGTATCAGGAAAAACAAACCGTTCTATTGGCTCAATTGCGAAGTATTCTACTACACCGTCAAAATTTTCGAGGTTTTTGACAAAGGCCATCAATTACTATGGATATAGCAACATTCTGGAATTAGGTACTTCTCTGGGGATTAACACACTTTATATGAGTAGTCCATCTCCCACTCATGTCACCACCTTTGAGGGTGACCCCACATTAGCCGAGATAGCTAGAAAACATTTTGATAATTTTGGCCGAGAGAATATTGACCTTATCGTGGGAAATATTGACAAAACCCTGCCAGAGCAGCTGAAAACACTTGGTCCGATTGATATTGCCTATCTAGATGCCAATCATCGCTATGCCCCCACATTACATTATTACGAATTAATTCAACCACTGACGCATAAAAAAAGTATGATCGTCATTGATGACATTCACTGGTCAAAGGAGATGAATCAGGCATGGTATGAATTGAAAAACAGGTCGGAAGTAACGCTTTCAATAGACTTGTTTGAGGGAGGCCTTTTATTCTTTGACCCCAATATTCAGAAAGCCGATTATATCCTAAAGTTCTAAAGGCCTTAACATAACAAATAACTCACTGCCAGATCTTGGCGCAATTGAGTTATAGGCTTCTTCCATAACATCGATAATGAACTGGCCTGAAAACAGTGACCTGTATTCACTTTCACTGCCACCAAAAGGTGGTCGATCATCAAACAAAGGTATTTTGAACATGAGCCCTACTAGCTTTCCACCTGGTCTTAGAAGACCATTCATTTTCTTAACATATCGGCCTCTGAGTTTGGGATTTAGTGCACAAAAGAATGTCTGCTCAATAATCAAATCGAAGCGATCTTCTAACTGAAAAAAATCTACGTTGACTAACTGATCCTTAGGAAAATCTGGGACTCTCTTGTTAAAACGATCTAGGGGTTCTACGGAAATATCAACTACATGAACATTCGCAAAGCCCTTGTTCCAGAGGTATTCTGCCTCATAGGCATTACCAGCTCCCGGGATGAGTATCTTAAGACTCTTATCCTCGATTTGATCAAAGTAATCTTTAAGGGGTGTTGAGACATAGCCTATATCCCAACCCGTTTGATCTTTCTGATATTTATGAGTCCAGAACTGCTCGTTCAAGTCAACATTTACAGTTTCTCCTTTTTCCGACATTGAATAATTAAAAAAAATGTGAGTACTTCGCCCAATAATCAAAAGACCCAACGTTTTTAAGTTAGTTGGTAAATCCACTGGATCATGAGTGAAGCAACAGGTAAAAGTAACAGAGATATTATCAGAATCGTTCTAATCGTCATTCTGGTTGGCGTAGTAGCAGGAGGAGGATATAAAATCTACAATGATGCTGAAGAAAGAAAGGCGCTACAAGCTGAATTCGATCTAACCCGTTCAACACTTACCAATAAGCTGGACAGCATTTCTGTAGAATTAAGCAGTCGAATTTCAGAGATTTCTGAATTAGGTGGAGATATTGATTCGTTGATATTACTTAAAGACTCCATCACCTCACAGCGTGATCAGTTGCAAAGAACCAGGGTAGCCAACAAAGCCCTTATCCAAAGATTAGATAGAAAAGTGAATGGTTATGAAGAACTCCTTTTAGCCAAAGACGAAGAGATTGTTCAATTAAAGAAGTTGAACAATGATCTACTGGAAGAAAATAATGATCTGAAAGTGGATAAAAACGAACTAAACAAATCACTAAGTGAGGCCGCTCAACGCGAAGAGGCATACAAACAAAGAATATCTCTTGCCGCTAAACATCGGGCTGAAAACATTAAAATCTTTAACATCAACAGCCGGGGCAAAGAACGCGAGGGTGACTTCCGAAAAAGACAGGCACAGAAAATAAAGGTCACTTTTAATTTGGCACCTAACGATGTGGCACCGGTAGCTGGTCACCAAATCCTAATACAATTGGTTGACCCCCTTGGAAATGTAATCTTTGATGTGGCCAGAGGATCTGGATCTTTCCAAATCGATGGGCGTGAAGAGTTCTATACGGCTATGCAAGAGATTGTCTTTGACAACTCCAGACAAGAACTCTCTTTTGTCTATGACAAGGGCTCAGAGTTCAACCCTGGAGATTATAAAGTAGTGATACTAGCCGATACTTACGAAATAGGTCAGACGACCTTTAACGTGAGATAAAGCTCTTTTTCTTTTTCCTTTTAGGCATGGTTTGAGGAACGTGCAAACGTTCGCATTTCCGTTTCGGGTCTAAAGCCTTATCTTTCTTTTTTGGTAAAAGTCCGTCCTTTGCTATGCTTCCTATTCAAAAGAATTTCACAAAATCATTTTTTGTAATACTTAGTCTTCCGGCCACAGCCATGGGCTTCGCCCTTTCAGTACAGATTGCAGCGCTGAGTTGGATTCTAAACACCAAGTTTGGCTTCGATTTACACGAGATTGGTATTGTATGGGCAGCAGGCCCTTTGGCGGGAATTATCGGCCAGGTTATCATTGGTTTGATTAGTGATAAAGTCTGGTTTTGGGGAGGACGAAGAAGGCCCTTTATTCTAATTGGTGGTTTAATCGCAGCATTGATGTTGTTGGCCCTGCCCAACATTGATTTGATCGGAAAGGCTTTGGGTGTTGAAGAGTTTTTAGGTGTTGCTATCGCGGTAGCCCTTTCTCTCGACTTAGCGATCAACATTAGTTTCAACCCCACACGATCTATCATAGCTGATGTTACTTCAGAGGGTTCTACACGGACCAAGGGTTACACATGGATGCAAACTATTTCTGGCTTTTTCGGAGTGGTCGCCTATTTGATCGGTGCCTTTGTGAGCAACTATGTCCTGATCTATACAGGGGCCGCATTGGTATTCGTTTTTTCAATTGTACCTACCCTATTCATTACCGAGCCAAGACAACTGAATGCCTCAGCTGATAATGCTGAGGAAAGTAAACCCGGCAGTACCAATATGCCGGAGTTCATGAAAATATGTGTAGCCCATGCATTCACGTGGTTGGGTGTACAAACCATGTTTGTCTATACTTTCGCATATATTAAGGAGGTCATAATGGGCTTTGGTACTACCGAAACGCTGGCTGAGGCCCAGAACAATGAAATTGGATTCATTACCGGAATCTCTTTCGCTGTGCTTAACACTGTAGGGTTCTTATTACCGGCATTGGTCTTAGAACCGATAACCAAGAAAATTGGACGGGTTAAAACGCATATGCTCTGCATAGCGGTTATGTCGATTGGCTATGTTCTAATCATCCTACTTGGTCAGTCATCCACAATGCTGTTTGTTCTAATGGCTGTGGTGGGCATTGGATGGGCTGCAGTGGTTAGTTTGCCTTTCGCCATTATGTCTGAAACAGTGGATCAGAGTAGAATGGGTTTATATATGGGCCTATTCAATTTGTCTGTTGTCATTCCTCAACTCGTAGCATCTAGCTTGGGAGGTTTCATTGATGGTCAGGCTAACAAAAACAGCATTTTTATCATCAGTGCCATAGCCCTTGGCATTTCGGCAGTGCTCTGGCTCTTTGTAAAGGAATCAGACAAAAAAACTTCAAAACTGAGTCCTTCGGGCGGTCACTAACCCTACACTATGAAACATCTTTTACGATCAACGGCTTTACTATTACTTATTATGACGGCTTGTGATAAAACACCCCAATATGAGGCTCTGGAGGACTATCCGGTATATGAAGGCAATGACTTGGGTTTCACGTATACCTCAGAAGCTACTGTTTTCAAAATGTGGTCACCCGCTGCTCAAGAAGTAATGGTCAATATTTATAAGCAGGGAAATGGTGATGACTTAGAAGGTTCATTTAAGATGAAAAGAGGTAATGATGGGGAATGGTCCTTCACCTTGAATGGCGATCATAAAAACAAGTACTATACCTATCAAGTCCGTCAGAACAGTCAATTACTTCAAGAAAAGCCCGACCTCTACTCTGTGGCCGTTGGGGTTAATGGTCAGCGCTCTATGATTGTGTCATTGGATGATACCGACCCTCAGGGATGGGAGAATGATCAAAGGCCTGCACTTGAAAACTACACAGACATCATTCTTTACGAATTACATATCAGGGACATGTCCATACACGAGACTTCAGGGGCACAACATAAGGGAAAATACCTAGCACTCACGGAAGAGGGAACTCGAAGCCCTAATGGACTGACAACCGGACTTGACCATATCAAGGAATTAGGAGTTACTCATGTGCACCTTCTGCCCACTTTTGATCATAAGTCAATTGATGAAACACGTCTTGATGAAGCGCAGTACAACTGGGGCTATGACCCCTTGAACTACAATGTTCCGGAAGGAAGTTTTTCTACAGATCCCTATGACGGCAGGACAAGAATCAAAGAGTTTAAGGAAATGGTGCAGGCCTTTCACCGCAATGGCATCCGTGTTATTCTGGACGTGGTTTACAATCACACTGGCCAAACCGAAGATTCAAACTTTAATCAACTGGTACCAGACTATTTCTATCGTCAAAGGGCTGATGGTTCATTTTCTGATGCCTCAGCCTGTGGAAACGAAACAGCCTCTGAAAGACTCATGATGCGCAAATACATGGTCGAGTCAGTCAAGCATTGGGTCAATGAGTATCATTTAGATGGTTTCCGATTTGATCTGATGGGCATTCATGACATGGAAACCATGAATGAGGTCAGCGCTGCAGTGAGGGCAATTGATCCTACTATTTTCGTTTATGGCGAAGGATGGAAAGCGGGTGACTCTCCCCTACCCGATGATCAACTTGCTCTTAAGGCAAACACCTATCAAATGGAACAAGTCTCGGCCTTCAGTGATGATCTGAGAGATGGTTTGAAAGGAAGTGTCTTTGAGCATGAGCAGAGAGGCTTCGTAAGTCAGGGAAATGGAACAAGAGAGAGCATTAAATTTGGAATTGTAGCTTCTACCCAGCACCCTCAGCTTAATTATGAAGCTGTAAATTATTCCAATGCGCCCTGGGCGACTGCCCCTTCTCAAACCATAAGCTATGTCTCATGTCATGACAACCATACACTCTTTGATCGACTTCAAATTTCTAACCCAGAAGCTTCTGAGAAAGAATTGATCAAAATGCATAAACTAGCCGAAACCATTGTTTTGACCTCTCAGGGAGTTCCTTTTGTTCATGCGGGTATGGAAATGCTAAGAACGAAAAATGGTGAGGAAAATTCATACAATCTGCCAGATGAGATTAATCAAATCGTTTGGAGCAGAAAAGAAAAATATGAAGAGGTATTTAACTATTACAAGGGTCTAATTGCTTTGAGAAAGGCGCACCCAGCCTTCCGAATGCCTAAAACCGAGATGATTCAGGAGCACCTGGAGTTTCTGGACATTGAGGGAGAAAATTTCCTCGCATATCGATTGAAGGACAACGCCAATGGTGATACATGGAGGGAGATACTTGTTTTCCTTAATGGCAGTGATTTGAACAAGACCTTAGCCCTTCCAACAGGAAAGTGGACTTTAGTTGGGAATGGAGAGGTGATCAACGAAAAGGGAATTGGTAAATCGCGATCAGGCAGCATCACGGTTCCTGCCATGACGGCATTCATTCTGAGTCAGGATTAAATATTTAACTCTGATTCAAAAACCTTGACGGCATAACCACTAAGAATAACTCTATCGTCTCGTAATTCCGTTGTCATATTCCCAGAACGGCTAGAAGCTTGAAATGCTTTGAATTTTGATCGCCCCATTCTGGAAGACCAGTAAGGAGTCAGTATAGTATGCATAAAACCGGTTACCGGATCTTCCTTAATACCCAAGTTTGGTGCAAAGTACCTGGATGCAAAGTCATAGGCATCACTACCAGACCATGCGGAGACAATCACCCCATTTTCTGCGAGACCAGCTATCACACTCGTATCAGGGTCAGTGTTCAGTAAAGTAGTCAAGTCCTCAAAAATTACGATCAATTCGTTGGGCACAGTCAAAACCTCCTTCACCCTACCTCCAAAAAGGCTTTCCAATTCAGGGATAGAAACTTCTTGTTCCTCAAGCGGTATAGAGGCCGGAAAATCCATAGAAAGACTACCATCGGAATTCTGAGTTACGATCAACTCGCCACTGAGCGTGTTAAAGACGATTACCTCATTAACAGACCAATAACCTTCATTGTACAAAACATGAGCAGTCGCAAGGGTTGCATGCCCGCATAACGGTACCTCTTTGGCAGGTGTAAACCATCTCAAATCACAGGAAACTTCACCAGGCTTTACAAATGCGGTTTCAGACAGGTTCATTTCTAAGGCAATCTGCTGCATTTGCATGTCGTTCAGAGATTGCTCGTCTATACAAACAGCAGCTGGGTTACCTTTAAAGAGTTCTCTAGTAAACGAATCAATTTGAAATAACTTCATTCTTCTTTCTATTCTTAAATGCAACATTTAGGACTACACCTACCAATACGGCCGTCATGCCAAGATAAGTCAGCAAGTTGAAAGTCTCATCAAAAAGGACATAACCAAAACCTAAAGCATAGATAATACCTATAAAGTTAATGTTGGCCACCTTAGCTAACTCCTCTGACTGATAAGACTTAGTCATAAAAAACTGAGCCACCTGGGTTAAAACTCCTATGGCCAAAAGAATGATCCACTCTTCACCCACAGGCATCACCCAGTTAAAGCCAGAGTAAATTGCAACAATGGGCAAGGTGACTAGTGGAAAATAAAAGATGATTACTAGTGGATGCTCTGATGTTTTGAGCTTACGGATCATATTATAGGCAACACCAGAAAAGAATGCAGCTCCAATACCAAGCAGAGCCATTTCAATAGAGATTCTAGTATCAAAGCCCTTGATCATAACAATGCCACCGAACGAAATAGCAAAGAATAGCCATTGCAACGGATTAACTTTTTCCTTCACTATCCAAATACCTAAAATAGTGGTGAATATTGGACTCAAGAACATTAAGGTCACTGCACTAGCGAGAGGAATCTCCTGAAGTGTGATAAAGAACATAATCAGAGCGATGGCTCCGGCTAGGCCTCGAATTAAAAGAATCTTGCGATTTGTTCCTAAAAGCGGTACACGCTGATATTTCAAAGCCACCCCAGACATTATAAACGAAACAATTGAGCGAAACAAAATGATTTCTACTGCAGGTATATTTGGAATATACTTGATAAGCACGTTCATGACGGCAAACACGAATGTTGCCAAGAGCATGTAAATCACCCCTTTTGAAACCATGTGCGAAGATCCGTTTTTAGCGTAGATTTAAAAATTAGTAGACAGAAATAGTTATGGCATTAAAACCAGGCGATAAAGCTCCCAATATTGAGCTCAAAAGCACGTCAGACAAGAACTTCAAATTAGAAGACAATGTTCCCTGTATCATCTATTTTTATCCGAAAGACTTCACGCCAGGTTGTACCGAAGAGGCATGTAGTTTTAGAGATGGTTTTGCAGAATTAAGAGACCTATCCATCGATGTTTATGGAATTAGCAAAGACTCCATATCAACTCACAAAAAGTTCCGAGAAAAAAACAAGCTCCCCTTTCATTTATTGAGCGATCCGGACGGAAAGGTATGTAAATCTTACCAAGCATTAATTCCAGTAGTGAGAATACCAAAGAGAATAACCTACCTAATTAGCAAAGACATGCGAATAAAAGCCGTTTATGCCGACCTTTTTGGATTTAAGAAGCACTTAGATAGTATGATTCGCGAATTAAAAACTGAATAAAAGTCAGAAATATTCGTTCGAATTATAAATTTGTACCTCCTATGCAAAAGAGTCTCTTGAGGAAAAGCTTGTTATTCACTTTTTGTCTACTGTTAAATGGGTGGGTTATGGGCCAGCAGTTCGTAACAACAGGCGATTTTGATCGCATCTCAAAAGCAAGTATTGGCTTTGGTTTGAATACTTATATTGGAGAACTAAGGAGGATAACCGATTCTCAGTTCCAGTCTGGAGCTAGTGTAAGCATTGGTTATGAGCACCTCTTCACAGATAATATTGCCCTAAGAACTTCCTTTAGTGTCTATAGAATTCAGGCTGACGACTCGCTGTCTCCTATTGCGGCAAACAGGCAAAGAAATATAAACTTCAAGGCGGTCAATGTTGAGTTTGTGGCACAAGCCATGTATTATGCATTTAGACACCCCCGATCAGGTTATAAAGACAGGTCTTTTATAAACCCGTATTTCCATTTGGGCTTAGGTGTGACCTCAAATAACCCAAAGACCTCTGTGAATCTAACGGACTACAAGTTAAGACCATTGGCATTAGAAGGTGTGCAATATGGAGGCATAGCCCTTGCCATACCCTTTGGTGTAGGCACGAGTATTTATGTTTCGAGATATGTGGACATTCAATTTGAAGTTCAATATACTATTGCCCTAACAGGCTACTTAGATGATGTAAGTGGAGTATATAGAGATCCGTCTTCTTTTAGCGATACTAATGGTGTTGATGCGACAACTCTGGGTATCCTGTCCGACCCGAGGGTAACCCTCTCCACTCCACTGCCACCAGTGTCTGCCGGAACACCCCGTGGTGATTTGTCTAATGACGCTTACTTGAGATTCGGCTTTAGAATTGGATACTATCTGCCTAAGTCACTTTATGGCAAATCGTCGATACGCTGCAAAGTCGTTAAGAGGACACGATAGTCCCATCTTTTATCTCAACCTTTCTGTCGGACATTTCAGCCAACTCACTATTGTGAGTTACGATTACAAAAGTCTTATTCAATTCATCCCTTAGTTTAAAGAATAGGTTATGAAGCTCTGCTGCATTTTTTGAATCCAGGTTACCGCTTGGCTCATCAGCAAAAATGATCGATGGGTCATTGATCAATGCACGGGCAACCGCCACGCGTTGTTGCTCTCCTCCTGAGAGTTCAGATGGTTTATGATCGAGTCGACCAACTAATCCGAGCATACCAAGCAGTTCTTGCGCCTTCTTTCGCACCTCCCTTTCAGCATTGCCACCTATGAACCCTGGTAAACAAACATTTTCCAAGGCAGTAAACTCCGGAAGCAGGTTATGAAATTGGAAAATAAAGCCAATGCGCTTATTCCTAAAAGCAGCTAATTGTTGAAATGACAGTTTAGATATTTCTGTACCATCAATTTCAAGCAATCCAGTATCTGCCGAATCGAGGGTCCCAAGAATATGTAAAAGAGTACTTTTACCAGCGCCTGAAGCCCCGATAATTGATAAAACCTCTTCTCTTTCTACTGTGAGATCTACGCCTTTTAAAACATTCAAGGCTCCATAAGACTTTCTTAGATTAGTCGCTTTTAACATAAGCTGATCCATAGCTGGTCAAACATAATGATTAATGTCGTATTGTTCCTAAATGCTTGAATGTATTAGTATGAATTCGCTTGTTATTATAAGCCCAAAGATTTAGCTTCGCACAAAATTTGAGACATGAATATTCACGAGTACCAAGCCAAAGAATTACTTAAAGGATACGGAGTTAAGATACAAGAAGGTATTGTTGCCGATTCTGCAGATAATGCTACTGAAGCCGCAAAAAAACTTAATGCCGATACAGGTACAAGTTGGTATGTAGTGAAAGCCCAAATTCACGCAGGTGGAAGGGGAAAAGGAAAAGTTCAAGAAACAGGTTCTAACGGTGTAGTATTAGCCAAGAGTTTAGACGAAGTGGGACCAAAATCAGCCGCCATTCTTGGAGGTACACTCGTTACTCACCAAACTGGTCCGGAAGGCAAAAAAGTGAATAAGGTCTTAATTGCACAGGATGTATACTACCCTGGCGATTCTGAACCAAAAGAATACTATTTATCCATACTACTAGATCGAGCCAAGGGATGCAATGTGATAATGGCATCTACTGAAGGAGGAATGGATATTGAAACTGTTGCAGAAGAAACTCCTGAAAAAATCATCAAAGAGTGGATAGATCCTAGAGTTGGACTACAAGGTTTTCAGGCTAGAAAAGTAGCCTTCAAACTTGGTTTAGAAGGTCAAGCATTCAAGGAGATGGTGAAATTCATTTACTCCCTTTACACTGCTTATGAAGATAGTGATGCATCTCAATTCGAAATCAACCCTGTATTAAAGACATCGGATAATCAAATTCTGGCTGTAGACGCTAAAGTAAATTTAGATGATAACGGTCTTTTCAGACATAAGGATCTTCTGGAGTTGAGAGACATTACGGAAGAAGATCCGTCTGAAGTAGAAGCTGGGAAGTATGGCCTCAGTTATGTGAAGCTTGATGGAAATGTTGGTTGCATGGTCAATGGTGCGGGTCTGGCAATGGCTACGATGGACATTATTAAGCTTTCAGGTGGAGAGCCGGCCAACTTTCTAGACGTTGGGGGTACCGCAAACGCAGAGACTGTTGAGGCAGGCTTC
>JGI12316J15309_10014603_pt1 | contig 26589 bp, 23 predicted proteins | sample MarCyaLeptolynsp_FD_15309 | JGI IMG/M metagenome (IMG submission 15309) | reverse complement strand
CCCCGCCGACATCGCCGCCCGCTTCGCCGCCGCGTTAAAAAGCGACGGCCCATTCGCAGGCATCTTCAAGCGCGTCGTCTTTGCGATATATGATAGAGCGGAACCATCGGTGAGTCGAAAGGCGTTTGAGGAAAAACTGAATAAATGAAATTGCAAACCAGCCAACTACCGCCGACTGCTGTTCAGCAATTGGTGAGTAGCGTCACACCTGTTCGCCGTTATCAATCCAAGACCGATTTGTATATTTCTTTGTGCACCATAATCTCGTCGTGGTTACCAAACTTCCATGATCGAGTCGTTGAGAAACACCACCTTAATAGGCTTCTAGTCACACACCCTGAAGACTACCCGATCGAGGAAACGCCCGTCGCAATCGAATACATAGAAATGAAATTAAAACGAATGGAAACCGAGCATGACCAAGCGAATCTTGAAAGCCTGTCAATTATCATGCAACAACTCATCCTCATGAATGCTGATCGGCCTTGTCTGATATGCGATCATGAGATGCAACTGATGGGAAACACGAATTCAAATATTATCTTCGCCGAATGTACCGAATGTCCAAACGAACTGCTTATCAGAGGCGAGCATGATGGAAAACCAATTCCGCTGTATCCGATTCGGACGGAAGACCTTAGACGCAACAATTTAATCTAGGTGATTCATAGGAGCTAGTGGCCAACCTAACGAGCTATTCGATAGCGGATTCTGTACACACATTCGTTATCTGGTCAAAACCAACGGTAACCAGTATTTCCCTAACCTTGTCCCTCCTCCCCGCCCCCGTTAGCATCACTCTTTTCACAACACCAAAAGAAGCACGACTCCTATGGAACTCTCCGAATATCTGCCCCCTCAACTCGTCAAGGTGCCTCTGGGTGCCGGTGACAAATCGGCGGCGATTGCCGAGTTGGTCGATCTCATCGCCGAGCAAGGCCTGACCAAGCGGCGCGACCAACTGTTGGCCGCCGTGATGGAACGCGAGGCACAAAAAACCACCGGCATCGGACGCGGGTTCGCAGTGCCACACGCCAAGACCGACGCGATCGACAATATGACGATCGCCATCGGCAAAATGGGCGAACCGATCGAGTTCGACGCCATCGACGGCAAGCCGGTCACACTCATCGCCCTCATCGCGAGCCCCACCAGCGAAACACGCCTTCACATGCAAGCCCTCGCGCGCCTAAGCCGCCTCGTGATGAGCCAAGATACCTACGAGAAGATGCTCGTCGCCCAATCGGCGGAAGATTTGCACAAGCTGGCGATCAACGGGGTGGCTGGGTAGCGATAAATTTAGAAGCGGTATGGTTGGATAGCTGAATGAAGAATGGCGAAGAGCGAACGGCGAATTGGGATTGATCATACGCCAATCGTGAATAGCAGATAGATTTTATTGAATCGCGACTAACAAATTGTAAGTGATGCATTACGCGAATTGAGGCTTCGACAAATCGTCGCACAATTGGCGAACTGATATCCCAACTTTGAAATCTCAAATCTGAAATTTTTGATCCCAAATCCGAATTACCAAATCCGAATTACCAAATCTGAAATCCCAAATTTGAAATTTGAAATTCGCGATTTACGGAATTCGCGTCGCGACCAATTGCACGGTTGAATTAAATAGAATTGGATTAAATAGGCCTCAAAGGCGGCATCAAGCCTACCGTGGATAAACACGAAACACTCAATCAACAAACCGCTCCTTAAATAATTCGGGCCTCGCAGCGCCAAACAAACCGACAACAAAAAAACTCGCAGCAACGGTATTCCACCACTGCCGCGAATTCAATTTGCAATCTTCGTTTTTCAAACCACTGCGACAATCACGCCGCCTAGCGGTTTACCAACCGACCATGCTGTAACCGGCGTCCACATAGTGGATTTCGCCCGTCACGCCGCTCGATAGGTCGCTGCACAAGTACAACGCCGACTTGCCGACTTCATCGGATTCGATGTTTCGCTTCAGCGGCGACTTGGTCGGGTAGTGATCGAGAATCTTATCGAAGCCGCCGATGCCCGCCGAACTAAGCGTGCGGCAAGGTCCGGCGCTGATCGCGTTCACGCGTACCTTCTTCAAATCACCAAGGTCGGCCGACATGTAGCGCACCGACGATTCGAGCGCGGCTTTGCACACGCCCATCACGTTATAACCCGGCACAAACTTGGCCGCGCCGAGGTAGCTAAGCGTGAGAACCGAGCTGCCTTCTTTGAACATGTCGAAGGCCTTTTGGCAGACGCTGATGAACGAATAGCAACTGATGTCCATCGCCTGCTTAAAGTCTTCGCGACCGGTCTGGTAGAACCGATTCAACAACGCATCGCGATTGGCGAACGCGACGGCGTGCACGAGAAAGTCGATCTTGTCGTAGCTCTCGCGAACCGTGCCGAGAAACTCTTCGACTTGTTCGTCGCTGGTCACATCGCAGGGCGCGATGATCTTGGCACCGATGGGTTCGGCCAATTTGCGCACGCGACGTTCCATGCGATCGCCGGGCAGATGGTTAAACGCCATCTCCGCCCCGTGCTTGTGAAACATATCCGCGATATACCACGCCAGGCTGTAATCATTGGCCACGCCAAAAATAACGCCTTTTTTGCCTTCGAGCAGGCCGCCCATCAAAAACCTCGCCGCCACATGCGGGCGCTGTCGCGCCCTGAGTCATAAATTCAACCAAACTCCCAATTTAGAATGAATCCGAGGGGTTGTCCAGTTATACCATTACTCACAACAACGGCCCGATTGTTCGAGTCTAACCGATTAGCTAGACTGAACTTGTGACCCGCGATGCCGACACCGACCAACCCGACCTGCATTCGCCCCAGCGCTTGCTGATGGCCGTGCCCAACTGGATCGGCGATGTCGTCATGGCGACGCCCTGCTTAACCGCCCTGCGCCGCCAGTTTCCCGCCGCCCATATCACGCACCTGATGCGACCATATGTGTCGCAGGTTCTCGGCGGAAGCGACTTAGCCGACGCCGAACTGTATTGGCCGACCAAGGGCAACCGCCCCGACGATGCGCGTTACACGTCCGGCACGTGGCACCTGATTCGCACGCTTCGGGCAGGTCGATTCGACGCCGCCGTGCTGCTCACCAATTCTTTCCGCTCAGCAATCGTTGCGGCGCTCGCCAACATTCCGCGCCGCATCGGCTACGCCCGCGACCGTCGGTCATGGCTGTTGACAGACAAGCTCTATCCCCCGCGAACGGGTCGCACCTTCACGCCTACGCCCGCGATAAACTACTACAACGAGATCGCGCGCAAGCTCGGTTGCGCCGATGTGGACCGTCGCATGCGGCTACACTTCTCCCCTGCCGATGAAGCCACAGCCGCCGACAAACTTGAATCGCACGATCCTTCGCGTCCGCTGGTCGTGCTCAACCCCGGCGCGAATTACGGCTCGGCCAAATGCTGGCCTACCGAAAAGTACGCCGCCCTGTCAGATCGCCTCACCCGCGACCACGGTGCCCGCGTCATTGCATCATTCAGCCCCAAAGAAGCCCGTATGGCCGACCAATTACGAGCCGCCGCCACGGAGCCGATCGACATTCATGTGGACCTCGGCATTGGGCCGGTAAAAGCGCTAATCGCGCGCAGCGACTTGCTTATCAGCAATGACACCGGCCCGCGCCATTTCGCGCCGGCGCTCGGCGTGCCCGTCGTCACCATTTTCGGCAGCAGCGACCCGCGCTGGGCGGAAACCTATGCCGATCGCGAGCGTATTGTGAAACTCGAACTCGATTGCCAGCCTTGTATGGAAAGAACCTGCCCGCTCGGTCATCATAACTGCATGCGCGAGTTGCCCGTCGAAATGGTGCTGACCGCAGCGTTGGAATTGCTGCAAACAGATCGCATGCCGCTGCGGGTGGAGGCCGAATAGGTGTTCACGACCGATCGCATGACGATCAAAAAACCGTATGCAGAGATGCTGCGCGACGCCGACCTCGATACCGTGCAGAAAGTGCTGTGCCATCCGGGCCATGCGCTGGCCGCGTGGAGCCGCAGCAGCGACGTCATTCGCTACGACCTAGACGACAAGTCTACGTCGTTCTTTATCAAGCGCTATCATTACCCGCGATGGCGTAATCGATTCAAAGGAATGTTCCGCGGCACGCTATTGAAGTCGAGCCGCGCCCGCAGTGAATATCTTTCGTTGCAACAGATGCGACAACTCGGCATCCAAGGTGTGCGGCCCGTCGCGTATGGCGAACGCCGCATCGGCCTATTCGTGAAGAGTTGTTTCATCATCACCGAAGCAGTGCCCGACGCGACGGCGCTGTCGAATTTCATTCAGAATTTCAGTAGCACGACATCGCCGCGCTCCGTGGCGATTCGGCGCGAAATTCTCACGTCGCTCGCTCGCCAAGTGCGACACATGCACGAGGCCGGCTTTGTGCATCGCGACTTGTTCTGGCGAAACGTGCTGATCCGCTGTTTGCCGAGCGAACGGTTTGAATTCTACTTCCTCGACGCGTCGGTCGGTCGCTGGATTCGCCGCTCCAGCCGGCGCGAAGAGAGCATCGTCGCCGACCTCGCCGCCATGGGCGCGGCTGCACCGCACTTTTGCTCCAAGCCCGACCAATTGCGCTTCCTGCTCGAATACTTGGGCGTCAAGAAACTGAGCGAAGAACAACACCAATGGCTGCGACACGTGCAGGACCGTTCGAGCAAACTGCGCGCTCAGGAATTGGAACGCCTACGCCGCGGTCGCGTCTTCGACGCTGCCGAGGAGCCGGTCTTGGTGGAGTCAGTTTGACGCCCCCACCTGCGTGAAATTTTTCACGAGCCGTCTCCCGAAGTGAGCCCGAACCGGTTAGAATTCGCTTTCGGCAACCATTAACGATTGACACGTTTCCGGACGTTCAAACGAAGGATTCATCGACCGTGAACAACGACCAACTATCGATGCTCGCCGTCAGCGCCCCGCTCGGTTACGGCCCGATCGCCGTGCTGTTGGGGATTGCGTTCGTCGCGGGGCTCGCGATTCTGTTTCTCACGCACTATATCCCCAAGAAAAAACGCCACGGTGAAGAAAAAGAAGGCATCTACGAATCCGGTATGCCGGTGATCGGCGACGCCCGTCAACGCTTCAACGTGAAGTTTTACCTCGTCGCGATGATGTTCCTGATCTTCGACGTCGAGTTAATCTTCATGTATCCGTGGGCGATGGCCTATCTGGAAGCCAAGGCCGACGGCAGCGCCTTTGCCGCCAATGCCGACATGCTTTTCTGGGTCATGTTCGTGTTCTTCACGATCCTAACGCTAGGATTTCTATATGAATGGGGTAAGGGCATCCTGAATTACGATTGATGCCGATGGATTAATCCCTCGTTGATCGCAACGACGCGTTGCGAATCAATCACAGAGCCGCGTCTTGTGGACGCATCGAAACAATCTCAGAGCTGCGTCCTGTGGACGCACTGAATTGGAATCCGCAATCCGAAAGGTTGCACCGAAATGCAAAAGAATGAATACCAACCGCACAGCATGGGCAACGACGACGTCGTCACCACGCGCCTCGATGAGTTGGTGAGTTTCTTCCGCCAAAACGGCGTTAACTGGGCGCGCAAACACTCGCTGTGGCCGCTGCCCTTCGCCACGGCTTGCTGCGGCATCGAGCTGATGGCAACCGCCTCCAGCCGTTACGACCTCGCCCGCTTTGGTGCCGAGGTCATGCGCTTCAGCCCGCGACAGAGCGACCTGCTTATCTGCGCCGGTCGCGTCGCCATCAAGATGATGCCGGTGTTGCAACGCATCTACAAGCAGATTTGCGAACCCAAGTGGGTCATTTCGATGGGTGCCTGTGCTTCGACCGGCGGCGTGTTCGATACGTATGCCGTCGTGCAAGGCGTCGATCAGTTTCTGCCCGTCGATGTGTACGTGCCCGGCTGCCCGCCGCGACCTGAAACGCTGATAGAAGGCGTGATGGCCATCCAGCGCCTCGTCGAACGCGATGGCGTACAGACCAGTGCCCAGCGCGGTAAAGGCCTCGGCATGGTCGTAGAGCCCACGGTGCAGGTAGGCATCGAAGGTAAGAATTAGTTTCACGTGTTCCGCACATAACCCGCGGCCAATGGCCGGGGGCTAATTTTGTACAACGAAGAACGCCACATTCCTGCAACGCTCTGGGAATCAGAACATGGCCAGCCCCGACCAAATCGTCGCAGCATTAAACAAGAAATTCTCCGGTGCCGATTTCACCGCCACGCCCCTGCTTATGCGCGGTGACGAACCCGGCGATCAGATGTTTATTCGCGTCGAGCCGGCGCAACTCATCGACGTCTTATCCTTCCTGCGCGACGACGCCGCATTGAAGTTCGAGCAACTCATCGACGTGACTTGCGTCGATTATCTCAACTTCCCCAACGCGACCGACCGTTACGGCGTGGTTTATTCGCTGCTCTCTCACACGCACGGCCATCGCATTTGGATCAAGGCGTTCGTCAACGATCCCGATCCAAAGCTCGCATCCGCCACGTGCGTCTGGAAGGGCGCCGATTGGATGGAGCGCGAAGTCTTCGACATGTTCGGCATCCGGTTCGAAGGCCACCCCGACCTGCGTCGCATCCTCACGTGGGACGATTTCGGCTCGTTCCCGCTCCGCAAGGACTATCCCCTCCGCGGCAAGGGCGAACGCACGAATTATGAAGTCACCACCCGCGACAGCGCCTAAGCGACCGGGTCTCAAAATTACTCCTTCGCGTTTTAGCGTCGAGATGGTCATTCTCAGCCCCGTAGGGGCGAAGGTAGAGAGCCATGGATGGAGCGGCGCTAGCCGCGCAATCCATGGTCAATGTTGTTTCCAGTGTTAAACCGCGGCAGCGGTGCAGGTAGCTTCGCTCCTTTTCAGGGCATCATTGCCGCTACGATCAGCGGAAAATCGGTCTCAGGCTCGCCACTACAGCAATGACCGCCATCGAGCAGGCACAGCAAATCTAGAGCAGCCTAATTTCGCCATTCAATCGCCACACGCCCCGCCTCCTCGCCCCCAAAAATTTCTGCCACAACGCTGAAACCAAATTCGCTCCCCGGCGTTTCAATTAAGAACGGCCCGCTGATGTCCAAAATTTGCGGTACGCGGCGATCTGGTGGCTCTCGCCGTCTACGTGCGTGCGCCGCCCGACACACCAGCGTATTGCCGAAGCCCACCGACGACTCATCGCAGACACTGGCCGGGAGGAACACGCCCATGACGCTGATGCAACGCGTTCGACGTGCGATTTATTGCTGCATCCTGATAGCCCCAACCATCGCCGCTGGCGAACCACCCACCGCCGACCAGATGTCCATCATGGTCCGGGGGCAGTCGTACAACATGTTGCCGTACGAATATTTGCGCGAGCGCGGTGTCCGCGTGCCCGAGATATCCCACGAAGATAACGCCGCCTTTCGCTACTTCGACGCCGTTAATGCTCACGTTCGTGCCGAACCCGATATCGCCGATTGGGTGGATCGAGCCGCGAAAGGTGAATGGCCCGAAGACGCCGAAAATGAAGCGGCACTTTTGGCTCACCTCGACGCAAACGCCAACGCCATCTCCCTCACACGCGAAGCCACGCAAATGGATGACTACTTCCTGCCGTTGTTTGGTAACGTCGGCGATCCGTTGTATTCGTTCTTGCTGCCCTCTCTTTCCGATCAACGGCACATCGCCAAACTGCTTGCCGCCGATGCCCAGCGACAAATTCGCGCGGGCGAATTCGAACTGGGGATGGACCGCCTATTGACCGCACAGCGCATGGGCAATCACTTGGGTCACGGTTCCACCATGATCGAAGGCCTCGTCGGCATTGCCGTGAATGCACTGGCGGCCGATCAACTCACCAAAATGGCAGCCACTTACGACATACCGACAGATGTCTTGTTAAACACTACGACCGAGATGGACGACATCGCCGCCAACCTACCGTCGTTTGAAGACATGCTGCGCGCCGAAGAAGCATTGACCGACGATATCGTAGAAGACGTTCTCATTAATCCCAATGTCGATCCGAACGTGCTCGGCGTTCCAGCCCCGCCCTCGCTATTCAAGCCTGAAAACGGCACCGGTTGGCACAAGCTGGTAAAGGAATTGCGTCGCGTATATCTGCCCGACCGTGCGATTAAGCGTCATGCCAAGAAGTACTACGAAAAGGTGCGCAAGGGTACGCGCCCGATGAAAGACGGCACGCCCGGCACCATTCTGCAGGAAGATCGACTGATCGAAGATGTTCCAACGTGGGATGTGCTCACGTCCGCGACGCTCCCTTCGTTCTCTCGTGCCCATGAAATCGTGCTGATGAGCAAGAGCAATTTTGAACGCACCCGTGTGCGGCTGGCCGTTCGCGCTTACGAACAAGATCGCGGCCAATTGCCGCCCAATCTGCAAGCGCTCACGCCTACCTATCTGTCTAGTCTGCCCGCCGACCCGATGACGGGTTACGACTTCGAGTATCAGCCCACGACCACCGACGACGGCGCGCCCGTCGGCCTCACCAAAGTCACGCGAGAGAACGCCGAAGAACTCAAACGCAAGCGCCGCACGCCGGCCATTCTCACGCCGCGCGCGTCGAAATGGCGGCGCTTCGTCATCAGCTTCGCCGATCGTTACGAACTCGACGATCGTCAACGCGCCTCGGCGGAAGGCATCCTGCGTGATGTCGAAGCGCGCGCCGCCGCTTTCGAACGCACGCAAGGCGCAAAGATTCAACAACTCATCGACGAGGACGACCAAGCCGGTATTAAGGCGGAGATGAAGCCGCTCGACAGACTATTCGACGAATTAGATCGCCGCCTCCAAAAGCTGCCGACGCGTAAGCAGCGTGCCGCCGTTAAACAACAAGCCGCCAAGGAAAGGGACTAAAACATGCTTGCAACCACCACAACCCTGTTCCTGTCGTTTTGCTGCCTCCTCACGCCCAACGAAACACCGCGTTCCGCCGCGTCGCGTGCGGATTTGCTCGCAATGATGCCGCGCGACACGGCCGTTGCCGTAGCCGTGAACTTTCGCGCCGAGATCGTCAACGAATCTTTGATTCGCAAGATCGCTGCCATTGCCGCGCCGCAAAACGATGCCCCGGAGCTACTCGCCGACTTGCTCGTATCGATCCCCGGTGAGTTGGCCTTCGGCTTTATTCCAAGCAAACAACGCGACCGCGATAGCGACAAGGACCGCGAAAGCGATAGCGATGTCGTCGTGGTGATGGACCTATCGAAACCCGGCTTCGATCTGCACGATTGGTTAACGAAAAAGCTGATACCGTTGATTCGCGCAACCAACCCGTCCACGCCCAAAGCCCGAGCGCGTATCGCGGGCGAGTTGCCAACCTTCACCCTTGAGATACCCGGCGAAGACAAGCCCGCTTTATACATCGCCGTGCGCGGCAAGATCGCCGTCGCATCGAACAATAGCAGGCTCGTACGCGCTGCACACATGCAGAAAAACGATCCACGCGAATCGCTCGTCTCCGCCCCCGGCGTGCGCCGCGTGGCCCGCGAGCTTCCCAAGCAAGCGGCGGCGTGGGTGCTGTTTCAGCCCGAGCCGTTCGTCGCCGCGCAACCGAAACCCAAACCGCGTAGCCAAGACGAATTGCTGATGCAAATCCTTAACCCCGAAGATTTGCACGCAGCAGCGGCGTATCTGGATATCAGCGGCAACGCCATCGAACTCGGTGGGTTGGCCATGCTCGCTGAAGAATGCAAAGGTTTGGCGCGCCTACTTACCGGCAGCAATTCCGAATCGGCTTTGCAACCTCAGTTGTCGTCAGCCTTCCCCGTCACGGCGCGCCTGGGTTGCAGCGACCTTACCGAGTTGCCCGCGTTGCTATACAAAATCACCGACGGATTCGATGAGACCATCGGTATCGAATACCGCGAAGACTTGGTCGCATTCAATAAGGCCACCGGCGTCGATCTAAATGCCAGTTTGCTGAGCCAAATCCACGACGAATTCGTGTTGGCCGTGCGGCCCGACTTCTCGCAACAACCGCCTGTCGCGTGGGCATTGGTCACGACCGTCAAAGATCCGACCGTTGTCGCAAGCGCCGCCGAAAAGCTGACCTCGCACTTCGGATTGACCTATGACACGCGCGAACAAGCCGGCCTGCAGATTCATACCGCCACCGGCATGACACCCGTGGCGTGGACGCTTGCTGGTAAGCACCTTGTAATCGCCATCGACGCCAAGACTGTGCGCGACACCGCCAAGGTACTTCAAAAAACGGCTGGTTCGGCGGCTGCCAGCCGCGGTCTCACGCGCCTCGAGCGCGCCAATCAGTTTTATCTCAACGTCGATCTGCCGCTGCTGGCCCAACAAGCCCCCATGCTACCCATGCTTGCCGGTGCACAATTCGGCCCACTGATCAAGGATGGTTCCGTCGCCGCCGCCCTAACCCGTGACGGTCAATTCAGCCGCTTTCGTTTGCGTTGGGATTTGGGTAAAGCTCGACCGTCGCAAGACGGCGGCGAATCCGGCATGGGTGGTGAAGAAGTGCTTGCGTTCGTCGCCGATCAAACGATCGATGCTTTAACATCGGCACGTCATGAGGCCCAACGCGTCGTTGGCATGTCCAACATGCGTGCTATCACGCAAGGTCTTTACATTTATGCCGAAGGTCACGGCGGGCAATTCCCAGATTCGTTGGCGGAGTTGGTAAAAGCCAACAACCTTACGCTGGAACAGTTCAGAAATCCTTATACCAACGACGGGCCGACCGACCTAGCCGACTTTGAAGATAGAAGCCATGTCGTTTACCGTCCCGGCCTTACCAGTAAGACGGCTTCAAACGAAGTCGTCATCGCCGAGCGGTTTTCGACGGCCAACAACCGCGGACAAGCCATGGCGAGCTTCGCGTTTGTTGATGGACATGTGGAGTCGCTACCGGAACCGCTCGCATCGCAAATCATCTATATGATCGAAAGCGGCGAACCCTCCGTGACGGTGGACGCCGCCCGCGCGGCGCTCGCCAATGGTGGAACGGAGTAACGTCGTCAGAAAAAAGCGTCAGACTCTTCACAGTCTCTAGCAGGAGGTGGCCGTTTATTGAGAAACTATCAACGAAAGTTAGTTGCCCCAAAAACTGGCTCTCCATATTTGTTAGAGTCTTATGTAAGAAACCACGCGTTTATTAGCTGTTTGCATGAGCCGTTCGGATGAACGCATGACGCAAGCTCGAAATCTTCGTTCCGACAGGGACTGACGGATAATAGCCTACCGTTTTGAACGGTGGTCGTGCGGATCGACCTACTCGCGTTTCGTTCTAAAAGGACGATGGGAAGGTGGCCTGGAATCCCATCTATCCCTCCGGGATGATATGCGATCCGCGTTCAAGTCCCCCCACCATGTGGGGGGCTATTGTCCTTTGATCGCTCCGCGATAAAGAGAATCTGTCGCCATGTAACAAAATCAAACGCAAGTTAGGTGGGGTTGACAGCTAAGAATAGCACCATCGTGGTTAAAGTCGTGCCGGATATAAACGTCATCTATTGAACCAAAACTCTATGTCGAAGATACCACCTACCGCCGGCGCGTCATCATAAAACCCGTTAGCGCCATCAACTGAAACACCATCGCCGACAGCAGCGAATACAAACCCGTTTCGCCTTGCTCGTTCACAACCGAGTACAAACCATACGCCAACGCGAACAATGCAAATGCCTGCGCGATGGCCCCCGCCAATTGCGCGAACGAAAAATCCTGATACTGTCGATCGCGCCGAATCAATCGGAGTTCGTCGAGAATTTCGTGTAACACATCGAAGGCGCTGCCATCGTTCGACGACGCCGGGACGCGCTTCTCCGTTACGCCCGTCGGCTCCGCCTTGGTTACCTCGGCCTTTTTGTCGCGATTCTCGCTGCGCGGTGCCGCATCGGGCCGCGTTGCTTCCGTCGGCTTCATGGTTGTTTCCCGTTTGGGTTGCGGTGGCTCGGGCTTCGGAGCTTCAACCTGCCGCTCAACAGGCGGCGGCGGTTTCGGTGTTTCAATCGGCTTGCTTGGCGGTGGTGCCTGCTGCACCGTCGCGGCGCGACTGCCGCTCTCTTCGATCGGTCGCCGCGCACTCGCCATTTCGCGTTGTCGCGATTCGGCCTCACGCTGTCGCGCTCGCGATACGATCGCACGCATTTCGGCCAGCCGTTGCGACTCACGAAGAATCAGATCGGCGGCGCGAGCAAAATCGGGCACTAGATGGTCGGGCCGCGCCACGTCGCCGTCCGCCCCACTGCCGATCATGATCGTGCGGCACCCCGCCGCGCGACCCGCTTCCACGTCGCTGGCCTTATCGCCGACCATCCAGGATTGGTCGAGGTCGAGATGCAAATCCGCCGCCGCCTTAAGCAGCATGCCCGGCCGCGGCTTCCGCATGTCGCTATCCATGCGGTATTCCTCGACCTTGGCGTCGCGCCCGTCGAGGTAGGGGCAATAATAGATCGCGTCGACTGCCGACCCGCGTTCGGCCAACTGCTCTTGCAATGCTTCGTGCACCGACCGCAGCTCTTCTTCGGTAAGGAATCCACGGGCTATGCCCGACTGATTGGTAACGATGACCACGGCGAAACCATCATCGCGCAGCTTCCGCAATGCCGCCGGCACGCCGGGATAGATATGAATCTGGGCGGGGTCGCGCATATACCCCGAGTCTTTGATCAGCGTGTCGTCGCGATCGACGAAGACGGCGGGTTGTTTGGAAGCGGCCACCGGTTTGCGAACCCTGATCCCGAGGTTTCGGTGCGTGCCGCCTACCTGCGACGCGCTCGTAGGAAATACATTACGCCATGCGGCTTCGATTGCAACTATCGCCGCCGCAATTGGTTACGCTGGTCAGCCGTCGCCCAGCGCCGTACGATCCGTTCGCTGCGACGGCGCCCCGTAAATGCCGTTGTAAAACGCCACCAAACGGAACGCACAACGCCAAATGCCCGAGGTAAAAACAGACATTGTCATCGTCGGCGCCGGCATCGCCGGACTGTGGACCTTCGCCGAACTGCGGAAGCGCGGGTACGACGTTTTGCTGCTCGCTTCGGGCGGCGTCGGCGGTACGCAAACCCTCGCTGCACAAGGCATCATCCACTCGGGCCTGAAATACGCCCTCACCGGAAAGGTCAACAAGCTCGCCCATTCCATCAGCGCCATGCCCGACGTCTGGCTCGACAGCCTGCGCGGCGAAGGGCCGGTCGATCTGACTGCCGCGCGCATGGCGGCCAGTTCGCAGCAACTGCTCATCCCCGGCGGTCTCGTCGGCAGCATGGTCAGCGGCCTCACCAAACGCATGCTCGGTCGCGACGTCTACGAAATTCCGCGCGGTGACTGGCCCGTCGGCCTGCCCGATACCGGTTTCAACGGTACGGCTATTCACATGAGCGAGCCGGTGCTCGATATCCCCAGCGTCGTGCGCGCCTTGGCTGGCGCGTCACCCGATTCGGTCCGCAGCGTTTCGGCAAAAGACGGGTCATCCGCGAGCGAATCGTCGGCGGAATTGTTTGACACCACGCAACTCGACAAGGGCATATTGGTTACGCCAACTGCCACGATCAAAGCGTCATGCTTTATCTTCACCAGCGCCGAAGGCAACCACCCAATCGCCCGCGCGGCCAAGCACGACGAACACCTAAAGACGCAAAAGCGGCCGCTACTGATGGGTTTTCTTAAACCTGCGCCGTTCGATTTGTTTGTGCACCTCGTCGGCACCTCCGAAAAACCTATCGCGACCATTACAACGCACACGACACACGCCGGTGAACGCGTTTGGTATTTAGGCGGCCAAGTCGCCGAGCGCGACAAGGACGCGGCCCCTGAATCCGTGTTGAGCGCGATTCGCAAAGCGTTTGCCAAGTATTTGCCCAAAATCGATCTCGCAGAATTTGAATTCGCCGTCTATCCCGTCGATCGCGTGGAAGGCAAATCCGAATCGAAGGGCTGGATGCCCGACACGCCGACGATTCACGACGCAGGCAATGCACTGTATTGCTGGCCGACAAAACTCACCTTCGCACCGTTGCTGGCGCGCATGCTTTTACCGAAGCTGGAAGAAAAAGGCGTTAGTCCCAGCAATGCGCAAGGCGATTATTCAGCTTTGACGCCTGCCGAATTCGCCCCGCCCCCGTGGGATACGGTGACGTGGGACCGTGCTAACAAACTTTAACGTGATAGATGAACGCGCGATCAACAATAATGCCGTCAGTATCGCGTCAGAGCCGCGCCCGTCAGGAAGCGGTCACGCATAGGGCGCGCGGGCATCTCGACGTATCGAGTTAATACAATAACTAAAAACCTCTTTTCCCATGAATGGAGATGTTGAATCAACGAAGATTGCTTCGCCGCAAGCAAATTTAGCAATCCGCAACATCTGGCACACACCGCTCTCTCGGTCGCGGCTCTGATGGACTTTCCGCAACAATCCGGTACGCCATCGCAAATCCCACCGGTTGCAAACCGGTGCCACAGCGCACCAAATCGAGCAAAAACCGGTACAACACCGTAACGCGTACTTCGCACATTAAGGCTCGCACTCAACCCAACACGATTCACCGCCGCCCGTTAAAATCCCCGACATGCAACGCCGCCGTCTCGGAAAAACCGATCTACACGTTTCCCCGCTGGGTCTTGGCACCGTCAAATTCGGGCGTAACCAAGGCGTGAAATATCCCACCGGCTTCGACCTTCCGACCGAAGCCGAACTCGCCGATCTACTCGCCCTCGCGCGTGACCTCGGCATCAACCTGCTCGACACGGCCCCCGCCTATGGCCTAAGCGAAGAACGCCTCGGTCGTTTGCTACAAGGTCAACGCGACCATTGGGTGATCGTGGGTAAGGCCGGCGAAGAATTCATCGACGGTCAATCGCATTACGATTTTTCACCGGCTCATATTCAAACCAGCCTCGAGCGCAGCCTGCAGCGCTTGCAGACCGACCATCTCGATGTGTTGATGATTCACTCCGACGGTAACGACATCGCGAATCTCTCCGACGACGTGATCGCCACGCTACACGAACTGCGCGCTCGCGGCCTTGCGCGTGCAATCGGTGCTTCGACGAAAACGGCCGACGGCGGCCAGCGCGCCGTCGCCGCGCTGGACGTCGTGATGGCCACCTACCACCCCGCTTACACCGACGAACGCCCCGTTCTCGACGCCGCCGCCCAAGTCGGTAAGGGCGTGCTGCTAAAAAAGGTGCTCGCCAGCGGCCACGTAAACACCATTGCCAACGAAGATCCCGTGCGCGCGTCGTTGCAATTTGCATTCGACCATCCCGGTACGACGGCGGCAATCGTGGGCACGATTAATCCCGATCATTTGAAGGCGAATGTTCACGCAATGGACCGAACTCAGCATACGGAATGAGCTCGGCACGCAATGCATAGAGAAAACGAATTAAATCAGAACTGCCAAATCCGCGGTGCCAACAAAATCGCTGTCACTGCCAGTAGAATATTCAACGGCAAGCCCACGCGCAAAAAGTCTTTAAACCGATACCCACCCGGGCCGAACACCATCAGATTCGTTTGATACCCCAACGGCGTTGCGAAGCTACCCGAGCCGGCAATCATGATGGCATAAATAAACGGCGTGAAGTTCACTTCCAAGCGCTGCGCCGTGGCCAGCGCAATCGGAAACGTGAGCGCGACGGCGGCGTTGTTTGTGATCACCTCTGTCATAAGCGACGTCACGACATAAATCGCCGCCAGCGCGAACCACGGATTGTCCCCCGCCAATTGCAAAATCGTGTTGGCCGCTTCCTTTGCCGCGCCCGATTGATCCAGTCCCGCGCCCAAACCGAGTGCAGCACCGATCACCACCAACACCGACCAATCCACATTGCGGCGCGCATCCGTCACCGAACAGCATCGCAGTACGATCATCGCCCCCGCCGCCAACAGGCCTGCGTGCAACATGCTCAGCCAACCCGCCGCAGCCGCGACGACCATCGCCAACAACACCGTCAACGCGATGACGGCGCGCTCGTGCCGCCGGGGTGCCGAATCTTCCAACGCTCGCACCAGCAAAAAATCGCCCGAGTCGCCGTGGTGCCGCAGAAAGCTCGCCCCCGCTTCCAATAGCAACACGTCGCCCGGTTCGAGTTCGATATCACCGATGCGCCCTTGCACGCGTTCGCCGCTACGCGCGACAGCCAATACCGCCGCACCAAAGACCGTGCGAAACTTAGATTCCTTGATTGACTTGCCCACGGCGCGACACCGATTGGAAACGACCGCCTCATACAAGGTTCGATTGTGTCGGTGCGAATCGAGCTTAAAGATTTGGTCGGTTGCCGGAATCAGGCCGCGTTGCTTTTGCAAGTCGCGAATCGAATCGACCACACCGGCAAAGACCAGACGGTCGCCCGCGCGCAAAACGCGATCCGGCCCGACCGCCGGGATGATGTCGCCCGCCCGTTCGATCTCCACGAGATAACAACCGGGCAAATCGCGCAAGCCTGCTTCGGCCACCGTGCGACCGTCCAACGGGCTCGCATCCGGCACCATCATCTCAGCAGTAAACTCGCGCGCATCGGCGAGCGTCTGTTGCGTTGACGTCCGGTCTGGCAACAACACCGGCCCCATCACTAGCAAGTACACGCCACCGACCAACGCACACGGCACACCCAGCCACGCGACTTCAAAAATCGGCAGCGGTTGCATCGTCGTGTGCCCCGCGACCAAACCGCTAACAACCAGATTCGTGCTTGTGCCGATTAACGAACACATGCCGCCCAAAATCGCCGCATAACTCAACGGAATCAGCAGCTTTGACGCGGGAACGTTGACCCGCCGCGACCAGTCACTGATGGCCGGGATCAACATCGCCACCACCGGCGTGTTATTCAAAATCGTGCTGCATATACCGACCGGTGCGATGATGCGCAACATCGCCCGCCGCAAACCCTGAGGCCGCCCCAACAAACCCGCCGCGATCCAATCGACCGCGCCAGTCGTTCGCAATCCCGCAACCACGATGAACAACACCGCGACTGTCGCCAAACCACTGTTGCCAAACCCCGCCAACGCTTGCTGCGTGTCGAGAATGCCTAGCTTCCAACCATTCGCCTCCGGCACCGGCACCAACATCATGAGCGTCAGCGCCCCCATCATCACCGCATCAGCCGCAAGACGCGTTAGCGCCAACAGACCGACCGTCAGCAGGATGATGGCGATCGCGATGAATGCTTCGATGGTCATGTTGAAGGGTAGTGTACGGTGGAAAGCGTTTTACACGGCACGGCAAGGTCACTGCGACTATTCTGATATCGGTCGAATACGCACCGCGATTGATCAGGCCCAACCGGCCGCACGCCCGATTTGATAGATCGCCAGCGACGCCAGATATGCCGTCACCGTCATGTACACGAATAGAAAGATCGGCCAACGCCACGTGCCGGTCTCTCTCCGCACGACGGCCAACGTACTGACGCATTGGCAGGCAAAGACGTAAAACACCATCAGCGAAATCCCCACCAACGGCGTCAGCAACGGTCGCCCATCGGGCCATTTGGCCGTCGCAAGTTGATCGCGCAGTGCGTCGGACGTTTCATCGACCTCGCCTAGTGAAAACGTGATGCCCATCGTTCCGACGAAGACTTCGCGTGCGGCAAACGACGACAGGATGCCCGTGCCCAAGCGCCAGTCAAAGCCGAGCGGCGCGATCGCCGGCTCGATGGCGTGCCCCATGCGGCCGAGCAAGCTGTGATCCTGCTGTTGCGAGCTGAGAAAGTTCGCCCGCGCGTCGGCGTCCGATTCCGGAATAGACTCAAACGCGGCAGCTTGCGCCGGCGTCATGTCTTGTTTGTCGAACTGCGGGAAGTAACTCAGCGCCCAAATGACAATACACGCGGCAAAAATCGTCGTACCGGCTTCCGTTACAAACAATCGACTGCGTTCCCACATCGCGAGCAAACAGTTGCTGATCTTCGGCTTGCGATACGGCGGCAATTCCATCAAAAACGCGGGACGCGGCCCACGCAGCAGCGTTTTCTTGAACAGCAATCCGAAAACCAACGCGGCAATCGTGCCGAGCGCATACATGCCGAACAGTATGCCCGCCTTCAACAAGGCGTTATCGCCAAACACCGCACCGATTACGATGATGTACACCGGCAAGCGCGCCGAACAACTCATCAACGGCGCGATCAGAATTGTCGTCAATCGGTCGCGCGGGTTTTCGATCGTTCGCGTGGCCATGATGCCGGGGATCGCGCAGGCAAAACTCGACAGCAACGGAATAAAGCTGCGACCGTGCAACCCCACCCGCCCCATGAGGCGATCCATCATGAACGCCGCCCGCGCCATATAGCCCGAGTCTTCCAAAATAGACAAGAATAGAAATAAGATGCAGATTTGCGGCAAGAAAATGAGCACCGAGCCCACGCCGTTGATGATCCCATCGACCACGAGCGATTGCAGCGTGCCCTCCGGTATCAACGCCGTTACCCAACCTGCCAGCGTCCCCTGTGCCGTTTCGATCAAGCCCATCAGCGGATCCGCCAAGGCAAAGATCGAATAGAACACCGCGGCCAACACCAGCGACAACACGCCCAAACCCCACAGCCGATGCGTTAACACGCTATCGACGCGGTCCGTTACCGTGCGCCGGGGCTTTTCTTTCGTCAGGCTGCGCACCAAGCCTTGCGACTGTTGCGAAATCCAAGCGTAACGTGCTTCGATGATGACGCTGGCGGGCTCTTCGAATGCGTCCAACACGCGTTGGGCCGCAGCCTTCACCGCCTCGCCCACACTGCTCGGCAACGGTGCCAGAAAATCCTCGCACGCCACCCGCGCCGTCGGCGCGCCGGTCAAATAATCCGTCAGCCAAACCAGCGCCGCACCATCGGCCGCGTCTTTATCGACGATACCGGTTTCTTCAAACGCGCGACTAACTGTTTGGATTTCCGCTTCGATTTTTTCGGGTAACGACCAAGGTCGCTTGGCATTGCCCGCTTGGTCGGCACCGTCAAACGCGATTAGCGCCGCGCGCAATTCGTCGATGCCGTCGCCATTGCGCGCGTTGGTTGCCACCACCGGCACGCCCAAACGGTTGGATAGCGCGTCGATATCGACTTCGCGCTCGCGGCGCATGGCAACATCGACCATGTTTAGCGCGACCAACACCGGCAGGCCGAGTTCGAGTATTTGCGTGGCAAGATAAAGATTGCGTTCGAGACTCGCCGCATCCAACACCACGAGTACGGCATTCGGCTTTTCGGCGTCGGGTTGTAGCCCGAGAATCACGCTGCGCGCAATAACTTCATCCGGCGAGACGGCCGAAAGACTGTAGATACCCGGCACGTCGGTGATTTGAATGTTGCCACCGGCGATGTGGCCGGAGCGCTTTTCTACCGTAACGCCTTGGTAGTTGCCAACGCTCGCATTCAGGCCGGTGAGATGATTGAAAATGGTGGATTTGCCGGAATTGGGATTTCCGACCAAGGCAATCGTGCGCGTGGATGTGGCAACCACTGCCTCAGGGCTCACACTCAGCGCCCCTCGACGAGAATATGCTCCGCCTCGGTCCGTCGCATGCTCAATCGGTAACCGCGCAGCTCCAACTCAATCGGCCCGCCGAACGGAGCCGTGCGAACCAACTGCACCGCCGTACCGACAGTGAGGCCCATCTCAAGCAAGCGATGACGAATGCCGGCGGCACCGCCGACGTTGGTGACGGTGCCAGATTGGCCCGGTAGCAGTGCTGAAAGTGAGGTTTGCATCCAGATTCACCTTATTAAAAGTGATGGATTCTAATCCTGGCTAACTGAGACTGAGTCTCAACTAATGTCGTTTTAGAAGATCAGCCGCCGGCTGTCAATCAGAAAGGTAACATTTATGCGGGATTAGCGTGTGAAAAAGCGGTCTTACGTGCCGGTATTGCTTTCGGACGGCTGGTGTGCCGGCGGCGGTGGTGACGAAGCAGCCGTGTGAGCGGCATTGGCCGCGGCATCTTCGCTGGCCAGCCGCTCTTTCATGATGCGACCGACCTTGAATTTCACCGTACGCTTTTCGGGTACGTACACTTCTTCTAAGGTTTTTGGATTCTGGGCCTTGCGCGGCGCGCGAACCTTGCTTTCGAACACGCCAAAGTCCCGGAACTCGAGGCGGTTGCCTTCGCCCAGCTCGTTGATGATCTCGTCCAGAAAACTCTGAACGATGCGCTTGACCACCACCCGCTTGTTGCCGGTGCGATCGGCAATGCGATCGATGAGCTCTTTTTTCGTGACCGTACTCATGGGATCACCCGGGTGCTCTGACCCTAACCTCGACGTGCCCTGAAATCTTGCTCGCCGACCCCCGGTCTAACAGAATCCGGGTTGTGACAAGTTGTCTTCCACCCGGGTAAAATCGTCATAAGTGATACTATCACAACTACTTCGCGGTTCGCAAGCCCAAATCAACCGCAATTTTGGTGGGATTTTGATTCGCAAGTGCTTTAATGACTGGAAGATATGGCGTTTTTTGCCCAAAAACGGCCATCATGCATCGGAATCGCCAATTCCGCGCAAAATTTTATTGAGTAAAGACTTATCGAGAAAAACGGTTCAGCAGCACGCCCTGCCGCTGCCGCCTGCTCACTGTCGCGCGAAAATACGCTCGACATCGGTTGCCTCTGCCAAATATGAGCCGTGTGTCTCAGAAAAACGCAGGATAGCAAGGTCAGCGCCAGCGACAATCCGCACCGTTTTAATCCTTTTCTATTTCTTGTTCCCGCTCCAAATGGGCTGCCAAGATCGGGAGCAAGAAACACCACCAACGCTTTCTGTCTTTGCAGCGGCAAGCACCGTGGATGTGGTTGAAGCGATCGGGGAGAACTTTACCGAGCAGACCGGTATCGTCGTGCGCATCGCGAGCGGGCCGAGTGGTGTGCTGGCTCATCAGATATCGAGCGGTGCCTGTTGTGATGTGTTCGTGTCGGCCCATCCAAGCTATACCAAGCGGCTTCAACAACAGCAGGCGAATTCCGGGACGCTGATTGACTTGGTGAGTAATGAGTTGGTCTGGGTAACGGCGGCGAACAGGGCGAGCAATACCTCGCTCTCAAAGCGAATTGACAGTGCCCGCCGCGTCGCAATTGCCAATCCCGAACACGCCCCTGCCGGTCGCTACACCCGCGACGCCTTGCAGGCCATTAATTATTGGGAGCCGTTAAGGGATCGCCTCGTGTTCGGCAACGACGCACGTATGACGGCACAGTATGTCGCGGACGGCTTGGTGGACTTGGGCGTGATCTACCGCAGCGACGCGACAGCTTTTGGCGACCGGATCGCCATTCTGGAACCGCTCGCGATGCCAAATGGACAATCTATTCGCTATCAAGGATTGGCGTTTCGATGTGGGGGCAATGGCGCAACAGCGGAAGAATTTTTGGCATTTCTTGCTTCATACCAGTCAGCAGATCATTGGCGCCGGGCGGGGTTTCGACCGTTAGCGGCGGATTAGATGCTGTCCCTCACCCACCCGAGTATTCACGATCATCCAATTCGATTCGTTAAATCGCATCATTAAACACGGGCAGGTAAATACCACGTCCCCACCCCCCCTCACGTTAAGATAGCTGCCATGGGATTCGACGATTGGTCCGCTGTTCGGCTGTCGCTGCTGGTTTCCGGTAGTGCGTTGTTGCTTTACGCCTTGCCGTCGTATTGGCTGGGTGTTTGGTTGGCGGGCACGACCGGTCGGGTGGCGAAGCTCGTCAACGTTCTCGTCATGGCACCGTTGGTCTTGCCGCCCGTGGTCACCGGTTTTCTGCTGTTGCGTCTATTGGTTGCGTTCGATCTGCCATTGTATTTTTCATGGATCGGCGCGGCCCTTGCATCCGGCTTGGTCGCAATGCCGTTGTGGATTCGATCAGTTCGCATCGCCGTCGAAGCGATCGACCCGCGGCTGTACGTCGTTGCCCGCTCTCTCGGTGCCAGTCGTTGGCGACAACACCGCACGATCACCATGCCGTTGTTGCGTCGCGGTCTCATCGGCGGCGGCGTCCTGTTCTTCGGTCGAACGTTGGGCGAATTTGGGGCGGTGATGGTCGTCGCCGGCAACACGCCGGGCAAAACCCAGACGATTCCGCTGGCGATCTTCAGCAAGCTAAACGCCATCGAACCGAGCAGCATTTGGCCGCTGGTTGGTGCGTCGCTGTTGCTATCCGTCGTGTTGATCTGGCTAAGCGAGCGACTTCTGCGCGGGCCAAAACGCAAGACTGGCCAAGCATCCCACGTCGTCGCAACCGAATGACACGCCAAACGTCACCGACTTGAAACGGGCCCCACCATCTCGCCCAACGCATCAAACCGGGCCACACACCGAAACGCGCCGTCGCGAAAAGCAAAAACCTGTGCCGAATCGGCCTGTCCGGCAGATATGCCCACAATAAGCCGCCTCACATCCGGCAGAATGACCCGACCTCTCCACCGCACCAGCCGCTCATCGGCCGCCGACCAATCCGGCGGCGCATCGATGTGTGAATGGTAAATGACGACCCGATCCGCCCCGCAGCGATCCACCCACTCGAACAGCCGCACCGTCTCAGCGACGGCCATTTCATACGCTTTCGCCGTCGGTGCCGCCTCCGGCGTCGGGATCCAGACATTCCGGCACGGATAGCACGCGCGGTCGTCGAGATAGCCGCAACATTCGACCGGAGACGCCGCCTCGGCGTGTCGATACACCTGTTGCACCAATTGGGTGGAAATCACGGGCCTCAGGTCCTCAAAAACGCTGATTCGTCGCCTCGCGGGTCGGAATTATCGGTGTCCGTCTGTTGCGTATCATCGTTCGCGGGGTATTCTTAAGGGCTTTCCACATAAAAGCTTCCCGGCAGCGGGCCGATGCCCCGCCGACACGTTCAGGAGTATGTTCTCATGATGCAGTGGCTGCGTCGCAATACCAAGCAAATTATGGTCGTCGTCGTGCTTTTGGCGATGTTTTCATTCGTCGGAGCGCAGGGCTTGTACGCCCTGCTCGCGCCCAACCCGCTTAACGACGTCGCATTCAAGGCGTTCGGGCGGGAATACACGCGCGGCGATCTGCAAGAAGCCCAAATTGCAGGCAACATCCTCGACAATATGGGCTTTGGTTGGAAGCCGACCAACGACCGCGACTTCTCGCCGCAGCACTGGTTCCTTCTGATCGAAGAAGCACGACGCGCCGGCTTGCAGCCGTCGTCGGCAACGATCGAAGAAATGATGTCGCTCGCGGATGAAACCTGGGCCGAGGCCGGTGGCCGTGCCGCGTGGCGTAAGCGCGTAGACGCACCGTTGCCGCAGGTACGCTCTGCCATCGGGTTGAAGGTGATCGAGTCGCAAAACGCATCGCGCGTGTTGGTGTCGGCTTCACCGTCGGAGCCGGAAGTCCGCAAATATGTGCGCGACACGCAAGACAAGATCACGATCAAGACAGCCGTCTTTGATGCTGCCAACTGGGTGAACGAAGACGGGACGTTTTCTGAAGAACAGATGCAGGCACACTTCGATCAGTATCGCGATGTCTATCCCGACGAAAGCGAAGACGGCTTCGGCTACAAGTTCCCGCGTCGCGTCACGATTCAATACGTCATCGCCGATCCGATGGCCATCGCCGACGGTATCGAAATCAGTCAGGAAGCCGCGATCGACTATTGGAAGCGCAACAAGAGCCAATACACGAAGCGCGTTCCGGTCGACTCGATGGGGCCGGTCGATAGCGAAACGCCGCCGGAAATGAAGCAAGTAACGATGAAGTTCTCCGAAGCGCGCGACCAAGTGCAGCGCGAGCTCAAGCAACAGAAAGCACAAGGCCTTGCACGTCGCGCGTTGGATGAACTCTCAGCCAAGATGGGTCGTCCTTGGTTGCAACAGCCCGTCGATGAAAAATCCGGCTTCCGCACCATGCCTGCCGATGGCGACTCGATCGATGCCATGGAACAAGCCAAGGCCGACATCGAAGCAAAGCACGGCATCACGCTGCGCTACGGCACGCTTGAATTGGTCACTGCCGATCAGATCGCCAACAACCCGTCGCTGGGCCAAGCCCGCTTACCGGGTGAAGGCGACGTGCCGATGACCATCGCAGAGTTGGCGTTCCGCGTGCCGGGCTTCTTTAAACCCGAAGCAAAAGACGAGACTTCGGCGCGCTTACAGTTGTTCCAAACGCCGAACTCAACGTTGGTCGTGCGCACGCCCGACCCGAAGGGCGGTTTCGAATTCGTTAACGGTCGCATTTCTCAAAAAATGATCGATGGTCGCTTCATGACATTCCGCGTGACTGACGCTCGCGAAGAAAGCGCCCCAGAATCGCTCAATGAAGTGCGGGAAGACGTGCTCGCCGACCTTCGTTTGCAAAGCGCTTACGAACGCATGAGCGATGACGCTCGTGAGTTTACCGCCGTCGCGCAAAAGATCGGTGCCGATCGCGCGCTCGCGATGTTTGACGAACTTCGCACCGAACGCGGCATTTTCAAATTGGACACGCCCAAAGCATTCGCCCGCCGCACGCCGCAACAGCTCACTGCCGAACAGCTCGAAGCCGGTGAGTCGCCGCTGCTACCGGCAAGCGTGAACAACGTCGGGCGCTCGGAGAAATTCATCGACGAGTGTTTTGCGATGACGGCCGAAGGCTGGTCGCCGGAACCGATCAACGTCGACAGCGAAAAGGTTGCCCAAGCGGCCGCCGAAAGCGCGGACGCCGATCCGAAAGTTCAATTGGTCGACCTGCCCAAGCAGAAGATTCGCGTTGTCGTTGACTTGCAGAACTATCAGCCCGTCGATGTGGTGGCCTACGAAACGCAACACCGTCAAAACGCATTCAATACCCTGCGCAGCCAACGCATGGCCGTCTTACGCAGCCAATGGTTCGATCCGCAGAACATCACGGCCCGCTGCAATTATGTGGATCTGCAACCGACCAACGAAGACGATGCGAAGGATGAGGCGGCGAGCTAGCCTCCCTACCATTTTTATCGTCGCCATCAACGCGACAAATAATCGATCAACAACCGAACGCCGAAGCCGGTCGCCCCAATCGGGCAGATCGGCGTCGGCTTATTGACTGTGGCCGTACCGGCGATATCCAAGTGGGCCCACGGCGTTTTGTCGGTCACAAATTCTTTCAGGAACATCCCCGCTGTAATCGAACCGCCCGGGCGACCGCCGATGTTCTTGATGTCGGCGTCAATCGATTGCAATTGCTCGCGATATTCCGGCCATAGGGGTAAGCGCCACAAACGTTCATGCGTGCGCTTGCCACAATCCAACAACGCGTCGGCAAGTTTGTCGTCGGGCGACATGAGCCCGGCACAATGATGGCCCAGCGCGACTTCTACCGCACCCGTCAGCGTTGCCAAGTCGATCATTGCGACAGGCTTGTAGGTTTTCTCGCCGTAGTGCAGACAATCGGCCAACACCAACCGCCCCTCGGCGTCGGTGTTTAGCACCTCAATTTGCTTGCCGTTGGATGCTGTGATGATATCGCCGGGACGATAAGCATCGCCCGAGATCATGTTCTCTGCCGCGCCGACGATGCCAACGATGCGCCGCTTGAGCTTTAAGCGCGACGCGGCCAGAAGCGTACCGATCACCGCCATGCCGCCCTGTTTGTCGTACTTCATATCCGGAATACTCGAACCGGGCTTGAGCGAATAGCCGCCGGTATCGAGCGTCACGGCTTTACCGACCAGCACGACGGGCTTCTGTTTCGCGGTCGCCGCGCCACTCGTATGTTCGAGGATGATCATTCGCGGCTTGCTGGCCGAGCCTTTGCCGACAGCCAGAAACGCGCCCATCTTGTCGCGCTGCATCTGTTTGTCGTCGATGATACGAATCTTCAGGTTGTATTGCTTGGCCAAGGCGCGGCAGCGCGTCGCCAACGATTCGGGATGAATCACGTTCGGCGGTTCGTGACCGAGAAAACGCGCAACGTTTGCACCTTCCGCCAACGCTTCGCCACGTGCCGCTTCGGCTTTGGCTTTCTTGAGCTTGCGACCGTCGATTGCGATGGTGACGCGATTGAGATCCTGATCGGGCTTGCCCGGCTCGCTACGATCCGGGCCGTATTTAAATGACGCGAGCAGAATGCCTTCGGCGAGTTGCCCGACACCCAAGTCGTCGCTGTCGGTTGGCGCAGGCATGTCGGTCGCGTGAATAGCGATTTGAGCGACGGCATTCGTTCGGCACCACGACACCAAAGTGCCAGCGGCGTTGCGAATCGAGTTGGTCGTCAGCTCGCCCTTGTCGGAAATGCACAACAACACCAAACGCTTGAAACGCGCCTTGCCCGGCAGCACCTGGCTATCGATCGCACCGGCCGTTGCCACGCCGTGGTAGGCGGCCTTCAATTCGGCAAGGCGTTCGTCCACATCCGCACCGTAGCTGAAGCCACCCGGCACCTGCGGCTTGCCCGATTTGACGACGATCGGCAGTACCAGCGCGTCGGCGCGGAGTTTGGCATCGGGCGTACGGCAGGTGAGGTTCGGCATCTTGAGTTTCATGAGCGACGCGCATCCTTTCGTCGGGTACTCGGCAGCAATGATGTGCTTTCGAAAAATCACTCTGGAATTGAAGCGGCATAGTAGGCAGCGAGTGCGGTGACGTAAAGATGTGTTATTCGCCGGTTTTTGTTTTCAGCATCTTTACCACGCGGCGCGCTTCGGC
>JGI12316J15309_10014346_pt1 | contig 26622 bp, 14 predicted proteins | sample MarCyaLeptolynsp_FD_15309 | JGI IMG/M metagenome (IMG submission 15309) | reverse complement strand
CCCTCTTCTGTCAGACTCCGAAAAATGGGGGTCAAACCCTGATTCTCTCGTTAGGTGTCGTTGGCTGTAATGACGGAATTTCGTCAGAATTCCGGAAAGTGACAGAAGAGGGTTAGAGAAGATTTGACTTTGAGAACGCAATCTTCACGCACCCTAAGCGATCGGGGCATGATTCATCCTGGAAGAAGTACAAGAATTATCTTAAACGCCAATTTGCACAAAGTCGATGAGAAGTCAATCAATACTCAAATTTATCAGTTCTGAGCTAATATTTTTTCACGAAATGTCTGATACAGATAAATCTTCCAAAATAAACTATCCCCGTGTCTAACTCAACCCTTGTCGAATTTTTTGACGAACCTTCATAAGCATTTTACCAAGTTGGTTCTCACCAGTTTTATCCTGACCACAACCCCAGAAGTAATCTCTGTCAGAATTTTCAACAATTAGTTCTTCTCCAGTATTAAGCAGGATTGTCTGAATGTCACTATGGGTAAGAAACTTTTTGAGAATCCCTTGCCACATCACTTGCACTTTCGTCTGTTCCCAGTCGGGACGAAGTATATGGGTGGGGTTACGTCCTATGGTTGCTGCTTCCATTGGTGTAGCGGCATCTCGAATCACTGAGATTAGTTTTTCATCCTTAGTACCGACAAATTTTTGGGCTTGGTAGTAATGCTCCACTGTTGGCCAAGATAAACCCTTTAACTCAATTGGGTGAGGGGAGAAGTTAGAAAAGCAGCCATAGGGTTCGTCAACTTTATAAAAATAAATCGTCATTACAAACATCTATTAAGATGGAAAAAACTGGCGAACAAAATTAAGATATCCTTGCCGTCCACCTTTTTTTGTCCATAACTTAATCGATGATTGAATCCACTTGAGGCAATCGACAATTTCCTCCAGTGTTTTTGGCGTCATATCCTTATCTACTGACTCACCTTCTTCCTCAGACAATGATGCTCTACCCAAGCGCCATTCACACATCTGTTTAACTTTTAAGGCAACTTCTCCTGATATCCCTTTTAGGGGACGCGATGAACCAGATTTGCCTGTAGCTTCTCTACCATAACTCCGGATTAACCATTCAATAGCTGTCAGTACTTCAGCATCAATTAGATCTGCTTGCTCCTGATAAGCTTGCATAATTGCGAATTCCATATTTTGGAGAACATCTTCGTATTCTTCTTTAAAAGCCATCAGTATACTGTTAGAGTTTTATATCTTCAAAAAAACATTTTAGATCAAGCTCAGTTAAATAATCATTCTTTCCGATTCAACAGATTGACAACCGTTATCTGTAGGAGTAATTGAGCAAAATGCTACGAATAAAATCCCCATAGGCTTCTTTCATCGGTAGTTCCTCATCTACCTTGACTCGACGCCTAGTAACTACGACTTCCTCTTGAGTAAGAGGATTGTAGCCTGGTTTATTGTATTCTTCCCAATATAAACCTACCCCTCGCCGTTGCCAGGTGGGTAACTCATTAAAATTAATCCCATATTGAAACAGTAACTCATTTTTGTAGGCAACCGACTTCCCATCCAGCATTGCTGTCGCCTCGCGAGTGTTTTTCCCTGCTTTTCGTAACTTCCAGTAACACCAACCATTGAGGGCACAACGGGTGGCATCAGCCTGTCGCCAGCGAAAGTAATCTACTACCTGGGATTTGTTTGCACCCAGCCAAGCGCGGCTATCGAAATGCACTACCTTTCCCAAAGTGTGGGTGAAAGTGGAACTAGCAATACTAGCCGAGATAGAGACGATTTTTTCCAGACTGCGGTCAAATAAATCCCAATTGGGAGAAAATAGTACGGAAATCTCATCACTTTCTGAGTAAGCATAGATGCCGTGGAGTTCTTCTAGCAATGCCTTGGCAGTTTGACTCATCAGTTTGTGGAACTTGAGGTCAAATGGTTTGTCGAAATGTGATTGGGTAAACCGTGAGAAACTACGACCATCTACTCGAATCACAACCCAAGCACCCGGTAAAAGACGCAAGCTGTGGAAGTACTCTAGCGATCGCATTTGCTTTTCAAATGTATCATGATGCATATTCAACCTCTCTCAAAACCCACTCTGCGCCTGGGGTTTGATTGATGTTTTTTCCAGGGAGTAACTATAAAGCCAAATTCATCAGCCATCTGTACATAGAATAACTGCTGAAATCCTTCAGTATAAGAGGGTGCTACTAACTTTTTAATAGTGGCGTAAATTCCTACATCTGGCACCCTGGCTTTGCCTAAACGCTGTTGGTTACGCTCTAGGCAACAGTTTACTTGGGATTGAAAGTAATAACCGATGATTTTGGCAGCATATCTATTGCCTAACTCAATCAATGCTGCTCGCTCCTCGACTGTCGGGTTGGTGTTATCCACCACTACCGAATGTCCTTGCTCCAGTGCTTCTTCTATCAGTTGTGCTTGCCTGCGGGAGCGATTTTTGTTATTGCGGAATAAATCTTTGCTCACCAACTTGTGAGTTGCCGTAAAATACTGGTGGTAGAATGTACTCTTTCCAGAAGCTTGCAGACCAATCAAAATGACCAATTCCATAGCCCACAGCGAAATAATCGGGTACTCCAGTTATGGCACAATCATCCTAGATATGGAATAAATCTAATTTTAATTAGTTGTTTGTTATACTTTTTTGGTATATAATTTGCACTTTAAAATAATTGTCAGTGACACTAACAGATTTAAACAGTGAACAGTAAATAACTGGTTACTGATTGAAGATGTTTGGTTAAGTCCTACTTTTGCGGCAAATCAACCAGATCATTGTATCGAAAAGTCCTATCACGATAAACAGAAATGGAGTGGTTCGCGATGAGCGAGCAATATATCGGTAGTAGATGGCAACAGCCAGCTATTTGCCGCATTTTAGATGCCAATTTAGATCGAGCCAGGGAAGGTCTGCGTATTATAGAGGAGTGGTGTCGTTTTGGACTCAACAATCTCCAGTTTGCTGATGAGTGCAAGCAAATGCGCCAGGAATTAGCCAGCTGGCATACTCAGGAGCTCCGCGACTGGCGAGATACCCCTGGTGATATAGGCACGGAACTGACTCACCCTGGGGAAGAGCAACGTTCAAGCATTCAGCAGGTGCTCCAAGCCAATTTTTGCCGCGTACAAGAAGCACTACGAGTCTTGGAAGAATATGGCAAGCTGAACAATCCAGTAAGGGGAAGTTTGTGTAAACAGATGCGCTACCGGGTTTATACCCTGGAGAGCAATTTATTAGCCTCCCACCGTTATCAACTACTCCAGCGATCGCAACTGTATCTGGTTACTGCGACTAATGAACAGCTGTTTTCCACTGTAGAGGCTGCCCTACAAGGGGGACTTACTATGGTACAGTACCGGGAGAAAATGGCAGATGATACGGTGAAAATCTCCCATGGTCAAAAACTATGCCAACTGTGCCATCACTATGGTGCCTTGTTTATTATGAACGACCGGGTAGATTTAGCCTTGGCAGTTGAGGCAGATGGGGTTCATTTGGGACAACATGATGTACCAATTAGTCTAGCACGGCAGTTACTGGGACCACAGCGCCTAATTGGTCGTTCTACAACCAACCCAGAGGAACTCCATCGTGCGATCGCAGAAGGTGCCGATTATATTGGTGTCGGACCAGTCTATGATACACCAACCAAACCTGGTAAAGCTCCTGCTGGTCTAGAGTATATCAAGTATGCCACCGAGAATGCGACTGTCCCTTGGTTTGCGATCGGAGGAATTGATCCGAGTAACTTACAGGAAGTCCTAAGTGCTGGTGCCCAGCGAGTGGCGATTGTCCGTGCGATTATGCAAGCAGAACAACCTACTCTAGTTACCCAATATTTTTTGTCTCAGCTTACCAAAGAGCAAACTCTCCGCCGCCTTGAAGTTCGCGTTTATCAATCTAATGAATAATAACTCTGACCAGGTTACCCTTCAAGTTAATGGTGAAGCTCATAGCTGCTCTGGTTCAACTCTGTTACCCCAACTGCTAGAACAGCTAGGCTTAAACCCACGCCTCGTAGCGGTGGAATACAATGGTGAAATTCTCCATCGGCAATTTTGGTCCCAGACTCAGGTTCAAGAGGGGGACAAGATTGAAATTGTAACCATTGTTGGTGGTGGTTAGTCTAGCTTAGGGCTTGCTGAATAAGTATTTAGGGACAACCTACAGTTTTAGTTGTGTCACGGTAGCAACTTGCAAGCATAGGTTGAACCATCGGCAATTATTACTGATGGATTCATCAAAGTATCCTGACTGATAATCTCAACTCTTGTATTTTTATTTAGGGACTTACAGATAATACTAAATCCGGAGTTAGATACCCCGTTTTGAGAAAGCTGGGGGAGCTGGGGGAGAAAAAACCACCGGATGATAATGGGGATAGAATAGGCGGATTTAGTATGAGAAAAAATATCAAGTCCCTGAGTTTGCGTTAGTTAGGGCTGGTTTAGGAGAACAGAAGATAACTTACAGTCAAAGTCCAGTCACAAAGGTTAGTCTAAGTTTAATGGATAATAAAGTTAATTATACGATAGTTAATCGAAGCGGCTCAAAAAAACACCTAACTCAACCGCTTACTAGTTTAATTTTACTAAGTACTATTGCTGTTTTACCCACTCCAGTAAGAGCACAACTGCCTACTTTTATCCCTGCACCTCCCGTTGAAGTTAACACAGAACCACCGATACAATTACCAGTTCCTGAGCCCAATTCTTTTGATAGGAATGATACGCTCTCACCGTCAACATTACCACTTTCTGATCCTGCCACTGCCACTGGCATTAACACGATACCACTGAGACAATTACCCCTTTGTGCATCTGTCAACTCCACTGGCATTAATATAGCACCCGACGAAAAGCCTTATACCCTTGGAGCAGGTGATCAACTTCGCATGGATGTCTTTGATGTCCCCGAATATAGTGGTCAGTTTGAGGTACTGATAGATGGTAGAGTCAATTTACCTGTGATTGGCAGTGTCTCTGTTAAGGGAAAAACTATCCCACAGGCCAATGCAGAAATTACCAGCCGATACACTCGCTACATCAAACGACCTCTGGTTACCCTAACACTGGAGTCAGCACGTCCCATGACCATTGCTCTAGCTGGAGAAATCAATCGTCCTGGTTCTTACACCATAGCCCTAACTAATGAGAACAATTTTCCCAAAGTAACCGAAGCAATTAACCTAGCTGGAGGCATTACCCGTGCGGCAGCCGTTCGTGAAGTGCGCATCCGGCGTCGTAATACTCAGCCTTGTAATATCAATCTCTGGGACTTGTTCCAGAACGGCAATCTCAGTCAGGACATTAGCTTGCGGGATGGAGACGAAATTTTTATTCCCTCTACCACTCGTGTAGATACAGTTGAGAATACTCTATTGGCAACTGCCAGCTTTTCACCAGAAGAAACCAGACCAGTTAAGATTGCTGTTGTTGGAGAAGTAGAGCGTCCAGGACCTCATATCGTCTCAGGAACTACCGATGCTGTCGCTGAAGGTGGAGGACCTGGGGACCCACCAAGAGTTGCCCAAGCTTTGCAAGCTGCTGGCGGTGTTACCCAATTAGCCGATATGCGTAATATCCAGGTGCAACGCCTAACCAAAACAGGTTCACAGCAAGTGATTGATGTTGATCTGTGGCAATTATTAAAAGGAGGTGACTTCTCTCAAAATATCCTCTTACAGGAAGGAGATTTGGTGACGGTACCTAAAGCGCAAGAGCCTTTTGCCGATGAGGTGACTGAGTTAGCTGATTCGAGCTTTGCTCCTGACACTATCCAAGTCAATGTAGTTGGGGAAGTAGATAGCCCTGGAGTCGTGTCAGTTAGACCGAATGCTCCTTTAAATGATGCAATTTTAGCAGCTGGAGGATTTGATGAGGTTCGTGCCAACCGAGGTTCTGTAGAGTTGATTCGCCTCAATCGCAATGGCACGGTGGAAAAGCGGGAAATATCGGTAGATTTTGAAGCAGGAGTCAATGAGGAAACCAATCCTCCTCTACGCCCCGATGATATCATCGTGATCAATCGCTCTGGAGTGACAGCTTTTACAGATACTCTGGATAAGTTCTTAAGCCCACTCAATTCTGTATTAGGTATATTTAATGTTTTCCAGAATCTCTTTGACTGAATTATTAGAGAGATATTCAAATTCAAAAAGGTTAGCCTAGGCTTAAGGGATAAGCTAAAACGCATTTAAAATGCGTTTTAGCAAGGCAAAAGGCAAAAGGCAGCAGGGGACTGGGATCTATCGTTTTTACTTGATTTAACAAATTGACAATTTTTATTTGCACAACAGTTTAGTAAGTTAAATTGTATGATACTTAATCGAGAGACTGCCAAAAAATACCCAACTCAACCGCTGACGGGTTTAATTGTACTAAGTATTATTACTGTTGTACCTGTTCGAGTAAGAGCGCAACTTCCAGCTTTTACACCTGCACCTCCCGCTGAAGTTAACACAGAATCACAAATACAATTACCAGTTCCTCAACCTAATTCTCCTGGTGGGATTAATACGCCCTCATCGTCAGTATTACCACTCCCAGATCCTGCCACTTCTACTGGAGTTAATACAATACCATTAAGACAATTATCAGCTTGTGCACCTGCCAAATCTAAAGACCCTTACCTCCTGGGCTCAGGGGATCAAATCCGTGTAGATGTCTTTAATATCCCGGAATACAGTGGTGATTTTGAGGTTTTAGTGGATGGTACTATCAATTTGCCACAGATTGGTACTGTCCCTGTTGAGGGACGGACCATCCCAGCTGTCCGTGACATAATTAAAAGTAAATACAATGAAATCCTCAAACGACCTCTGATTAACGTGACACTTGTGGCAGCACGTCCTATGGCCATTGCCATAGCTGGGGAAATCAATCGTCCTGGTTCTTATACCATAGCCCTAACTGACGAGAACAATTTTCCCAAGGTAACCGAGGTGATTAACCTAGCTGGAGGTATTACCCGTGCCGCAGCTGTTCGTGAGGTACGCCTTCAACGTAGTAATGCTGAGCCTTGTAATCTCAATCTCTGGGATTTGTTCCAGAATGGCAATCTAAGTCAGGACATTAGCTTAAGGGATGGAGACGAACTTTTTATTCCCTCCACCACTCGTGTGGATACAGTAGAAAATACTCTGTTGGCAACTGCCAGCTTTGCGCCAGAAGAAACCAGACCAGTTAAGATTGCTGTTGTCGGAGAAGTAGAGCGCCCAGGACCCTATATCGTCTCAGGAACTACTAATGCTGTCGCTGAAGGTGGAGGACCTGGAGATCCACCAAGAGTCGCCCAAGCTCTCCAAGCTGCTGGGGGCGTCACCCAATTAGCCGATATGCGTAATATTCAGGTGCAACGTCTAACCAAAAGTGGCTCACAACAAGTGATTAACGTTGATCTGTGGCAACTGTTGAAAGGAGGTGACTTCTCTCAAAATATTCTTTTGCAAGAAGGTGACTTGGTGATGGTGGCTAAGGCTCAAGAACCTTTTGCTGATGAGGTGACTGAATTAGCTGATTCTAGCTTTGCTCCTGAGATTATCCAGGTCAATGTAGTTGGGGAAGTAGACAGCCCTGGGGTAGTAGAACTTAGACCGAATGCTCCCTTAAATGACGCAATTTTAGCAGCTGGGGGATTTGATGAGGTTCGTGCCAACCGAGGTTCTGTAGAGTTGATTCGCCTCAATCGCAATGGGACAGTGGAAAAGCGGAAAATCTCGGTGGATTTTGAAGCGGGAATCAATGAGGAAACCAATCCTCCTCTGCGCCCCGATGATATTATCGTGATTAATCGCTCTGGACTCACTGTTTTCACAGATACTGTGGGTCAGGTTTTAGACCCTCTGGACTCCCTATTGGGCATATTTAATGTCTTCCGAGGTTTCTCTCAAGGTTTCGGAAATAACAACAACAACAATAACAACAATAACAACAACAATTGAGCATCACTGAAGACTCATATCATGTCCGATTGAATACTTATCGTTAAGGCTGACGCGGAGACGCGGGGACGCGGGGACGCGGAGAAGTTTTTATCGTAAGCGATTAGGCGGACATGATATCACAGAAGGCTCTTGCTTTTATTCAGCAAGCCCTAAGTAGGTAGGTGGAAATAAACCTAACTATGTTAAGAAAAGTAAATAGAGGTCAAACTCTTACCAATGACCAATGACTAATGACTAATGACTAATGACCAATGACTAATGACTATCTTCACCAGTTAACTTTAATAATGCCGACTTACTTAGTGTTGCCTAATGGCAAAGGAATAGGCTAGGATTAATAAAATACTAGGGCAATCATTTGATGGTTAATTATACCATTAAACAGTATTTAAAACCGCTGTTTGTTTTAATTCTCCTCGAAGTATTTTTAGTACTAATCTATCTCTTAGGAATAGTCCTCAGGGGTCAAGCTTTTAGCCCTTTTGACTTGGATGGGCAAATGACAATTCCTTCCTGTTTACAGGCTTTGCAACTATTCCTCATTGGATTACTCTCCCTTGCTCTTGTCTTTGTTGGACGTAATTCCTCGCAGCCCCCTACTAAAATATTTGCCCTTACTGTCGCCTTACTATTTTTCTACGCATCTATAGATGAATTATTCAAAGTGCATCTACAGCTCCATACTTTGCTACCTACAATCGAGCATCGAGATTGGCAAGGGGTATATTTAGCGATTGGTGTTACTACCATCATATTATTCTTCCGAGATTTTATTGCTCTGTGGCACTTCCACCGTAAAAGCACATTGATGATGGTACTGGGCATCGGCATTTTTGTCCTTGGTGGTTTTGGTTTAGAGATTTTCAAAGATGCATTCTTATCATCAATAGTTGGTCTATTTGTGAACCAAGGCAATTTGATTCCTTTGTTGGTAGAAAAGTTGAGAGTAGCAGTAGAAGAATTCTCTGAGATGCTAGGAGAGAGCCTTATTCTCTATGGTCTTTGTCTATTTTTTGCCAAACGTCTAGTGCAAGAAGGCAGAATGAAGTCCCGATAATATCATACAAAATTTCTTTCGGTTGTTTTAATCCGGATTTAGAATACTGAAGTTAGATTTTTAGGTAAAACAGAGACTGTAAAACTTATTCTGAGGGAAGAGTTAGCTTCCCAGTAGAGTAAATGACGATTTGCCCGTACAGGTGTCTACCGCATAGAGTGAGCACATGGTACGGACGTACAAATGTTCTCCTTGTTTGTGCCTCTCCAAGTCTTCTGATTCAAGACGCTTTAAGAAAGGACACATGATAGAACACCAGTTCATTATGCCACTTCAAGACTTACCCATTTCTTTGGCAGCCTTAGAGGCTGCGATGGAGCCTCATCCCCTAACAGTTGTACCAGAAACTCCTTTGGTAGAAGTCATCAATTTGATGAATCAGGTGCAGCACATTTACCCGCAGCCGCAAGAAGTTCCGTTGAATGACAATAACCAATCACCAGGCATCATTTCTAGGCATAAGCTGCAAGCTAGTTGTGTTTTAGTCGTGCAAGAAGGCAAGCTGCTTGGTTTATTAACTGAACAGGATGTAATCAAGTTTGTGGCTACTGGGATGAATCTAGAGCAAGTTCAAGCAGGTTCAGTCGTCACACGGGATGTGATTACCCTGAAAGCATCAGATTTTCAGGATATGTTGTGTGTAGTGAAGCTATTTCATCAGTACTGCCTTCGCTACCTACCAATTGTCGATGATAGGAGTCAACTAGTGGGAATAGTGACATCAGATCATCTGATGCAGGTATTAGGACAAGAATTTCAGAAACACAGGCAGTCAATCACCTCTCTAGCAACCCAGAAAGTGGAACACTTACACCACTGTAGGGTTGAAGTGGAAAAAGAACTGGTGGTTCCCACTACCAAAGTCCAAGAGCAAACAGCTAGAGAGCATCTATTAGGAACAATTCCCCAGCTTATTCATCAGTCTGTCAACTTAGAACAAATTCTCAACACTACAGTAGAACAGGTGCGGCAATATCTCAAGAGCGATCGCGTCATTATTGCTCGCTTGGAGTCCCGGGGAAATAGTGTAATCGTTGCTGAATCTGTGGATACTAATTGGGAACCAATTAGAGAAAAACTCAGATATGACTCCAGCTTAGAGAGAACTTGGGTTGAACTATATACCACTAGTTGCATTGACGTTATAGACGATATTTACACCGCAGACATCAGTTCCTCCCAGATGGAGCTATTAGCACAGTTGCAGGTTAGAGCTAATTTAGTAGTTCCCATTGTACAAGGAGAACAATTGTGGGGATTGCTGATTGCTCAGCAATGTTCAATTCCTCGACAGTGGTACTCGTCGGAAATTGATTTGTTAGATAAGTTGGCAGCTCAAGTAGCCCTTGCTACCAAGCAATTCAGTCTCTTTGAGCAGTACCAAACTGAACTGGCTGCGCGTAAATGGGCAGAATCAGAACTGCAAAGAGCTCATGAGCTCCTTAAAGTCAGATTTGAGGAGTGGGCAGCTGAATTAAAGCAAATCAATCAGCAATTGCAGCCGGAGATTGCTAAGCGTCAAAAGACAGAGAGAGAGTTGGCACAGGCTAGAGATCAATTACAGGCTGTTTTGGATGCAGTTCCTGGATATGTTTCTTGGATTAACTCAGATTTTGAATATTTAGGAGTTAATCAGCAATTAGCTAACCTTTTCAACGTGTCTCCGGAGGATTTTATCGGTCAAAAAATTGGCTTTCTTCATAGCAGCTATGAATTTGCCGAATATGGGCGTGAGTTTTTTGCTATTCCCCATAGCAATACCTCTATAGAATTTGAAATGGAATTTGATGGCGATAAGCATACTTATCTAGTAGCTGCCCAAAAATACAATCACAACCAAGCTGCCGTATTCATCGGTATTGATATTACGCAGCGCAAGTGGATGGAAGAGGCTCTTCGCATCAGTGCTGCCACTAATCGAGCCTTATTGAATGCCATACCAGATGTCATGTATCGCATTAGTAGAGATGGTATTTTTGTCAATTACAAAGCAGCAAAAGATAGTGAACTATTTAGCTCACCTAGTGAATTTATTGGTAAAAAAGTAGATGAGGTTCTGCCAGCAGAAGTAGCCCAGCCAATCCTGCACTCCGTCAAAGAAGCCCTAGAAACTGGTAACATCCAAATCTTTGAGTATCAGTTTCCTCGGAATGGTAAAATGCGTAACTGGGAGGCCCGAATTGTGGTCAGTGAAGTGAATGAGGTCATGGCGATTGTGCGGGACATCACTGAACGCAAGCAAGCTGAAGAAGAACTACGCAAAACTCTAGAAAAGGAAAAAGAACTCAACGAACTTAAATCTCGCTTTGTGTCCATGACCTCTCACGAGTTCCGTACTCCTTTAACTACTATTCTGAGCTCTAGTGAGCTACTGCAATATTACAAAGATAAATGGAGTGAGGAAAAGAAGATTGTTTATTTGGGGCGCATTCAATCTTCAGTCAAACATATGACTCAGTTGTTGGATGATGTGCTACTAATTGGGAAAGTAGAAGCAGGACAACTAGGATTTCATCCTAAAAAAATAGATTTGATTCAATTCTGCCGCACTTTAGTAGATGATGTACGACTTGGTTATGATCATAGTCACGAAATTCTATTTAGTGAAACTGGTATCAGTGATACTAACAAATGTAAATTTTTTGAAGCTTATATGGACGAAAAATTACTCAAACATATCTTCACTAATCTTCTCTCCAATGCCATCAAGTACTCTCCCAAAAACAGCCCCATTAATTTTGAACTAACTTGTCAGGATGGAAAAGCAATTTTCCAGATCAAAGACCAAGGCATTGGCATTCCTCGGGAAGCTCAAGCACACTTATTTGAGTCTTTCTATCGGGCTAATAATGTCGGCAATATCTCAGGTAATGGTCTAGGACTAGCCATTGTCAAAAACTCTCTTGACTTACACAGTGGCAAGATTACAGTAGATAGTGAAGTTGGAGTAGGTACAACATTTACACTTACAATTCCCTTGAATATTGAAATATAGATGAAAATCTCTCTTCCCCAATTCCCGATTCCCCATTCCCCATTACCAATTTATGGCTTAACTTGGCTGATTTTTAAGATATAAGGGTAATATTGGTTTTGTGCGTAAGAACCTACCCAGACTTTGTAAGCTCCAGGTAGCCACTGACCGGCAACAACAGGGTTTTTGTCCTGAGAGTCATCACTACACCAAGTACCACCAGGACCAATAATGGCTAGGGTAGTGTCCCCAGGACTTTGTACTTTCAGGCTTAGATAGTCAAAAAAAGCTGTTAACTTCACTATATGATCAGGTTGTTTATCAAAAAAACCTACACAAGGACCAGTTTGGGTTTCTGCAACCCCAGTAATGTTATCATCAGTCGGTACACAACCGTCGATGAGGTTCTGATTGCTTTGAGCCTCTATTGGTCCCGCTGGTATACAACCACCACTTATGCCCTTCATTTGCATGGGATCTGGGGAAAACCCCGGTTCAATTGTGACGTTCTCGAAAATTGCCTGGGAGCGAACTGGCTGAGTTTGAGTCAAAATGGCAATTAATAGTCCACTCACCATCATGACACTCCCCTTAGTGAAGTACTGACTAAGGCTAACGATAGTTACTAAGCTAAACTTGTTGAAGAAAATTTTTCCTCGCTGTTGATTCACCGGTCTGTCTATGCTAACAACTTTGAATAGCTCCAATATTAGCAGTGACGAGGGTATTATCGATAGGGTTCCTAGAGCGTCGATTCAGTAATCATCAAATCGGGCGTGTAGCGAAGCAGAGGAACAGGATAGCAGAGGAGAGAGCAGGAGGAGTAAAGCGTCAACACTCAACAAGGAGCTTGATGATGGGGAAAATTATCACCTGTGCCTGAGATTATCCTTCAACTATAAAATTAACCCAAAATTAGGCAGGTCTCTATAAAGTTAGAATATTGTCAACCAAGACATCTATCTTACTTAAGGGCTAAATATAAAATTAAAGTAGAAAAATATTTATGAGTCTTGAACAGAATCAGAATTATCAACAATGTTTAGAGAAGCTGCTGTGGGCAACAGAGCAGCTAGAAGTTAAAGTTAGTCCAACTGAACTTGCTAACATTGCTAAGCTCGTTGTACAAACCATGACTGGTCCTCGGCGCTGCTTCCATTCAACCGAACATATGTTTGAAGTGGGTGGGTCTACAGATGCTATAGAGATACTAGCAGGTTTATTTCATGATATTGTCTATGTGCAAGTTGATGGGAGTATAAACTTCAACTTCACCTATTACCTTGCTCCTTTTGTCAGGGAGGAACAGGGACAGTTATTGATTCGGGACCAAAGTGAGTTACCTGATGATTTTACTTTTGATATGGTGGCGACGGTATTCGGTTTTGTTCCAGGTCAAGTCCTTTCTCCTTTTGCTGGGCAAAACGAATTCTTAAGTGGGGTTGTTGCTGCTAAGGCTTTGGAGTCTTGTTTCAGTTCTAGTCTTATAGTGCAGCTTACGGCTTGTATCGAAGCGACGATTCCCTTTAGACCAATTTCCAAATCAGGCTTAACCCCTAGCGAACTATTATATCAGCGCCTGAAGTCAACCAATGAGCAGTTCAAACTACAGTTGACAGATGAAGAAATTAGACAAACGGTTAAGCAATCGGTGAGAGTAACCAACCGAGATGTCGGTAGTTTTGCTCATCCAAGTCCAGCAATTTTTTTGGCTAACACCTGGACTCTCTTACCGGAAACCAACCATAATCTACGACAATCTGGCGCTTACACAGTTCGTGATTATCGAATAGCTATTCAAAAAATGACAGGCTTTATGAATTTTCTCAATCCAAAAACTATTTTTCAACATTTCCAAGGAGAACCGGACGACAAAACCTACTACAATCTAGTTGAACAAGCCAGTAAAAATTTGGAAATAGGACAGCTTTACTTAGAGAGTAAACTAGTAGCAAATGCTATACTTGAAGCACTATCTTTGCGCTTAGGTAAGGATATTTCTCTGGCAATCATGATGGGAGAATTGCCAGAGTCTGGATATTATTTAGGTAGATTGGGAGATTCTTTCCCTAATTTAATCAAGCCATATCAACCAGTCAATCCTATTGAAAAAGAAGTATTTAACTTGTTGACCTTAGGGCGAGGTAATGGTGGAAATTATGATCTCAAGACTTCCCCTTTAACTGCTTTTGTAGTTAAATTTATTGGATTTGATGGTATTCTGCAACTCCGAGAGCAATGCTATAAATTTTTTAAAGGAACTATTTCTTCTGAAGATTTATTAGCTAGCTGTAATCCTGAACTAACTAGAATAATTGCTAACGAAGTGATAAAACTCTTGGAAAATCGCAAGCAGGCATTGTGCCGTCCCCGTCAAAAATGGCCTTCTGATTTGGCAGGCAGCTAAAGTAATCAATAGATGAGATGCTTTGTTCTTGGTGAGATTTCCCTCTACAGAACAAATATAACTAAATTATATCATTGAATTATTGATAAATAAGTACTTCTCAAATTATTAATTTTTTCAGTCCTTTAATTGGGGGTGCGAAGCGCTCCTGGGGAGCCACAGAGAAAAATCAATTAATTATGACGCTGACGTTAGCTTTTGATGGGGTTAGAATCGAAGTGACTTTTCTCCTCAACACCAAGATCAGCTCATCAAGTCAGTGAAGCGCTAGTGTTGAGCATTAAGTCAGGGAGACGCATCAATTTAGTAATGTTCAAGGGACTGGAGCAAGAAGAGGAGGGTTTGTATCCCTCCCTTTAGCAAAAAAGAACTTTTCCCAATCCCCAATCTAACTAGCGCTAATTCTTTAACTCTCCTGAGGAGGCAAGGAATAGCGCTTTTGGGCGCAACCCGTTGAATACACCCTAGCCACCCAAGGTTAATTGTGCTTGTAGAAAAACTAGATAGGCTCACTCTTGATTCAACTCTAGCAGACCTCCCTAGTCATAACTTTCAAGTTAGTTTGACAACTTTGGGCAAGGTTGTAGCTAAAGAATTTCAGCAGCAGCTAGAGTTACCAGGAGTCATAATTACTGCCGATAGTCAACTCGTGGGCATGATCTCAAGAAATCAATTTTTTGAGTGGCTAAGTCGTCCCTATGAGTCAGGTCCCCATGGGTTAGAGATTTACTTGAGAGAGCCGATTCAGGCGATGTGGAAGGCAATTGCTGAGTTTGAAGGGATTATAGATGAAAAAACTTTCATGAAAAAGTATCTCGTGCTGAGTGCAACTTGCTCCATTGACAAGGCAGTGGAACTGGCTCTCAAGCGCCCTGCTTCTATGGCTTATGAACCGATTATCCTCGAAGGGGTAAATAGAAAGTGGCGGTTACTAGATATGCAGGTTCTAGTTCTTGCTCAATCCAAATTATTTGCCCTAGCCAAAACTGCTGCTGATGCTGCCAATAGAGCCAAAAGCCAATTTTTAGCAAACATGAGTCATGAGTTGCGCACTCCCCTCAACGCCATTCTCGGCTTTACCCAAGTGATGGTTCGTGATTCTTCACTTTCTACTGAGCAACAGCAATACCTAAGTATCATCAACCTCTCTGGCAAACATCTCCTGGAATTGATCAACGATATTTTGCAAATGTCCAAAATTGAAGCAGGTAGAAGCACTTTGAAGAACAATAGCTTTGACTTGTACTGCTTCCTAGACAACCTCAAACAGATGTTGCAACTCAAAGCTGTAACCAAGGGGTTACAGCTTTTTTTCGAGTGTTCCCCAGATGTTCCCCAATACGTGCAAGCAGACGAGGGTAAGCTACGTGAAATTTTAATTAATCTCCTAGGTAATGCGATCAAATTTACCGAAGAAGGCAGCGTTATGCTGCGCGTCGGATTGGGGAGATGGGAAGACAAGGGAGACAAGGGAGACAAAGGAGATATTCCCAATTCCCAAACAACAATCCATTTTCAAGTTGAAGACACTGGTCCTGGTATTGCTCCAGAAGAAATGGACAAATTATTTACTGCTTTTGGACAAACCCAGACAGGTCGTAAATTAGATCAAGGAACAGGATTAGGTTTAGCAATTAGCCAGACAATTGTGCAACTGATGGGAGGAAAAATCAATGCCAGCAGTACTCCAAGCAAGGGAACAACTTTTTCCTTTGATATCCAAGTTACCTTAGCTAAAGCTACTGATATTCAAGCATCACAACAAAACTGCAAGGTAATTGGTTTAGCTCCAAATCAACTTGAATATCGTATTCTGGTGGTTGATGATTGTCCAGAAAGCCGTCTGTTTTTAGTCAAGATACTCAAATGTATGGGTTTCTCTGTTTGTGAAGCCAAAAATGGTCAAGAAACTATTGAAATTTGGTCAAGTTATTCACCACACCTAATTTTGATGGATATGCGTATGCCAGTTATGAATGGGTATCAAGCAACGGAGCAAATCAGAGCCAAAGAAAGGGAGAAAGGGAGATGGGAGGATGGGGAGATGAGGGAACGCGGGGACGCGGGGACGGGGAGATGGGGAGACGAGGAAGACAAGGAAGACAAGGGAGATATTCCCAATTCCCAAACAACAAATACTATCATTATTGCCCTGACTGCTAGTGTTTTTGAAGAGCAGCGAACTGCTGTTTTGTCAGCAGGCTGTGATGATTTTATAAGTAAGCCATTCCCACAGGAAGTGCTCTGGGAAAAAATAGCTCATCATTTAGGAGTACGCTATCTCTACGAAGATTCAGTGGCGAAGAAAAAAGATGAAAAAATCCAAAGAGAGTTAATAACTTGTGCTGACCAATCCCTCGATTTTCACTTATCTAGTATGTCAAGAGAATGGCTGGAAAACCTAAATCAAGCAGCCCTGAAATGCTTGGATCACGAAATTATTCAGCTTGTTGAGCAAATTCCCAAAGTCCATTCCCCTCTAGCGAACACTTTGAGAGATTGGGCAGATAACTTTCTTTTTGAACAAGTCATAGATTTAATTCAACGAGCTCAGGTTACAGTTTGAGTTCAGGTATTAGGTGTTAGGTGTTAGGTGTTAGGTGTTATGAATGGCAATCCAACTAAATCCCCAAGGGCGAGCATTCTTGTTGTTGATGATACACCCAATAACTTGCGTTTGTTATCAACACTCCTAACGGAGCAAGGGTATGAAGTCGGTAAAGCACTCAATGGTCAAATAGCACTAAGATCGGCACAAGCAGCACCACCGGATCTAATTTTACTCGATATCAAAATGCCCCAGATGAATGGCTATGAAGTTTGCGAACAGCTGAAAGCTTATGACCAAACTAAAGAGATTCCGGTCATTTTTATCAGTGCTATTGATGAAGTTTGGGATAAGGTTCAAGCATTTCAAGTTGGTGGTGTAGACTATATCACCAAACCATTTCAGAGAGAAGAAGTGCTAGCCCGTGTCGAAAATCATCTCAATCTCCAGGCGCTAAATAATGCACTGCGGCAAGAACAGAAAAAGTCAGAAAGCTTATTATTAAATACCTTACCGGAAGTGATTGTTGAGGAGTTGAAGCAAAACCAGAGGGCTGTTCCTAAACAATATGATGATGCTTCGTTTCTGTTTAGCGATATAGTTGAGTTTGCTGCTAATTCTAGCTCTATGCCTCCTACAGAAGTAGTCAACTTATTAAATCAAGTATTTTCTACTTTCGACAAGTTGGCACAGTGGCACGGTGTTGAAAAAATTAGAACTATTGGGGATGCCTATTTTGTAGCAGGGGGAGTGCCTGTAGCGCGTCCAGATCATGCAATAGCGATCGCTGAAATGGCCCTAGACATGCAACAAGCGATCGCACAATTTAAGTGGCCTGATGGACAACCTCTCGCTTTGAGGATCGGCATTAACACTGGGGGACCAGTGGTAGCAGCAGTACTCGGTATCAAAAAATTTGCCTATGATGTTTGGGGAGATACGGTAAATATTGCTTCTCGGATGGAGACTCAAGGAGCACCAGGAAGGATCCAGGTTACTGCTGCTACTTATGAGCAATTACAGGACAAGTATAAGTTGAAAAAGCGGGGTGAAATTGCGGTGAAAAGTAAAGGAGAAATGACTACTTATTGGCTCATAGGGAGAAAGGGCTGTAGGTGAATGGCACTCCCACTCTTCCCCCTCTCCCCACACCCTCTTCACCGAAAGCCTTTCGGCTTATCTTCGTGCCATTCGGTTCAGATGTTTGGCTTAGCAGGTATCAAGGACGTGTTGGAGAAATTCTCTAATTTTTTTGCCTTCAAACCCCTCAATCCAGGTTGCGATTCGCTGACAAAATGGAGCCAGTGCTTCGTTGCTTTCCTGCAGCTGGTCGAGGTCATCCTTGAGTTCAAACAACAGACCGCATCTGGCCAGGTTATAAAAATTCTCTAAGATTTCCCGCTCTGGAAGCTTCATTTCTTGGGATGAAGCAGCCTGATCTGAGATTTCGGAGTCTGTTGCAGCTTGATAACGCCACGTTAACTGTAAGTGGGTTTGCATGGTTGCTAGTAACTGATTGATGTCCACGGGTTTGGCCAGAAACTCTGTCGCACCGTATTCTTGGCTTTGGGCACGATCGCGCTCGTAAGCACTGGCTGACAATGCAATAATCGGTACCCCTTTAAAGGGCTCACTTGAACGTAACTGTCGTATCAGCTCAAAGCCATCCATCACGGGCATTTTCAGGTCGCTGAGAATCAAATCCGGCGTTTGAGACTGGGCCATCTCCAACCCTTCACGGCCATCCTCAGCAGTGAGAATCTCAAACTCCAGAGGAGCCAAAACCTGGCAAACAATGTCACGGCTTTCCGGGCGATCCTCTACCAGTAGGATCTTACGCCTGCTGCCTTCATAACCGACGATTGTCCTTGATCTAGATTGACTCTGCTCCCCATCCGCTTGCCAACTGGCAGGGAGGAGGAGCTCGAACCCAAAGGTACTGCCTGCACCAACTTGACTGGTGACCTCAATTTCGGCACCCATCATCTGCACCAATTTGCGAGAAATTGCCAATCCCAGACCCGTTCCCCCTTGCTTCTGGCAGCGGTCTCCCACTTGCTCAAAGGGCAGGAAAATGCGCTCCAACTGCTCTGGACTAATCCCCACGCCTGTATCTTGCACCTGGAATCGCAAGCTGGCCTGAGAATCGTCTGGCCTATAGTCTTTCTCCCTGACAACCCTCTTGATCGAAAACGTCACCGTTCCAACGGGGGTGAACTTAATGGCGTTACCCAGAAGATTGATCAGCACTTGACGGAGCCGTTTTTCATCCGCCTCAATCATCTGAGGCAGTTGTTCTGGGGCTTGATAAATAAAGTCAATGTCCTTCTGTTCAGCTTTGATGCAGCACATCTCCACAATCCGGGTTAAGAAACTGGGGAAATGGATCTCAGTGGGGAATAATTCCATTTTCTGTGCCTCAATTTTGCTCAGGTCCAGGATATCCTCGATCAGCCCCAGCAAATGGGTGCCGCACTGATGGATCGTCTTAATCCCCTTGAGGTGTTTGCTAGCTAAACTGCTATCTTGTTGGAAAAGTTGGCTGTAACCTAGGATGCCATTGAGCGGGGTGCGCAGCTCGTGACTCATGTTGGCCAGAAATGCACTCTTGGCTTGGTTGGCCTGATCTGCAGCTTCTTTAGCAGTTTTTAGTTCGATGGTGCGTTCGGCAACCCTTTGTTCTAATTCTTGATTCAGGTCACACAGATCGCTGAGTAATTTTTCCCGTTCAGCTTCTATTTGTCGTCGTTGGGTCACATCCACAGCCATGGAAATGACCACCCGACGCCCATCAGGCAGGGCTCCCAAGGGGGCAGAACTAAACTGCCAGAGGCATTGGGTGCCATCACGGGTGTTAATCTTAAATTCCCCTTCGTCCCAACGGCTGGTCAAGGTATACTTTTTAGCAATTGTGCTTTTGAGGACTTTGGTGGCCTGCTCACCGTAGGCTTGCTGTGCCCAAGCTTGAATTGTGGGAATGTCTGCATGGGTATAACCAGTGAGTTCGGTCCAAGTTGAGCTGATTTGTAGTACTTCCCCATCTTCAGCATGGATCATGATGGGGAACGGAGCATCTTCAATTGCGCGACGGAAGCGCTGTTCGCTGGCTTTGAGGTTGTCTTCTGCTACTTTGCGATCGCTGATATCTCGGCAAATACAAATTATCCGATTGTCGGGAAGTAAGGTCAGCGATAATTCTTCAAAAAACAGACTTCCATCCTTGCGTTTTCCAATGGCTTCCCCACGCCAGACACTATTTTGGACTAGCAGCGGAAAAATTTCTTTTTCAATCCACTCAACTTCAGAGGCTCGGTAAAGTTCTTGCCAGGTTTTCCCCAGCAATTCATCTGCATGTTTGTAGCCAAAAACCTGCGCATGAGCATGGTTAAGATAAGTGTATTCTCCTTGTGAATTGGTAATAGCAATGCCCTCGGAGGAAGTTTCAATGGCAGCTAATTGTTGTTGCAAAATTTCTTCATTTCGTTTGCGATCGCTAATATCTCGCATGACAGTGGAAAAATTCTCAACTTCACCCGATTCAGACTTGTGAGCAATGATTACCTGTGAAACAGGGATTTCTTCACCTTGTCCATCCAGCAGAGCTAATTCTCCTGACCAACTGCCATGTTGAATTGCAGTGGGTAATGCCTCATTGAGGATAATTTTATTGACCCAATCTGGATGACACTCAGAAATTAAACGATGGTCGTCGGAGTTACCTAAATCGGTGCGAAGTTCTCTCAGACACTTGTTGTGCCATAAGATTTCCCCCTGGGCATTGGCAATTCCGATAAAGTCAGGGGTGGCTTCGAGAACCGCAATGACCCGTGCTTGTTCTTGTTCGAGTTGTTTGCGATCGCTAATATCTCGCATGACAGTAGAAAAATTCTCAACTTCACCGGATTCAGACTTGTGAGCAATGATCACCTGTGAAACAGGGATTTCATTACCTTTTTCATCCAGCAGAATTACTTCTCCTGACCAACTGCCATATTGAGTAGCAGTGGGTAATGCCTCGTTGAGGATAATTTTATTGACCCAATCTGGATGACACTCAGAAATTAAGCGATGGTCATCGGGGTTGCCTAAATCGGGGCGAATCTCTCTAAAACGTTTGTTGTGCCATAAGATTTCGCCCTTGGCAGTGGCAATTCCAATAAAGTCAGGGGTGGCTTCGAGAACCGCAATGACCCGTGCTTGTTCTTGTTGAAGTTGTTTGCGATCACTAATATCTCTGATGATACAGTGGAAGATCATTTCTTCCTGATATCTGATGGGGGTTAGGGAAATTTCTGCCCAAAATTTTTCTCTATCGGAGCGCTGATGGACCCACTCAAATCGGACACTACCCTTCTGCAAAGCTTCCTGAATCATGGATTCAGCCTTAACTACAGAAAGCTGACCGTCTGGTTGCTTCTCTGGTGAGATTTGGTGAGGCTGGAGTGCTAACAACTCGTTTTTACTGGAGAAACCGAGAAGATCAACGGCAGCCTGGTTAAAATCAATAAATCCTTGTTCTCCCAGCAAGAAGATTGCATCTGCCGCTTGATTAAATAGGGTTTTGAGACGATCTTCTGAGGCTGTCAGTTGTGCAGTGCGATCGTGGACCCGCGCCTCCAGTTCGTGGTTGAGCTGCTCCATGGCCTGTTCAGCCCGTTGGCGTTCCAATTCGGCAGCAGCGCGGGCAGCAAAAACCCGCAGGATTTGTTCCGAGCGCTCCGGGTCAACTAGAGGCTGACGTGCAAAGATGCAGAGCGTTCCCAGCACTCGACCTTGGCAATCCTGTAGCGCAATCCCCTGATAACTTTCCACCCCCATTACTGCTAGCCTGGGATTTTGGGGGAAGCGAGCTACCACATCCCGGTCGCAGTGGTATGTGCCTTCCTGAAGCACGACTGCGCAGGTGGTACCCCTTGCCTCAACAGTTTCATTCGGTAGATATTGACCATCTGCCCAAGCCGCCAAAAAGTGCAAGCGATCGCCATCGACGACTTCGGTGACAAAGGCGTGGGAGGCTTGTAGGGCTTCGGCGATGTGAGAGACCAGGGCACAGAAAAAGTCTGGGCCAGTTAAAGCAGCCGTGCCCGCAAAAAGATTTTGTAGGGTCATTTCAGCACGCCGGCGCTCCATTTCTGCTGCGGTTCGGCTAGCGAAGACTTTGAGAATCTGTTTGGCTCGTTCGGGATTCTGTAGGGGGTGCCGATCAAAGATACACAAACTTCCTAGCACCTGACCTTGGCGATCACGCAGTGCTACGCCCAGATAGCTCTCGACCCCCATTAGTAGCATGGGGTTGTTTGGGAAGCGTTCGGAGATACCGCTGGGGCAGTAGTAAAGGTCGTCTACAACAAGTTCGTGGCAGGGGGTTTCCGTTAGAGCGTACGTAAAATTAGGTTGCAATTCCCCATCAATGACCAAGGCTAAACTTTGCAGCTTTTTATCGACAAATCGAGTAACTAAGGCATGGGAAACCCCAAGGGCAGTACTAATATGACAGACTAGTGCCGGGAAGAAGTCCTCTCCAGTAGTGGCAGCGGTACCCACCACCAGATCGTTGAGGGCAGTTTCGGCAGCCTTGCGCTCCGTAATATCTGTCATGAAGCAGCGCGTATGAACAAATTCCCCGTCTCGATAAAAGACATTGGAATTGATTTGCACGTAGCGAATAGAGCCATCTTTACAACGTAAACGTGCCTCAGAATTGCAGAGGGTTTCATTGTTTGAAAGGCGAGCCAGGATATTTTCAATCACGTCCTTATCGACATGAAATTTGGTAATGGGCTGCCCGATATATTCCTCTCGGCTGTACCCCAAAAAATCTAATTCCGTTTGATTTGCCCAGACAATAATTCCATTGGCATTAACCCAATGTAATGCGGTTGCTGCATTTTCCACATAATCAGAGAGTTCCTGTTGACTTTGCCACAGTGCCTGGGTGCGCTCCGCAACTCGCTGTTCTAAGTTTTGGTAAAGTCGCGCGTTTTCTAGGGAGATGGCGGCTTGGGTGCACAGGAAGTTGAGTATGAGGATGCGATCGCGGGTGAAAACACCTTGAGTTGATTGATTGCTCAGATACAAAATACCAACCAACTGTCCTTGATGCAACAAGGGCAAGCAGAGGAGGCTTTGGGGTTGTTGCTGCTCAAGGTATGGATCAATTATCGGTAAATCCGTCTGGAGATTGTCTATCCCCAAGGCTTCTTGGGTGTTTTTAACATACTGAATCAGCTTGAGTGGCAAGTTGGCATGTTCCTCAAGGGGAAAGCCACAAAGGTCGATACTTTCGGCAGTCGCGATCACTTCCACCTGCCATTCCCCTGTGCTGTTGGGGAGGAGCAGGACACAGCGATCGCCCCCTGAATTTTGCAGAATAATCTGGGTGAGCTGACGCAGCAGTTCATCGAATTTAATAGTACTGAAAATGGCTTGAGAAGCTTTGAGGATACTGGCAAAATCAAATGTCTGATTGAGGCTACTGCTACTGGAACTGTCACGAGTACTGGAATGAACTGATACTGTAGGTGCAGCAATGGTTGTTAGAGTGTCCAGTATATCGACTGATGTCGCTGACGATTGCAGGATGGGGTGCAGCAGTTCGGGATACCTGGTTTCCAAGTCAGCAACTTTGGCTTTAGCTCCCCAACGAGAATAGCTATAGTAGGCTTCTTGCATATAACCCGCAGCAACTTTTTCTTTGCCCCAGGTGAGATAGAATTTGGCAGCAAGCTCGTTGGCAAGGGCTTCTTCTTGCAAGTATTCGTTAGCTTTGGCTCCTGCAATCGATTTGTCGTATAGCTCTATTGCTTCTAATTTTTGTCCCAGCACGCGAGAATATTCTGCTTTTACTAAATCATATTTGTGCAGATGATTCATGGGTGCATCTTTTGCACAATTTTTCAAAATAGATAAATTCTTCAAAATCTCTTGGAGTTTCTGTTTTTGTCGAAGACTTTCAACATCGCAGCAATTTGCTAATAGTGAGAGGGAAGCATAAAAAACTGTGGTAGGAATAAAGTAGGTTCCAAAGACACCAGCTTTATTCTTTAAAGCAATGTCAGTATACTTAATTGCTTCTTGGTATTCGCCAAACAAGAAACAAAGTAAGCCTTTAACGAAAAAGTTAACAAACCCCAATGTTAGTTGATTCTGATCCACAATCTGGGGAATATGTTCTCGTTCGTCATAATATTCTCCAACCAACAACGTTGGTGAAAGTTTAAAATATCCTTGCAGATTTAAGACTGCTTGCTGCCAAGGAGCGAGGTATAAGAAATGAAACTTTAATTTAAGCTTTTGTATCAATAACAAATATTGGCAACATTGTTTTTCCACAACATCAAGGGATTCGCCTACTAAGAATAGGTATTGGCAGTATTCTGCTGCACCATACCCTGCGTACTCTAAATTGCCTGTTTCCAAGCCTTTTCGCAAGCCTTCTAAATGAAAAGGTAGTGTTGTGCAAGTATGGTCTTTCCAGTGACCAATATGTGTAGCAAACAAGACATTCACGCTTGCATGCAACTCTTTAGCATCAAACTCATCTAGGAGCTGGAGAGCTAATTTTCCAAATTGATATCCCGAATCAATATCACCCAAAGTTTCGCATAAGAGTGTTCCATACCAGGCATATCCGAAAGCGGTGGCAGGACAATTTCCAAAGTTGAGAGACAGGTTTACAAGGGTGAAAATCGTTTGCTGAAATATCTCAGGATTGAGTGTCCAGGCTGGAGTAATTATGTCAATTAAAATATCTGAAGCTGCTAGCTTGTAGGGATCATCTATTTTGGGTAAATGAATTAATTCCTGAATCGACTCAACCTGTTGAGGGAGTTGAGTTTTTAGGGAAATATCCAACTTTTGAAGAACTGATAAACCGATATTTAGACAATCTTGCTGTTGATTTTGAACTATGCAAGCCTGAAGTTTAACTTTGTATACTTTGATGGCATCCAAGATATCCTGTGCGTGATTTAGCACGATATCTATCAGTTCTTCCATCTGTTGATATTTACCACATAGAAGAGCATTTTCTGCTCCTAGTGAGTACAGATTTAATGTTAAATCATACTGGGTATCCCAGCAATCTTCAGCCAAAAAATCGATCCCAATTTTGAGATACCTGAGGGCAGATTCATAGGCAGCAGAGGATTTTGCTTTTTGTCCTGCTGCTAAGTTAAGTTGTGCCAGTTTTTGCTGTTCTGATAAGTCACAAATCAAATCTATAGCAAGATTCCAATGATTTACAATCTCAAAGATGGTAATTTCCGAATCTGCTCTGAGTGCATTTTGTGACAATAAACGAGCAATTAGTAGATGAGTTGACTGCTTTTGAGCTTCAGGAATTAAAGAGTATGCAGCTTGTTGAACACGGTCATGCAAAAATCTATAATTACAAATTTGAGAACTTGGTGCTTGATTGTCTGATGGCTCTTTTCCAAGATAAAACTTATAAACTTCACTTTGAGGCAGTATAAATCCTTCCTGCAAAGCTTTCCATAAGGTATCTGCGACATCTTCTTTTGATTGCTCAGAAACTACTGCCAATGTTTGCAAATCAAGTTGATTACCAATACAAGCGGCCAGTTTCAAAATATCTTGAGTTGCTTTAGGCAGCTTCTGTAACCTTTGCGCCATAAACTCAACTACACCATTGGTAAGTGCTCGTTGCTTTACCTGCGAAATGTCACACTGCCAATGGCCCTTTGATCGATCAAAATTAATTAATTCCTCATCATGCAAACCCAACAAAAACTGAGTAGTGAAAAAGGGATTTCCTTGAGTCTTGTGATAGGCTAAATCAGCCAAAGGTGTAGCTATTTTATGAGTAGAATTTAAAGTGTCAGCAACCAAATAGTTAATATTTTTATGAGACAAAGGGGATAAAGTAATTGTGCTAATTTTACCTTCTGATTTGTAAATTTCATCCAAGGTCAGCATTAAAGGATGAGCTGGAAATACTTCATTATCTCGATAGGCTCCAATTAATAGTAAATAGCTCCTTTGCCCTTCACTCATCAGCAGTTTCATCAAGTTCAGAGAGGCCGAATCTACCCATTGCAAATCATCGAGAAATATTACCAAAGGATGCTTTTTAGTAGTAAAAATTTGAATAAACTTATTAAACAGTAAATTAAATTGATTCTGGGCTGAACTTCCTGATAATTTCGGCACAGGAGGCTGCTTACCAATAATTTTCTCTAATTCTGGGATAACTTCGATAATGACTTGTCCATTTTCTCCCACTACATCGAGAATTTGGCTTTCCCACTGTTGCAGTTGAGTATCACTTTCACTCAATAACTGTCCCATCAAATCCCGAAAGGCTTGGACAAAGGCAGAAAAGGGAATATTGCGGTTGAATTGATCAAACTTACCCTTGATAAAGTAGCCCTTTTGCTGGGTGATAGGCTTGTGGACTTCATTGACCACGGCAGTTTTACCAATACCGGAAAATCCTGCCACCAGCATCAGTTCTGATGCTCCTTGACAGACCCGGTCAAAGGCATCTAGAAGCACCTGTACTTCTGTTTCCCGTCCGTAGAGTTTTTGGGGGATGAGGAAGCGATCGCTTAAGTCACGCAATCCTAATGTAAATTCAGTAATCTCACCTTGGTCTTGCCACTGGGTCAAGCATTGGTCAAGGTCGTATTTGAGACCAAGGGCACTTTGGTAGCGGTTTTCAGC
>JGI12316J15309_10001607_pt1 | contig 26635 bp, 23 predicted proteins | sample MarCyaLeptolynsp_FD_15309 | JGI IMG/M metagenome (IMG submission 15309) | reverse complement strand
CGATCTGGACAACGCGCGCGCGATCCGCACCAATCTCGGCCATGCCAACCTGATGGGGGTCACCGCGCGGGGGGCGCATTTCGACGGTTGCTCGCTCGACGCGGCGAACATGAAGGGGGCCGTCCTGGCCGGCGCGACCTTCGAGAACTCCAGCCTGCGGGGCGCCAACCTTCAGGACGTGAACTTCGCCGACGCCCGCCTGGCCAATACCGACCTGACCGGAGCCGATCTGCGGTCCTGCCACCTGGACGGCGCCGACATGTCCGGGGCCGACCTGTCGGATTGCGTGATCGCCTCCGACATGGAAGCGCTGGACAAGGACATCCGTGACCTGCTGATCAAGCACTTCGCGTGGATCAGTTCGGGCGGGCGCAAGGGCGCGCCGGCGGACTTCTCCGGACGCGACCTGGAGGGGGTGAATTTCTCTGGCGCTGACCTGTCGGCGGCCGACTTCACCGGTGCCAATCTCAGCGGCGCCAACCTGCGGCGCTGCTCGTTCCGCTTCACCAAGTTCACGACGGCCAGCCTGGAGGGCGCGCAGATCCAGCGCAGCGACCTGCGCGGCGCCACGTTCCGCAACGCCATCCTCGACAACGCCAATTTCCAGGCGAGCGCCCTGACACCGATGCGGGTGGTCGATCCGAAATCCGGTGAGGAGAAGGGGATGTGGCCGTCGGATCTGAGCGGCGCCTCGGCGTCTGGCGCCAACTTCCAGCGGGTCGATTTCACCAAGGCCAACCTGGCCGGCGCCGCGCTCACGGAGTGCGACCTGTCGCACGCGCAACTCGTCGACTGCAATATCGAGGGGACCAACTTCGATAGCTCCAACCTCGACAAGACCCGCATGCCGTCCGGCACCGAGGCGCCGGTCGCCGCCGGATAGTCCCAACCGGCTCCGGGAGGCGCCCGGAGCCGGTCGTTCAAGAGGCCAGCGTCACGGCTGCGTGTAGGCGGTCTTCACCGTGGTGTAGAACTCGGCGGCGTAGCGGCCCTGCTCGCGCGGCCCGTAGCTTGAGCCTTTGCGGCCGCCGAACGGCACGTGATAGTCAACGCCCGCCGTCGGCAGGTTGACCATCACCATCCCGGCATCGGCGTTGCGCTTGTAGTCGCTGGCGTATTTCAGCGACGTGGTGGCGATCCCCGAGGACAGACCGAAGTTGGTGTCGTTGGCGGTCGCCAGCGCCTCGTCGTAATCCTTGACCCGGATCACCGAGGCGACCGGCCCGAAGATCTCCTCGCGGTTGATGCGCATGTCGTTGGTGGTCTCGGTGAACAGCGCCGGCTGCAGGTAGAAGCCCTCCTTCGACCGGTTCAGCCGCTCGCCGCCGACCAACTTGGCGCCTTCCTTTTGGCCGATGTCGAGGTAGTCGAGATCCTGCTTGAGCTGGCTGTCGTCGACCACCGGGCCGATCTCGGTCCCCTCGGCGAGGGCGTCGTCGACCTTCAGGCCGCTCATGCGCTCGGTCATCGCCGCGACGAACTTGTCGTGGATCCCCTCGGTGACGATCAGGCGCGAGGACGCGGTGCAGCGCTGGCCGGTGGAGAAGAACGCGCTGTTGACGGCGCAGCCGACGGCGACGTTCAGGTCGGCGTCGTCCAGAACCACGAACGGGTTCTTGCCGCCCATCTCCAGCTGCACCTTGGCGAGCCGGGCCGCGCAGCTCGCGGCGACGTGCTTGCCGGTATCGACCGAGCCGGTGAAGCTGACTGCGCCGATGGCGTCGTCGGTGAGGATGGCCTCGCCGACGACCGAGCCGCGGCCCATCACCAGGTTGAAGGCGCCTTCGGGCAGGCCGGCCCGGGACAGGATCTCGGCGAGCGCCCAGGCGCTGCCCGGCACCAGGTCGGCCGGTTTGAAGATCACGCAGTTGCCGTAGGCGAGGGCGGGCGCGATTTTCCAGGCCGGGATGGCGATCGGGAAGTTCCACGGGGTGATGATGCCGACGATGCCGACCGGCTCGCGGGTGATCTCGACATCGATGCCGGGACGTACGCTGGCCAGTTTCTCGCCTTGGATGCGCAGCGCCTCGCCGGCGAAGAACTTGAAGATCTGCGCCGCCCGGGTGGCCTCGCCGATCCCCTCCGGCAGGGTCTTGCCTTCCTCGCGCGAGAGCAGGCGGCCCAGCTCCTCACGGCGGGCCATGATTTCGTTGCCGACGAACTCCAGAACGTCGTAGCGCTGCTGCGGCGTCGACCGGTTCCAGCCGTGGGCGGCGGCCTTGGCGGCGTCGACCGCGGCGGCGACGCCGGTGGCGTCGGCCTGGGCGTAGCTGCCGATCACATCGCTGAGATCGGACGGGTTGAGGTTATCCTTGGCAGTGGCGCCGTCGACCCACTGTCCTCCGATGTAATTCTGCTGCACACCCATTGGCTCTCTCCCTGTGGGGCTTGGTGACGTTTTGGAAACTGAGTAAACCCCGCGCCCCCCGCTGCGCAAGTCGTGCACTGCGTTGCATCGGGGGGGACGCCGTGCTTACCCTTGCACGAAGCGCGAGGGCGCGGAAACACATGACGGGAGGACGAACCTCCCGCGCGCAGGGCCGCTATCGCGAGATAGACTCGATCCGTTACAAGGGGGATTTATCCATGAAATCAATGAAATACGTCTCCGCCGTCGGTGCCGGTCTGGCGGCTGCGCTGGCGATGGCGGCACCGGCATCGGCGCAGGAATCCGTCTCGATCGGCGTCGTGTCGTTTCTCTCCGGCCCGGCGGCCGGTCCGTTCGGCGTGCCGGCGCGCAACGGTGCCGAGATGGTGATCGACGCCATCAACAGCGGTTCGCTGCCGGCGCCGTACAACACCGTCGGCTTCGCCGGCGCCACCGTGGAGGCCGACTTCCTGGACGAGGCCGGCGGCAACACCAAGCAGGTCGCCGAGTATCGCAACCTGGTTCAGAAGCGCGGCGTCGATGCGGTGATCGGCTACATCTCGTCCGGCTCCTGCGCGGCGCTCGCGCCGGTGGTCGAAGAGTTGCAGAAGCTGACCGTCTTCGCGATCTGCGGCACGCCGCGCGTCTACGAGGAGGCCCCGCGCCAGTACTCGTTCCGCACGATGAGCCACGCGACCGCCGACAGCGTCGCCGCCGCCCATTACGTCAAAGACATGTTCCCGGAGATCAAGTCCTTTACCGGGATCAACCAGAACTACGCCTGGGGCCAGGATAGCTGGCGCGACTTCAGCCTGGCGATGGGCCACCTGATGCCGGCGGCAAAAGCTTCCGACAAGCTGCAATTCCCGAAGATCTTCGCCGGTCAGTACGGTTCCGAGATCTCGGCGCTGTCCCTCGATGACGCTGAGCTGGTCCACTCCTCGTTCTGGGACGGCGACCTTGAGGGTTTCATCTTCCAGGCCACCCCGCGTGGTCTGTTCAAGCAGAAGAAAGTGGTTCTGACCGTCGGCGGCACGGCCGCCTACCGTCTGGGCAAGCGTCTGCCGGATGACATCATCCTCGGTGCCCGCGGCCCGTACGGCATCCTGGTGCGTGACCGTGACACCCCGCTGAACACCTGGTTCATCAACACCTACAAGGACCGCTACGGCACCTATCCGTCGGGCCCGGCCTACCAGTACGGCCAGGCGGTTCTCGCCACCAAGATCGCCTACGACAAGGCGGCCGCGGCCGCGGGCAGCTTCCCGACCCAGGCGCAGGTCATCGACGCCTTCACTGGCATGGAGTTCGAGAGCTTCTCGACCACGGTGAAGATGGCGCTGGCCGACGGCCACCAGGCGATCACCGAGAATGTCTACGGTATCACCAAGTGGAACGACGAAACCGCCGAGGCCGGCGTCACCGACGTGAAGTTCTATCCGGCCGAGTGCGTCATGCCGCCGGCCGGCCAGACCAGCGTCGAGTGGATCGAGAACGGCATGCCGGGCGCCCAGTGCTGACCTGAGCTGTCTTCGGACCATCGGGGTGACGGCGCGCGGCGTCGTCACCCCCTTGCGTCGCGCCGGCCGTCCCGTCGGCGCGACGCAAGGGGAAATCTCGCCAGGAACATGGCCATATGAATCTCGTCTTGACGATCCTCGTGGAAGGATTGGGGTACGCGTCGTACCTGTTCATCGTCTCGCTTGGGCTCACGATCATCTTCGGCGTGCTCAAGATCCTGAACGTCGCGCACGGCGCGTTCTACGCCTGGGGCGCCTATCTCTGCGCTTTCCTGATCGGTGAATTCTCCGTCATGGGGGTCTCGGATATCGGGACCATGATCGCGATCCCGATCGCCGCCTTGGTCGTCGGCGTGATCCTCGGATCGGCGATCGAACGCACGATCATCAAGAACCTCTACGGCCGCGACGAGGTGCTGATCGTGCTCGCCACCTTCGGCCTGTTCCTGGTGCTGGAGGACATCATCCTCCTGGTGTTCGGCGTTGACCCGTACTTCGCGTTCCAGCCGACCTACGCCATGCCGGGCGTGCAGATCGGCGGGATCTACCAGGACGGCTACAAACTCTCGATGATCGCGCTCAGCCTGGTGGTCGGCCTGATCTCCTGGGCGGTGCTGAACCGCACCCATTGGGGCAAGCTGGTCACGGCGATCATCTATGACGGCGAGCTCGCGGTCGCCATGGGCATCAACGTGAGGCGCGTGTTCTACGTGGTGTTCGTCGCCGGTGCCGTGCTCGGCGCACTGGGCGGTGCCTACATCGCGCCGACGATCTCGGTGGCTCCCGGTTTCGGGGTCGAGGTCATCGTGCTGTCCTTCGCGGTCGTCGTCATCGGCGGCATGGGCAGCATCGTTGGGGCGGCGATCGGCGCGCTCATGGTCGGTTTGCTGCGTGCCTACGCGGTCCTGCAATGGCCCGAGATCGAGCTGTTCGTGGTCTATGCGGTGATGGCGGCGGTGCTGATCTTCCGGCCCGAGGGCCTGTTCGCGCCCGCCAAGGCGCGCAAGATCTGAGGGGCGGGAGATGACAGGATTCATGGACCGCACCGTCATCGGCCTGACCGTCGGCTTCGCCCTGGTGGCGGTGCTCGGCGTCCTCGCGCTGCCGGATTGGCTGCTCAGCCAGACCCTGATCGCGTTCTCGCGGGCGCTTGCCGTCGTCGGGCTGATGGTGCTGTGGCGCACCGGCCTCGTGTCGTTCGGCCACGCCCTGTACTTCGGGCTCGGCGCCTACACCGTCGCGCTGCTGGGCAAGGAGTTCGGGATCTCCGAGGTGCTGGTCACCCTGCCGGCGGCGGCCCTGGTGGCCGCGGCGGTCGGGTTTGGGCTCGGCTTCATCATCCGCAAGTATCGGGAGATCTTCTTTGCGATGCTGAACCTGGCCTTCTCCATGGTGCTGTTCGGCATCCTGGTGAAGACCGAGGCGCTCGGTTCGACCGACGGGTTCAGCGTCGAGCAGCCGACCCTGCTCGGCATCGGCACCGACGACGCGAGCGTGAAGCTGACCGCCCTGTTCATCGGTGTTTGCGTGATCGGCTGGCTGGTCGCCGTCCTGGTCCACCGTTATCTCGGCTCGGTCCTCGGCAGCCTGACCACGGCGGTGCGCGACAACGAGATCCGGGTCGAGTATCTCGGCTACTCGGTGGCCGAGGCGATCCACGGCAAGTACGTGATGTCGGCGGCACTGACCGGTCTCGGTGGTGGCTTCATGGCGATTTCGCTCGGCCAGGTCGATCCGGAATCCATGGTCAACTGGACGGTTTCCGGCGAGCTGGTGTTCGTCACCATCCTGTCCGGGCCCGGCAGCGTCGCCGCCCCGTTCATCGGCTCGATGATCTTCGAGCTGCTTCGCACCTATGCCTTCGAACTGATGCCGCATGCCTGGCAGCTGATCGTCGGTGGCACGCTGCTGCTGATCATCTTCTTCCTGCCCGGTGGCGTCTGGTCGGTGATCAGCCGACTGGCCGGCCGGCGGGAGACGCAGCCATGAGCGCGATCCTGGAGGCGACCGACCTGAACAAGACGTTCGGCGCGGTCACGGCGGCGAAGGACATCAACGTGTCCGTCGCCAAGGACGAGATCGTCGGCATCATCGGCGCCAACGGCGCGGGCAAGACGACCTTCGTGAACATGGTCACCGGGTGGCTGCCACCCAGCTCCGGCACCATTCGCTTCGACGGCCGCGACATCACCGGCATGGCGCCGCGCAAGATCACCCGCTTGGGGATCTGCCGGTCGTTCCAGGTCGCCCAGGTCTTCATGACGGCGACGGTGTTCGACAATCTGATGATCGCCCTGGGCATTGCCGACAGCCACGGGCTCGGCGCGCTGCGGCCGCTGCGCGTCTTCGATCGCGAGGCGCGGGCCGAAGCGATCCTTCAGCGCTACCAGATCCAGGACTACCGCGATCAGGTCGCCAGCACGCTGCCTCAGGGCATCCGCAAACTGCTGGACATCGCCATGGCCATGGTCGCGCAGCCGAAGATCCTGCTGCTGGACGAGCCGACTTCGGGGATTTCCGTGGAGGAGAAGTTCGGCCTGATGGACATCGTCATGTCAGCGCTGAAGGAGGATGGAGTGACCGTGCTGTTCGTGGAGCACGACATGGAGATCGTCGAGCGCTATGTCGGCCGCGTCCTGGCGTTCTACCAGGGCGAGATCATCTGCGACGCGCCGCCGGCGGAGGCGCTGATCGACCCGAAGGTCATCGAGTTCGTGATCGGCGACGAGCCGCAGGGGCAGATGATGCGCGAGCGGGCGGCGGCCCAGGGCACGACCCCGAGGGAGGCCGGCGATGCTTGACGTTCAGGGGCTCGACGTCGACATCGGACCGATCCCGATCCTGCGCCAGGTCTCGCTGGCCGTCCCGACCGGCGCGATGTGCGGGCTGATCGGCCGCAACGGGGCCGGCAAGACCACCCTGATGCGCAGCGTGATGGGCCTGTTGAAGGCGTCGGCCGGCAGCATCGGCTTCGACCACCATGACCTGGTGAAGATCGGCGACTACAAGCGCGCCCGCATGGGCATCGGCTACATGCCCGAGGACCGCAAGCTGGTTCCGGCCCTGACGGCGGAGGAGAACATCCTGCTGCCGGTGTGGTCGACGGACATTCCGGACGCCGAGGATCGGCTCGCCTGGATCTACAAGCTGATCCCGGAGGCCGAGGAGTTCCGCGCCCGTCCGTCCACCAGCCTGTCGGGTGGTCAGCAGAAGATGGTGGCGCTCGCGCGGGCGCTGATGGTCGGCGAACGCCTGCTGCTGCTGGACGAGCCGACCGAGGGCATCGCCCCGGTCCTGGCCCGGCGCATGGTCGATGTTTTGACCGATCTGAAAAAGGAGGGGTTGTCGGTTCTCATCGCGGAGTCCAACGATACCCATCTGCGCGGTCTCCTCGACCGCACCTACGTCATCGAGCGCGGGAGCGTGGAGACGCAGCAGTAAACAACGAAGAACAAACGAATTTCAGGGAGGGAACGATGTCGAGAACGGGGTACAAGCTCCGCCACATCGTCGATCGGATGGCGCCGGGCGCGCGGTATTTCGAGCCGCTGCCGGCCCTCAACCGCGTGCTGTACTGCCATGAAGGGTCCTTCGTGGTGGAGGGTGGAGAGGCGGAGCCCGTGGGCGAGGACCGCGCCTGGTTCGGGGCCGGCACCGTTTCGGTCCGCGCCGGCGACGAGGGGGCGGTGATCTGGCGCTACGAGCTCGCACCGTCGGACTCCCGGGCCAAGCTCGCCGCCGGCACCGGGGTTGTCTCTGAACTGACGCTCGAGTCGGCGCTGGACGGGCCGGATCCGGCCGGTGACTGGATCCTGCGGTGTGACGCCGTCAAGTTCCCGCTCGGCGGCCAGGCCTTCACCCACACCCACCAGGGCCCCGGTATCCGTTGCCTGCGCGAGGGGCGCATTCGGATCGACACCGCCGGTGCCAGCCACGAGTACGCGCCCGGCGAGACCTGGTTCGAGCCGGGGCCGGAGCCGGTCTTTGCCCTGGCCTGCAAGGACCAGTGCACGAAGTTCGTGCGCGTGATGGTCCTGCCGGCCGAACTCAAGGGCAAGAGCTCGATCCAGTACATCAACCTAGAAGACATCGATAAACCCAAGTCACAGCGGTATCAGCATTATGTCGACGAACCCATCGAGCACTGAGCAGAGGCGCAACGCCGGTCGCATCGGCGGCCACACCCTGGTCGAGAGCCTGCGCGCCCATGGTGCCGACCTCGCCTTCGCGGTGCCGGGCGAGAGCTACCTGGCGGTGCTGGATGGCTTGGTCGACGCGCCCGAGATCAAGCCGATCGTCTGCCGCCAGGAGGGCGGGGCGGCGATGATGGCGGAGGCCTACGGCAAGCTGACCGGCAAGCCCGGCATCGCCATGGTCACCCGCGGTCCCGGAGCCACGAACGCCAGCGCCGGCGTGCACATCGCCATGCAGGACAGCACGCCGATGATCTTGCTGGTCGGCCAGGTCGGCCGCGAGATGATGGACCGCGAGGCGTTCCAGGAGCTCGACTACCGCCGCATGTTCGGCCAGCTCGCCAAATGGGTGGCGCAGATCGACGATCCGGCCCGGATTCCCGAATACGTCAGCCGCGCCTATCACACCGCCACCTCCGGCCGCCCGGGTCCGGTGGTGCTGGCGCTGCCGGAGGACATGCTGACCGAGCGGGCCGAGGCGCCTGATTTCGACCCCTACCAACGCACGGAGCCGCATGTCGGCGCCGCGGACATGGACCGGTTCCGCGCGATGCTCTCCAAGGCCAAGCGGCCGTTGGTGATCGTCGGCGGTGGTGGGTGGGACGCGGAGGTCTCGGCCGACCTGGCGCGGTTCGCGGAGGCCAACCACCTGCCGGTCGGCGCCTCGTTCCGCTGCCAGGACTATCTCGACAACCGCCATCCCAACTATGCCGGTCATGTGGGCATCGGCATCGACCCGAAGCTCGGCGCGCGGGTGCGCGAGTCCGATCTGCTGATCGTGGTCGGCTCGCGGCTTGGCGAGATGACGACGTCGGGCTACTCGCTGCTCGACATCCCGCGTCCGAAGCAGGGGCTGGTGCATGTCCATGCCGGCGCCGAGGAGCTGGGCCGGGTCTACCAGGGCGACCTGCTGATCCATGCGAGCCAGCGCGCGTTCCTGAACGCCGCCGCCAACATGGCGCCCGTGGACGCGTCCGCCTGGGCTGAGGACACGAAGGTCGCACGCGCCGAGTACGAGGCGACGCGCACCGTCATCCACGGCCCCGGCGACGTCCAGATGGCCGAGATCGTGAAGTACCTGGACGAGGTGCTGCCGGACGACACGATCGTTACCAACGGCGCCGGCAACTACGCCACCTGGGTGCATCGCTACTACGGGTACAAGGGGTGGCGGACCTGCCTCGCCCCGACCTCGGGCTCCATGGGCTACGGGGTGCCGTCCGGGGTGGCGGCGAAGCTGGTGCATCCGGAGCGCACGGTGATCTCGGTCAACGGCGACGGCTGCTACATGATGCATGGCCAGGAGCTGGCGACGGCGGTTCAGTACGGCATCAACACCATCTTCCTGGTCGTCAACAACGGCATGTACGGCACCATCCGCATGCATCAGGAACGCGAGTATCCCGGCCGGATCTCGGCGACGGACCTGCACAACCCGGACTTCGCCGCCCTGGCGCGGGCCTATGGCGCCCATGGCGAAGTGGTGACCCGCACCGCCGATTTCGCGCCGGCCTTCGAGCGGGCGAAGGCGTCCGATCTTCCGGCGGTGATCGAGATCCGGGTCGATCCGGAGGCGCTCACCGTCGCGCGCACGCTCACCCAGATCCGCGACACGGCCCTGGCGGAGGGACACTAGGCCCCATGCGTCTCGCCAACAGAACCGCCGTCGTCACCGGCGCCGCCGGCGGCATCGGCAAGGCCATCGCCGTCCGCTTCGCCGAGGAGGGAGCGACGGTCATCGTCGCCGACGTCACCGACGTGCCGCGCGAAGGCGGGGAGAAGACCGTCGAGGTGATCGCCGCCGCCGGCGGGCGCGCCGAGTTCTTGACCTGCGATGTCACCAAGGCGGCGGATCTGGAGGCGGCCGTCGCCCGGGCGGTCGCGATCGGTGGGCGGCTCGACATCATCGTCAACAACGCCGCCATCGGCACCGACACGCCGCTGCACGAGACCTCGGAGGAGGATTTCGACCGGGTGATGGCGGTGAATGCCAAGGGCGTTTTCCTCGGCTGCCGCGCCGCCGTGCGGCAGATGCTGACCCAGGACGTGCGCGAGGAGGTGCGGGGGCGGATCGTCAATATCTCCTCGCAGCACGGCATGATCCGCGCGCCACACGACTTCGCCTACGGGGTCGGCAAGGCGACGGTTGTCTACATGACGCGCCAGATCGCTGGCGACTACGCCGAACACGCCATCGTCTGCAACGCTGTGGCGCCGGGCAAGATCCTGACCGGCAAGACGGGGCGCGCCATCGCGCCTGAGATGCTCGAGTACTCGCATTCCCGCGCGCCTTGGCCGCGGTTGGGCCGGCCGGGCGACGTCGCCAACGCCGCGCTCTTCCTGGCGAGTGATGAGGCGCGCTATATCACGGGGGAGAACCTGATGGTCGACGGCGGTTGGATGGCCAATTGACGCTGTCGTCCGGGAGAGGACAGAGGCACCCATGGACCGCGCTGACGCTGCCCCGAAGACCGCGCCCAAGACCGTTCTGCTCAAGGACTACGCGCCGCCAAGCCACCTGATCGACAGCATCGAACTCACGGTGCGGCTCGGCGACGAGGTGACCGAAGTGTCGAGCCGGCTGACCGGTCGGCGCAACCCGGCCTCCGGCGGTGGCCCCGCCGACCTCCACCTGGACGGCGAGGATCAGGAACTCGTCGCTGTGCGCGTGGACGGCCGCACGCTGGCGCCCGGCGACTGGAGCGGCGACGACGACGGTATCGTGATCCCCAGCGTCGGCGACAGCTTCACGATCGAGATCGAGGGGCGGATCCGCCCACAGGACAACACCCGCCTCGAAGGGCTCTATCAGGCCGGTGGCATGTACTGCACCCAGTGCGAGGCCGAGGGCTTCCGGCGCATCACCTACTTCCCCGACCGCCCCGACGTCATGGCCGTCTACACGGTGCGGATCGAGGCGGACAAGGCACGCTTTCCGGTGCTGCTGGCCAACGGCAACCGGATCGAGACGGGGGATCTGGACGGCGGCCGGCACTTCGCCGTCTGGCACGACCCGTTCCCCAAACCCGCCTATCTCTTCGCGATGGTGGCCGGCGACCTGATGGTCGACCGGGACAGCTTCACAACCCGCTCCGGCCGCAAGGTGGCCCTGGAGATCTACGTCGAGCCGGGCAACGAGGGACGGACCGGCCACGCCATGGACTCGCTCAAACGCTCCATGGCCTGGGACGAGGAGGTGTTCGGCTTCGAATACGACCTGGACGTCTTCATGATCGTCGCCGTGTCCTCGTTCAACATGGGGGCGATGGAGAACAAGGGCCTGAACATCTTCAACGACAAGTTCATCCTGGCCGATCTCGACACCGCGACCGACACCGATTTCCAGCGCATCGAGGCGATCGTCGCGCACGAGTATTTCCACAACTGGACCGGCAATCGGATAACCTGTCGAGACTGGTTCCAGCTCTCGCTGAAGGAGGGCCTGACCGTCTTCCGCGACCAGGAATTCTCCTCCGATGTGCACGACCGCGGCGTGAAGCGGGTCGGCGACGTGCGGCTGCTGCGGGCCATGCAGTTCCCCGAGGATGGTGGGCCGACCGCCCATCCGGTGCGCCCGGACAGCTACATCGAGATCAACAACTTCTACACCGTCACGGTCTACGAGAAGGGGGCCGAGGTGGTGCGCATGATCCACACGCTGCTCGGCGCCGACCGGTTCCGCAACGGCATGGACCTGTATGTCGAGCGTCATGACGGCCAGGCGGTCACCTGCGACGACTTCGTCGCGGCGATGCAGGACGCCAGCGGGGTCGATCTCTCCCGGTTTAAGCGCTGGTACGCCCAGGCCGGCACGCCGAAGGTCACCGCCGACTGGCGGTATGACGAGGCGGCGCGGCGGCTCACCTTAGAATTGTCGCAGAAGACGTCGCCCACCCCCGGTCAACCGGACAAGGAACCGGTGGTCATCCCGCTGCGCACCGCCCTGGTCGGCGCCAACGGTCAACGCCTGCCGCTCACCGTCGATGGGAGGGAGGCCGGCGAGGAGACCGTGCTGGTGCTCGAGGATGCGGCCCGGATCGTCACCTTCGACGACGTGCCGCCGGGCGCGGTGCCCTCGCTGCTGCGCGGCTTCTCGGCGCCGGTGAAGCTGAACGCGGCGTGGAGCGACGCTGATCTCACCTTCCTCGCCGGCGCCGATGACGACCCGTTCTCGCGTTGGGAGGCGTTGCAGACCCTGGCGAGCCGGGCGGTTCTGTCCATGGTCGACGCGAGGCGGTCGCGAAAGACCGTGCCGCTGGACGGTGCGGTGATCGACGTGGTGCGCGACGGCCTGACGGACGAGCGGCTGGAGCCGGCCTTCCTCGCGGAGCTGCTGACATTGCCGGGCGAGTCGATGCTGGGCCAGGCGATGGAGATCTGGCATGTCGACGAGGTGCACGCCGCCCGCGCGGAGGCGATCCGCACCCTCGGCGACGGGCTGTTCGACCGCTGGCAGGACCTCTACGATCGGCTGTCGGCGGAGACCGCCGCGGATGACCTCTCGACCGCGGCCATGGGCCGGCGGGCGTTGCGCAACCGCGCGCTGCACTACCTCGTCGCGTCGGGCCGTCCCGAGGGCCGCGCGCGGGCGGCGGCGCAGGTGGCGGCGGCGGCCTCCATGACCGACATGATGGGGGCGCTCGGTGCGCTCAACGACACCGATTGTCCGGAGCGCGTCGCGGGCCTGAAGGCGTTTCATGACCGGTGGCAGGACAATCCCCTGGTCCTCGACAAGTGGTTCTCGCTGGAGGCGATGTCGACGCTGCCCGGCACCCTGGACCGGGTCAGGGAGCTGCAGAACCATCCACGCTTCGACGGCGCCAACCCGAACCGCATCCGGTCCCTGATCGGCGGCTTCGCCATGGGCAACCCGGTGCGGTTCCACGCCCTGGACGGATCCGGCTATGCCTTCATCGCCGACAAGGTCCTGGCGATCGACGCGATCAACCCGCAGGTCGCCTCGCGTCTGTGCCAGTCGCTGGTGCGCTGGCGCCGGTTCGACCGCACGCGGGGCGAGGCGATGACCACCGCCTTGCGCCGGATCGTCCAGCAGCCCAATCTGTCGAAGGACGTTTACGAGATCGCATCCAAGGGACTCTCTTGAGGAGGCTGACATGACCGGTCGCATCATCGTCATCAACCCGAACTCGACCGAGGACTGCACGGCGGCCATGGATCGTGCGCTCGACCCGCTGCGCATGGCCGGCGCCCCGGAGATCGAGAGCCTGACCAACCGCAACGGTCCGCCGGGCATCGAGTGCCAGGCTCATGTCGACGACGTCTCGGCCGATATCCGCCGCATCATCGCCGAGCGCGACGCGGAGGCCGCCGCCTATGTCATCGCCTGTTTCTCCGACCCGGGGATGCACGCCGCCCGTGAGGCGACCAGCCGGCCGGTGTTCGGCATCGCCGAGAGCGGGCTCCTGAACGCCCTGTCGCTGGGCAACAAGGCCGGCATCATCGCCATCCTCAGCCGGTCGATCCCACGTCATCTCCGCTACGTTCGGGCCATGGGGCTCGAGGGGCGGCTCGCCGGCGACCGGGCAGTCGAGCTCGGCGTGGTCGAACTGTCGGACGAGGCAAGGACCTTCGAACGCATGGTCGAGGTCGGTGCCACCCTGCGCGACACCGACGGCGCCGACGTGCTGGTGATGGGCTGCGCCGGCATGGCCCGCTACCGCGACCGGCTCGCCGACCGGCTGGGCATCCCGGTGGTCGATCCGACCCAGGCCGCCGTCTCCATGGCGATCGGCGCGGTGAGGCTGGGCCAGACCAACGGCCTCGGCGTGGCACCGGCGATGGCGGCGGAGTAGGGGGTGCTCGCCGATCACGGCCGCTATCCCTACACCCCCATCGACGGCCGCACAGCACCGGACTGGCCCGGTGGCAAGCGGCTGGCGGTCTACATCGCGCTGAACGTCGAGGTCTTCGCTTTCGGGGAAGGCCTTGGCGCCGAGCTAGCGCCCGGCGCGTCGGCCGGCATCCCGCAGCCCGATGTCCTGAACTACGCTTGGCGCGACTACGGCAACCGGGTCGGCGTGTGGCGGCTGCTCGACGAGTTCTACCGCCTCGAACTGCCGGTCAGCGTCCTCGCCAACAGCGAGACCTATGCCGCCACCCCCGGCATCATGGAGGCGTTCCGCAAGCGCGGCGACGAGGTCGTCGCCCATGGCCGCACCAATGCCGAGCGCCAGGGCGTGCTGGACGAATCCGGCGAGCGGGCGCTGATCGCCGAGACCACCGCCGAGATCGAGCGCCAGGAGGGCAAGCGTCCGGTGGGCTGGCTCGGCCCCTGGATCTCGCAGAGCCGGACCACGCCGGACCTTCTGGCCGAGGCCGGCTACGAGTACCTGCTGGACTGGTGCCATGACGACCAGCCGGTCTGGATGGCGACCCGTGACGGCGGGCGGATCCTGTCGGTCCCCTATCCGCAGGAGCTGAACGACATCCCCGCGGTGGTCGCCCGCAAGGTCGAGGGGCGCGCCTTCGCCGAGATGATCGTCGACGGCTTCGACGAGCAACTGGCCCAGTCGGCCAAGCAGCCGCTGGTGATGGGAATCGCGCTGCATCCCTACATCGTCGGGCAGCCCCACCGCTTGCGCCCGCTGCGGGCGGCGCTGGAGCACATCGCGCGCCACCGGGACGCCGTCTGGCTCTGCGAGGCGGGTGAGGTGGCGGCGCATTGGCGCGCCGAGATGGGGTGAGGGGCCTCCCCGGCGGTCGTTCCGACAGGTCTATCCGAACGCCTTGAAGGTGATCATGGTGAAGGTGTCCTTCACCCCAGGCAGGGTCTGCACCTGCTCGTTCACGAAGCGTCCGATGTCGGTGTCGTCGCCGAGATAGCACTTCATCAGCAGGTCGTACTGACCGGAGGTCGAGTACACCTCGGAAATTTCCTCGACGTCGAGGACGGCGGCGTCGGCCACGTCATAGGCCTTGCCGAGCTCGCATTTGACCTGGATGAAGATGGTTTGCATGTCGGATCACCACGCGTTGCCGGCCAGCGGATCGGCCGGCCGCATGGTCGGCCAGTGACGGCGGGGAATCAAGCGGTCAGGCGGCTGAGAGGGTCAGCCGCCCATCGCCTTCTTCGGCACCGGGCGCAGCAGGAAGGCCGGCACGTCGTCGCCGAATCCGACCACGCGGGACCGGTCGTCCCGGCCGCCCTTGCGCCGCTTGTCGGGGAACTGCTCGACGACGCCGCCGCCGGTGACGGTCTCGCCGCTGGCATCGGTTGCCGGCCTCTCGGACGGCGTCTCCGTCGCTTTGACGGCCGCCTCCTTGCTCGCCGACTTGCGGCCGCCACGCGAGCGCCGCGACCGCTTCTCCGCCGCCGGCTTCGCCTCGGCGTCATCCTCGGCGGCGTCCGGCTTGGCTTTCGCGGCCGGCTTCTCGGCAGCGCCTTCAGCCGACTTGCCGCCGGCCGGTTTGCCGCCGACCGGATTGCCGTCGGCGTCGATCTCCGGGATGCCCTTCTTGATCAGACGGGTGACGGCGGCCAGGAACTTGGCGTCGTCCGACGTGGTCAGCGTGAACGCCCGTCCGGTCATGCCGGCGCGGCCGGTGCGGCCGATGCGGTGGACATAGTCCTCGGCGTTGGACGGAACGTCGAAGTTGAAGACGTGGCTCAGCCCCTTGATGTCGAGCCCGCGCGCGGCGACGTCGCTGCACACGACCAGGCGCGCCTCGCCGTTCTTGAACTTCTTCAGCGTCTCCATGCGGGCCGGCTGCGTCATGTCGCCATGCAACTGAACCGCGTCGAACCCGTGGCGCACCAAGCTGCGGTGCAGCACGCCGATGTCGCGCTTGCGGTTGCAGAAGATCAGCGCGCTCTCCACGTTCTCGCGCTCGATGATGCCGCGCAGGACCTCGCGCTTCTCCTTCACCGCGCAGCGCACGAGGTGCTGGGCGACGGTGTCGGCGGTGGACGCCGGCGGGGCGACCGAGATCTCCCGCGGGTTCATCAGGAATTTGTCGGCGATCCGCTTGATCTCCGGCGCCATGGTCGCCGAGAAGAACAGCGTCTGGCGGATGGTCGGCAGCAGCGACACGATGCGCTCGACATCGGGGATGAAACCCATGTCCAGCATCCGGTCGGCTTCATCGATCACCAGGATCTTCACATCCGTCAGCAGAACCTTGCCCCGCTCGAAATGGTCGAGCAGACGGCCCGGCGTGGCGATCAGCACGTCGACGCCGCGGTCCAGCTTGGCCTCCTGGTCGTCGAACGACACGCCGCCGATCAGCAGCGCCATCGTCAGCTTCGCATTCACACCGTACTTGGTGAAGTTCTCCGCCACCTGGGCCGCGAGTTCGCGCGTCGGCGCGATGATCAGCGAGCGCGGCATGCGCGCCTTGGCCTTCCCGGCCGACAAGATGTCGATCATCGGCAGCGTGAACGAGGCGGTCTTTCCCGTGCCGGTCTGGGCGCAACCGAGCACGTCGCGGCCCATCAGCACGTAGGGGATCGCCTTCTCCTGGATCGGAGTGGGCGAGGTGTAGCCGGCGGCGCCGACTGCGGCAACGATCTCGTCCGAGAGGCCAAGATCGGCGAAGGACTTTTGTGTATCGGACATGTCAACTTAAGTTGTGAGCTCTCGCGGCGCGACGCCTGGAGAGATGCGCGCGGACTATACGGGCAAAACCTTTCATGTCAATCCAAGACACGCTGAAACGCGCGGATTCACTAGACCTTAACAGTTTCGACGTGATGTCGGCGTCGCCGGACTCCTGTTTCGTGCTGGTGGTCGACGCGCAGGCGCGGCTGATGCCCGCCATCGAGGACGGGGCGGCCGTGGTCGCGGCGCTGGATCGGCTGGTCCGGGCCGCCGATCTGCTGGGCGTTCCGGTGCGCGCGACCGAGCACTGCGCCGACGCCATCGGGGCGACCGTGCCGCCGATCGCCGATCGCCTGCGGGCGGATCAGGTTCTCGCCAAACGGCATTTCGACGCCACGCGGGAACCGGGCGTGGCGGAGATCCTGTCCGCCCTCGATCGGCCGGTCGCAGTGGTGGCCGGGGCTGAGGCCCATGTCTGCGTTGCCCAGAGCGCGCTAGGGCTCGGGCGGGCCGGCTGGCGGGTCGTCGTCGCCGAGGACGCCTGCGGCAGTCGGCGCGCCCACGACCGGGAGGCCGGGTTGGCCCGGTTGCGGGCGGCGGGCGCCGTCCCCGTCACCGTCGAGGCGCTGATCTTCGAATGGCTGCAGAGCGCCGATCACCCGGCATTCCGCGCGGCGCTCTCGATCATCAAGGAGGGGTAGGTCTCCTCTGATCTCCTCTCTTGTACATCCCGGCCTTGTGCCGGGACCCAGGTATCAGCTCGCTGGAGCGCGTTGCGAGAGGTGACTGGCGTTCCGGCGGGCTGACCCCTGGGCCCCGGCATGAAGCCGGGGAGTGTTCTGGGAGACGAGGGGGCGGCGAAGAGTGTTTCGGCCCGAACGGTCCCTTCCTACCGCCGGCCCTTCTCCGGGTGCAGGATCAGATCCTCGGGCATGTCGACCTCCATCGCCAACAGGTGGAAGGCGAAGGACTTGCCGTGACCGTCCAGGTTCAGCGCGCCGTTCACCCCGCCCTCCAGCACGTCGTCGATGACGAAGTTGAACGCCGGAAATGTCGGCAGCTCGTAGCGCGTGACCTTGCTCGCCCCTTTGGCGGCGAAGTGCTCGCGCACCGCCGTCTCCGTCACCTGCTCCCGCAGGTAGAGGAAGGCGTCGTCGTGGTAAGGGATCAGGCTGATGTTGACACGATTGCCCTTGTCGCCGGTGCGTCCGTGAGCGACCTCGTGCAGGGCGACGCGCAGGACGCGGCGATGGGGATCGGCGGCCATCAGACGCTCTCCTCGACCAGGCGGGCGGTCGCCGTCACCTTGGCGCGGTCGACCAGGATCGAGGCGGTGGTGATCTGCGGCGCCACGCGATGCCGCACGCCGGCCCCGCCGGCGGGACCGGAGCAGTACAGCGACAGCACCTCGTCGGCGATCCACTGCGCCATCTGCCGGTCCGGCCCCTTGGTCGCCATGCGCACCCGATACTCGCCGTCGCCGCCCCAGTCCCCGGCGGCGCGCAGGTCGCCGCCGTCACCGTCGAAGGTCGAGACCGTCCCGATCAGGTCGAACCGCAGCGGCCAGTTGGTGCCGAGGTCGCGCACACGGGTGCGCAGAACATCGATCGCCAGTTCGGCCCGGCGCCGGGCGTTGGGGCCGGCATAGGTGATTTCGCCCTCGCCAAGCCAGCCGCCTTCGAAACTGACCGTCGCCTTGAGGGTGGGCGGACGCTGTCGGCCTCTGGCCCCGGTGATCCGCACCCGGTTGGGTGCGGTCTCGTCGATCGTGATGCCGGTGATGTCGAGGGTGACGTCCGGCGTGAGGTAGGCGGCCGGGTCGTGCATCTCGTAGAGCAGCTGTTCCTTCACCGTGCGGTGGCTCACCAGGCCGCCGGTGCCGTCGGCCTTGGTCACGGTGACAGTGCCGTCGGCCTCAACCTCGGCGATGGGGAAGCCAACATGGCCAAAGTCGGGGACGTCCTTATAGCCGGGATCGGCAAAGTAGCCGCCGGTGACCTGGGCGCCGCATTCGAGCAGGTGACCGGCCATGGTGCCGGCGGCGATCCGGTCGAGATCATCCATCGACCAGCCGTGCTCGTGGACCAGCGGCCCAAGCGCCAGGGCGGGATCGGCGCAGCGCCCGACCACAACCAGATCGGCGCCGAGCGCCAGCGCGTCGGCGATCGCCTGAGCGCCGAGATAGACGTTGGCGGCGACCAGCCGGCCGTCCGGCATGTCGAGTCCCTCGACCGGGGCGTGGCCGCGGATCTCGCCTTCGGTCATCACGGCGTTCAGGTCGTCGCCCTCGACCACCGCGACCTTGAGGCCGGTGACGCCGAGTTCCTTCGCCATCGTCAGGATCCGGTCGGCACCGGCCGTCGGGTTGGCGGCGCCGAAATTGGAGACGACGCGCACGCCGGCCTTTTTCGCGTCGGCCAGCACCGGGCGCAGGATGCGGTCGAGATAGGGCGAGTAGCCCGAGGCCGGGTTCTCGATCTTCGCCTGCTGGGCCAGCGCCAGGGTGCGCTCGGCCAGCGTCTCGTACATTAGGTAGCGCGGCCCGTCGCGGGTTGCGAGGGAGGCGACGATCGGCACCGCCGCGTCCCACCGGTCGCCGGCGAACCCGGCCCCGCAGCCGATATGCACGGTCTTTCCCGACACGCTCCACCCTCCCGCGTTGACTGATCGGCGTGAGGGTAGACCCGGTCAGCGTTTGGCGTCGAGGGTACGTCTGAGGTCGGTGAGGAAGGGCAGGGCGACCTCGAACCGTTCGGCGCCGATCTCGTCGTCCAACTCCTTCAGTGCCGGCGCCAGCGCCGCGATCGCCTCGACCCGCGCCGCCCGACCGGCCTCGGTCAGGAACACCGCCTTGGCCCGGCCATCCTCCGGGTCGGGGCGGATGTCGACGAAGCCGAGGGCGGACAGCCGGCCGAGCGTGTTGGTCATCGCGCCGCGGGTCACCTGGAACGAGTCGGCGAGATCCGCCGGACGCTTGCCGTCGCCGAGTCGGACCATGTGGTTCAGGACACCGAACTGGGACACCTTGAGCCCGTGCGGCATCACCCGCTCGAACGCCGCACGGGCGAGCTGTTCGATGATGCCGATCTCGTTGAAGACCCGGAACAGGACCGGGTCGTCGGGCGGGCTTGTCATGCCCTGGCTTTAGGCCGGGACGATCCGTGTGTCGAGCGGCCAGCGCGGGCTCGGGTCGCTCGCGGACCCGTAGCCCAGGCGCCCCAGCATTTGGATCGTCTCGCCCGGCTTCGCCAGTTCCGCGTGGATGGTCCGATATAACTCTGTCATCTCTTTGTATTCCTGAAGAGTTTGGCTGACGGGCTGGGTCGAGAGCCCTTGTGCCGTCGCCGCCAGAGTGAACCGGACCCAGGCGGCGCCGGCATTGAGTTGGTCCCGCCGGGAATTGCCAATTGTCGTCATCCACACGAAGGCGGGAGTGGCGGCGAAGATGGCCCGGTACATGTCCATTCCCTGGGCGAAGGCCTGGGAGTTCGGATCTGCGAGTTGCGGTCGGTCGAGCATGCCGATCAGCTGCAGGGTTTCGAGGAACGGGCCGCCCAGGGAGATGCCGTCCGGATTGGCCTCGATCTCGGCCCGGCCGATCCGCATGAGCTCGACATTCTCCGACAGTGTTGCGGGGGTCGTCATTTCGATCTCGTGACCCTGCCAGGCGATGTCCGCGATTTCGCCGACGCGGCCGGGCTCGGCGGTGCCGCCGGCCTGCACACCTGCCGGGACGACCGACAGGAGGTCAGCGATCGTCGCCGGGGCGATCGGCTTGTCCATGTCGAACGGTTCCCGAGTGGTGCGCCGGGTCGGGACCTGGACGAAAAGCGGATCAACTTCTTTTGTAGTTTCAGCGAATGTCAGGCGGGCAACTGGACGCCCGTCGAGCCCGTCGCGGCTTTCCCCGTCCGGGAAAGCTGCGATCTCCAGCCGGTATCCGGCGGCTGCCGCGGCCATCCGAGCGATCTCCAGAAAGCAGCCCAAGCCGATGGTGATCTGTCGGTCATAGGGATCGGTGGCGGCCAGTTTTCGGTCTGAGTCTGCAAACAGAGTTACGCCTGTTTCACCATCGAGACGAACCAGCCAGGGCTGGCGGTTGTGGGGATTGGGCGCGAGGATCGCCCAGGACAGGGCCTCGAGCCTGGGATCCGCATAACCGGTCCCGGCCTGGGCCCAGGGGGCAAGCGCCCCGGTCGGCGTGCGGGTGGCGAGGAAGGCTCCGGCCCCACCGGCGGCGAGGATAATGCCGCCTCCGATGATCGACAGGACGCGGCGGCGCGACTGGGTCATGACGGCTCCTCCGTTGTGGTGAGAAACATATAGTTTAACGTTCAATGATATTCAAACCTGTTCCCGGATCGGGCGGGATGAAAAACTCACCGCCGAAGCCAACAGCAGACATCCGCGAGAGCGAGGACACCGTGCTTGATGCCTTGGTCACCGATATTCGCCGCCTTGTCGCAAGTGCCCGGAGTGGCGAGGCGCTGACCGCCGCCCTGGCCGATCGGCTGCGCCCGCTCGCCGACGACCGCTCCTGGATCACAGACGATCTCTACGAGACCGACGAGAACCAGGGGTTCGGCATCACGGTGCTGCATGAGGAGGGCGAGGACGGTTTCCTGCTGGAGACGGTGTGCTGGGCGCCCGGACGCGGCGTGGCCCCGCATGACCATCAGACATGGGGTGTGGTGATGGGGCTCGACGGCGAGGAGATCAATGTCGACTGGCGGCGCACCGATGACGGGTCGGCGCCCGGCAAGGCGGCGCTGGAGAAGGCGGAAGAGACCCCGGTCACCAGCGGCGTGGTGAAGACGTTCCGCCCCGACGACATCCACAGCATCCGCAACGACTCAGACGCGCCGTCGCTGTCGCTGCATCTCTACGGGCGCAGCCTGGCGGCCATCGACCGGTCGGAGTTCAACCCGATCGCCGGAACGGTGGCGCCCTGCCCGAAGCGTGTGCGGCGGGGCTAGCTCAGGTCCTTCTTCTGGATCTTGCCGGTGGCGTTCATTGGCAGCGCCTCGCGGAACTCCACGGTGCGCGGATACTTGTGTGCGCCCATGTGCTCCCGCGCCCAGGCGATCAGCGTGGCCTCGTCGATCGTCGATCCTGGCGCGCGCACGGCAACCGCCTTGACCTCCTGGCCGTGTTCCGCGTGCGGCACGCCGATGACGGCGACCAGCGAGATCTCCGGGTGCGAGACCAGGATCTCCTCGACCTCGCGCGGATAGACGTTCATCCCGTTGCGGATGATCATCTCCTTCTTGCGGTCGACGATGAACAGGTAGCCGTCGTCGTCCATGACCCCGATATCGCCGGTGTGGAACCAGCCGTGCCTGAAGGCCTCGGCGGTCGCCTCGGGATCCTTGAGGTAGCCTTTCATGACGCAATGGCCGCGGATCACCACCTCGCCGCGCTCGCCTCGCGGCATCTCATGGCCGTCGTTGTCGACCACCCGGACCTGCACCCCCCAGAGCGGCGTGCCGACGGATCCAGGCTTGCGCCTCATGCCGGGGAAGTGCGTCGTCACCGCCGGCGAGGTCTCGCTGAGCCCATAGCCCTCGCGGATCTCTGTCCCGAACCGGCCGTCGAATCGGGTCATGATGTCGACCGGCATCGAGGCGCCGCCGGAGGTCAGGCCGCGGATGCTCTTCAACGCGTTGGCGTCCAGCCCTTCGGCCTCGGCATGGGCCAGCATCGCCCAGTACATCGTCGGCACGCCGGAGAACCGGGTCACGCCCTCGCTCTCGATCAGCGCAAGCACGGTGGCGGCATCGAATTTCGGGAGCAGCAGCAGCGTGGCGCCACCCGACAGGCCGGCCGCCATCTGGCAGACCTGACCGAAGATGTGGAACAGCGGCAGCGCCACCAACAGGACCTCGTCCTCGCCCCAGTTGCCGTTGTTGCGGATCATCAGGGCGTGCAGCATCAGGTTGGAGTGGGTCAGTTCCGCCCCTTTCGGACGGCCGGTCGTCCCGGAGGTGTAGACGACGACGGCGGTGTCCCCCGCGCCGCGATTGGCGGTGTCGAACGTCTCTGCATCCGCCTCGAGGCCGCGCAGGTCCGGGTGGCCATCCGCCGGGCGCTGACCGGTTTCGGCCGGGATCCAGGCGAACAGCGAACAGCTCTCCACCCGCTCGAACGCCGCCAGGCCCTCGCGGCCGATCGGCGCGGCCTCGGAGCCGACATGGCAGAGGAAGGCCGCCGCCTCGGAATGGCCGAGCATGTAGGCGATTTCGTCCGCCCTGAGCAGCAGGCTGACCGGCAGCACCGTGGCGCCGGTCTTCAGGATCGCGAAGTAGGCGATCGGGAATGCCGGCACGTTTGGACAGGCCAGCGCCACGATTCTGCCCGGGCCGATCCCGCGCGCGCGCAGGCCTGCGGCCAGCCGGCAGGCGGCCCGGTCGAGGTCGCGATAGGTCATCCGCCGCGGCCCGCAGACGACGGCCAGACGGTCCGGATGAACGGCCGCCGAAGCCTCCAGCGCATGGGCGAGATTGATCATCGTCACGCCCGCTTCCTCCCTGCCGGTCTTTTCCGCATTTGTGCGTTTTCGGTAGCGTTGCGGCGTTCGCGCCGTCTGGCAAGCGCCGGCGCGTCCTGCTATCGAGGACGCAACAGAAAAGACCCAAACGGAGAGGAAACGAGATGAGCGCCGTGATCGAGGAGCGCCGCGGGCGCATCGCGCTGCTGAAACTGAACAACCCGCCGGTCAACGGTCTCGGCTGGCCGGTGCGCGAAGGCCTGGACGCGGCGATCGTGCGCCTGAAGGACGATCCCGAGGTGGATGGGGTCGTCGTCACCGGCGACGGGCGGATGTTCTGCGCCGGCGCCGACATTCGCGAGTTCGGGACGACCCCGCCGGAGCATGTCCGCCGTCTCCCCGAAATCCTCGATGACCTGGAGGCTCTCGATAAGCCGGTCGTGGCCGCGGTGCACGGCGTCGCCGCCGGCGGCGGGCTCGAACTGGCGCTCGGCTGTCACCACAGGGTCTGCGGGCCGAAGACCAAGCTCGGCCTGCCGGAGGTCACGCTTGGAATCCTGCCGGGCGCCGGTGGGACGCAGCGCCTGCCCCGCGTGGCGGGCGTCGGCAAGGCGCTGGAGATGATCGTCTCCGGCCGCCTGGTCTCGGAGAAGGAGGCGGCGAAGGCCGGCATCGTCGACGAGCTTGTCGAGGGCGATGTCGAGGCGGTGATCGACGCGGCGGTTAAGAAGGCGGAGGCCCTGGCGGCCGCCGGGGAGCCGCCGCGCCGGTCCGGCGAGCGCACCGACGGCCTGCAGGAGGCCAAGGACAATCCCGGCCTGTTCGATGAGTTCCGCAAGTCGATGGCGAAGCGGGCGCGGGGCATGAACGCGCCCTACGCCTGCGTGCGCTGCGTCGAGGCGGCGGCGACCATGGCGCTGGCCGAAGGACTGAAGTTCGAGCGCGCCGAGTTCATGAAGCTGGTCAACGAGGTCGAGGCGAAGTCCATGCGCCACGCCTTCTTCGCCGAGCGCGAGGTGGCGAAGGTACCGGACGTTCCCGCCGACACGCCGACCCGGCCGATCCAGAACGCCGGTGTCATCGGCTGCGGCACCATGGGCGGCGGCATCGCCATGGTCTTCGCCAACGCCGGCATTCCGGTGACCGTCGTCGAGGCCGAGCAGGCGGCCCTGGACGCCGGTCTCGAGAAGATCCGCGGCAACTACGCCGCGACCGTGTCCAAGGGCCGGCTCTCCCAGGAGGAGATGGACAAGCGCATGGGCCTGATCACCGGCGTCACCGATCTGGTGGAACTGGCCGCGACCGACATCGTCATCGAGGCGGTGTTCGAGAACATGGATGTGAAAAAGGAGCTGTTCGCCAAGCTCGATTCCGTGTGCAAGCCCGGGGCGATCCTGGCGACCAATACCTCGACCCTGGACGTGAACGAGATCGCCTCGGCGACGTCACGGCCGGCGGACGTGATCGGCACCCATTTCTTCAGCCCGGCCAATGTCATGCGGTTGCTGGAGAACGTGCGGGGCGAGCAGACCTCGGCGGAGATCATCGCCACGGTGATGAAACTGTCCAAGACACTCGGCAAGGTCGGGGTCCTGGTCGGTGTGTGCCACGGTTTCGTCGGCAACCGCATGCTGCACCAGTACCTGCGCGAGGCGATGTTCCTGATCGAGGAGGGCGCGCTGCCCCAGGACGTCGACCGGGTTATCTACGAGTTCGGTCTGCCGATGGGGCCGTTCGCCATGTGCGACCTGGCCGGCAACGATGTCGGTTGGCGGGTGCGCCAGGAGCAAATCAAGAATAACGGCGGCAAGCCGACCAACGCGCGCTATTCGGGGACCGTCGCTGACAAGATCTGCGAGATGGGCCGCTTCGGGCAGAAGACCGGCAAGGGCTGGTTCTCGTATGAGAACGGGCGCACGCCGATGCCGGATCCGGAGATCGAGGCGATCATCAAGGAGACCTCTGCCGAGCTCGGCATCGAGCGGCGGGAGATCTCCGACCAGGAGATTCTGGAACGCTGCCTCTACCCGCTGGTGAACGAAGGCGCGAAGATCCTGGACGAGGGCATCGCCATGCGGGCCAGCGACGTGGACGTGGTGTGGATGCACGGTTACGGCTTCCCGCGCCACCGGGGCGGGCCGATGTTCTGGGCCGACACGGTGGGCCTGAAGACCATCGCCGAGGCGATGCAGCGTTTCGAGAAGGAGCACGGCCCCTGGATGGCGCCGAGCCCGCTTCTGGTCCGACTGGCGGACGAGGGCAAGGGTTTCGGGGACCTGTAGGACCGCAGGGCGACACCCCGAACCCGTTCCGGGGCGCACCTCAGGCCCGCGCGTCAGATCTCGGCATTGCCGTTCAGGCTTCGGCACGCTGTGGGGTTGGCCCGGTCCAGGGCCGGGGTCGGTGAGGCCGGAAGGTCTCTACCCGACCCTCAGTCCGCTCTCGGCATCGAAGACATGTAGCTTGTCCGCGCCGAAGCGGATGGCGCCGCAATCGTTCGCCGCCGTCTGGGTCTTGTCGGTGGCGACGATGAACTCGGTGCCGGCGACGTGCCCGTGCAACAGCCGGCCGGCGCCGAGCTCCTCGTGGAAACCCGGCGCGAAGGCGAGGCTGTCGCCGGTGTCGCCGCCGAGCTGCACGTCTTCCGCCCGCAATCCGATCAGGATCGGCCGGCCCGCCAGCTGCTGGGCCGTCGGCACCGGAACGGTGACGGTCTGGCCGTCGGGCAGTTCGGCGAGGGGGCTCTGCCCGTTCAGGCGGGCGGGCAGGAAGTTCATCGGCGGCGTGCCGATGAAATCGCCGACGAAGCGGGTGGCGGGGCGGTCGTAGATCTCCTGCGGCGTGCCGATCTGCTCGATGACCCCCTCGCGCATCACCACCAGCCGGTCGGCCAGCGTCATCGCCTCGACCTGGTCGTGGGTGACGAAGACCGAGGTGGTCTTCAGGCGGCGGTGCAGTTGGCGGATCTCCAGGCGCATCTGCACGCGCAGCTTGGCGTCGAGGTTGGACAACGGCTCGTCGAACAGGAACACCTTTGGCTCGCGGATGATCGCCCGGCCCATGGCGACGCGCTGGCGCTGGCCGCCGGAGAGCTGACCCGGCTTGCGGTCGAGGAAATCGGTGAGGCCGAGGATGCCGGCGACCGCCTCGACCCGCTCGCGGCGCTTGGCCTTGGGCACCCGGGCCACCTTCAGGGAGTAGCCGATATTGTCGGCGACGCTCATATGCGGGTAGAGGGCGTAGTTCTGGAACACCATGGCGCAGCCGCGTTCGCGCGGCTCCAGCCTGTTGACGACCGCCCCATCGATCGCGACCTCGCCGGCGGTGACCTCCTCGAGGCCGGCGAGCAGGCGCAGCAACGTGGACTTGCCGCAGCCGGACGGACCGAGGATCACTAGGAACTCGCCCTCGGAGATCTCCAGATCGACGCCGTGGAGAACCTCGGTGCGGTCGAACTGCTTGCGCACGCCGGTGAAGCTGACATGGGCCATGGGATGGGCTCCTACTTG
>JGI12316J15309_10005406_pt1 | contig 26940 bp, 24 predicted proteins | sample MarCyaLeptolynsp_FD_15309 | JGI IMG/M metagenome (IMG submission 15309) | reverse complement strand
CGCTCGGCCCCTCGACCGGAAACTTCCTGAGCTACGGCGCCTACAGTCTTGAAGGCAGACACCTGTTCGGGCGAGGCGTTATTCGCGATGACGCCGCCGGCGCGTTCAATCCCGCCTCCGTCGCGGAAGACCTGACATCAAGCTGGTACAGGTCCGGAAACGTTTCAGAACCACCTGTTACCGGTTCAACGGAGCCGGACGCGGAAAAGCCCGAAGCGTATTCCTGGTGCAAGGCCCCGAGGTCGGACGGGACCGTCATGGAAGTGGGTGCACTTGCCCGGCAGATGGTCGACGGTCATCCCCTTATCCGCGACCTGGTCGGACGGCATGGCGGATCCGTCCATACGCGTGTCGTTGCGCGGGTCCTGGAGATGGCGCTCGTCGTCATGGCCATGGAAACCTGGGTCCGTTCGCTTAAAAGCGGTGAGCCCTATATCACGCACGGGGACGTGCCCGCCAGCGGCCAGGGCATCGGCCTGACCGAGGCCGCGCGCGGATCGCTCGGACACTGGGTCGCGATTGAAAAAGGCCGCATCAAAAACTACCAGATCGTCGCTCCGACAACGTGGAACTTTTCGCCTCGGGACAAGGACGGCATTCCCGGCCCGCTTGAACAGGCGCTCGTCGGGGCACCGGTCAGGAAGGAAGAGACCGACCCGGTATCTGTCCAGCACATTGTGCGCTCATTCGATCCCTGCCTTGTCTGCACGGTGCATTGAGGATGTGCGCTCAGCCGTCCGGGACACTGCCGGTCACTTTGTGCGTGCGGGTGAAGGGGCTTGTTCAGGGGGTTGGTTTCAGGCCTTTTGTCTGGCGCCTTGCACAGGACGAAAGGCTGAGCGGGCATGTCCTCAATGACGCTGAGGGGGTGCTGGCGGAAATCACCGGCGCTCCGGAGGCCGCCGACCGGTTTTTAAAGCGCCTGAGCGCTGAATGTCCGCCTCTGGCGCGGATCGACGACATCATCACGTTCGACCTGCCTGGGCCAACCGGTACGCCTTCCGACGGCTTCGAAATCGTTTCGAGCGTCTCGGGAGAAGTTGCGACCGGCATTGTTCCGGATGCCGCAACCTGCCCCGACTGCGTGCGCGAGATAGTCGATCCGTCAAACCGGCGCTTCGGTTACGCCTTCACGAACTGCACACATTGCGGGCCGCGCCTCTCGATCATCAACGCCATTCCCTACGACCGGGCAAAGACGTCAATGGCAGCCTTCCTGATGTGCGATGACTGCCAGGGCGAATATGACAATCCGGCGGACCGGCGGTTTCACGCGCAACCCAATGCCTGCCCCGTCTGTGGGCCGGAACTCTGGTGTGAAGAGGGCCCACACCGTGTCGACACACAAGATCCGATCAGCTGGGCTGTTCAGCGGCTGAAGGCGGGCGATATCATCGCGGTAAAAGGCATCGGCGGATTTCATCTTGCTGTCGATGCAACGAACACGGAAGCCGTCATGCGGCTGCGCGCGCGCAAGAACCGGCCCGACAAGCCGCTCGCCCTGATGGCGCGCGATGTCGCACAAATCAGGAGGTTCTGTGTCGTCGAAACCGCCGAGGAAAAGCTTCTGGCCGACCGCGCGGCACCGATTGTGCTCCTGAAAACAGCCGACGTTTCTTTGCTCGCCGAAGGACTTGCGCCCGGTCAGGACAGGCTCGGTGTCATGTTGCCCTATTCACCCCTGCACCACCTGCTCCTGAACGAGATGGACAGTCCGATCGTTCTGACATCCGGCAATCTCTCCGAAGAGCCTCAGGTCATCGACAATGAAGACGCCCGATCAAAGCTTTCAAGGATTGCCGGCGGCTTTCTGATGCACAACCGGGCAATCGTAAACCGGCTGGACGACAGCGTCGTCCGGCTCGGCACATCCGGGCCTGCGTTCCTCCGCCGGGCCCGAGGCTATGCACCAGCCCCCCTGCGCCTGCACGAAGCCTTTGGCGCCGCTCCGAAAATTCTGGCGTTGGGCGGTGAGCTGAAGTCGACCTTCTGCCTGCTCAGGGATGGCGAAGCCGTCATTTCCCAGCATATGGGAGATCTGGAAAACCGGCTCGCGTTGGAGGATTTCAAAAAGAACATTGACCTCTACCAGGAGATTTACAAGTTCGAACCGGATCTGATCGCGGTCGATTGCCATCCTGACTACCTGTCGACGCAGGTCGGGAAAGACCTGGCAAAAGAGACGGGATTGGACCTCGTCGAGGTGCAGCATCACCATGCGCATCTGGCGGCCGCGCTAGCGGAAGCAGGCATTCCACCCGGCGAGGACAGGAGCCTTGCAATCATTCTGGATGGATCCGGCCTCGGCACAGACGGATCGATCTGGGGCGGCGAACTGCTGACCGGCGGCTATTCCGGTTTTCACCGCGCCGGGCACTTCCTCCCGGTCGCCCTGCCGGGCGGGGCGTCGGCGGTTCGCGAACCGTGGCGCAATCTGGTGGCGCATCTTCGGGCAGCCTTTGGACCCGGTTATCAAACGATGTTGGAGGGGACCGGTCTTCCGAAACTGCTGAAGGACAAAAATCTTCCGGTGCTGGATCAGATGATCGACAAGGGCCTGAACGCGCCGTTGTCGTCCTCGGCCGGCCGGCTGTTCGATGCGGTGGCCGCCGCGCTCGGCATTTGCCCCGACAGGCAAACCTATGAAGGCCAGACAGGCTCGGTGATGGAAGCCCTGGCGCGGCCGTTTCTTGAAACGGAAAGCAGCTACCCCGTCCACGTAACCGGAGACGATGTCACCATCTTGTCCTGGCGACCGCTGTGGGAGGCGTTGCTGGCCGACCTAAAGAAAGGTGAGGCCGTGGGCCGGATTTCGGCGCGGTTTCATCTCGGTCTAATCGAGTGCCTTGCTGAAACGGCGGCTCGCATCGCCAAGGCCGAACGTGTCGAGCGGATCGTGCTCTCCGGTGGTGTGATGCAAAATTCGATCCTCCACGACGGCCTTGCCGCCCGGCTGACCGAACATGGCCTAAAGGTGCTCATCCCCCGCACTCTCCCTGCCAACGACGGCGGCCTCTGCCTCGGACAAGCCGCGATTGCAGCGGCTGGATCCTTGGGAGCGTAAGTCCTCTGCAGGCGTTTCCGAGTGTATGACACCCGAAACAAAAAAGGCCCGGCAGAGCGGACCTTGTTTCGGATATCCTGGATCGAACTGGAATTTCCAAGATTTATTTTTGGTGCCCAGGAGAGGATTGCGCTCGAATTCCTATTCATCATTGAATCTTATAGATAATTTCTTCTCAAGTCCAGCACTTGTTACACAGTAACGTAACGCACTTCCGGTTTGATGCCCAAAACGGGACTCGCATTGACGGCTTGTCCTCTTGTTTTTTCAAGAAGGAATTTATCTTGATGCTCTGTCCTTGCCTCGCGTCGCTAATCGTATATTCCTAAAGTTGTATCGGGAGACGTGCTGATGTGGAATTGGGCTATGGATCTCATCGCAAATTTTGGGACCGCAAATTGGATTATGGCAGCACTGTCAGTCTTGCTTGGCGCAATAGCGTGGCGGCAGACCTATAAGCTTCGAGAAGACAAACAGCTTGTATATTGTGTGGAAGGCGTTCGCTTGTTCGGACGACATGACATCGATTTAAGTACAAAAGTGGCACTACGTGTCGGAAATAGCAGCTTGGAAAAGGGGTACTACTTCGTAATTCTCATTGAGAACTTAGGGACACGAGCGATTGAGCCCGCAGATTTTAATTCCGAAGGACTCGTGATTACATTTGCTTCGCCTAAATTAGGAGAGGTCGATAAGATTGCCTTTATTGAACTCGCCTCTGCCGACGATGCGTCAGAAACTTTCGAGCTCACGAAAAAGAACGGCATCATACAGGTAACTTTTGACCATATCTCTCCAAACTCAGCTTTTGCGGTACACGGTGTCTGTACGACGCCCTTGCATCAGCTTGTTGTAAAAGGAAAATTGAAGAGCTTTGGGCCAGTTCGGAAGCGGTACCTCAATTTGAATTTCAAAAGCAGTATTGCCGCATTTATCACAATAATTTTCTGTGCTGCATTGCTGCTGAGCGGCCTCCCTGCCCTACTGGATTACAGAGACACACTGGACACACCGGGCATGAAATTAATGATTATGCTGCCTGTGATTATCTTTGGATTACTTTTATCAACATAGGAATGAGTGTCATTACTAAAACCTTTGAAAAAATTTCTTTATCTCGCTCTAGTGCCGCGCGGGCCTTTTATTTAGAGAAAAGTGAAAAGCTGAGCAAATAGAAATTTGATAATTATCTAAGAGAATCAACTACCTCCGCATCCTATTTGCGAAAGTTTTGAGTATTGGCATTCTGCACCCCGGTGCTATTTTCGATTATGCTTGATTTTAGTCTAATTGCTTTGAATGAACTACAATCAATCAAATGCAAACGTTACCGTTTACCAAAAATCATCATCCCATCCCTTGGCACAGACTCTTGAGATTCCTACCTAGTGTTTCGATTGAAAACCAAAGCATTTAGGAGCGCACAATGAATTCACGGTCAAATCGTAAATTGCATGCATTGATGAGGGTGAACGAGCTTTTCATGGCGGAGCGGTCGGAGATAAACGCGAACCTGATGAACTCTTTCTATGCTGCCGCGATGACACAGCCGGTATCCTCGGAGGATACATTTCCGACGATCAAGGAGCTTTCGCAACTGGCGGACATCGACTACGTGACGATGTCGCGTAACCTGCGATATCTTGGCGACAAAGAGCGCGAGGGTAAGCGGGGCATGGACCTAGTTCGAACCAATATCAATCCAGACAACCGGCGGGAGAAGCAAGTCTTTTTGACAGCGAAGGGAGAGGCCCTCAGAAGTCATTTTTTGCGGCTTCTCGACTGACTACAAAAAAATGTAAATGCCACGAAGAACGCTGCAAGAGCCGCGACGATTATTGCACCAACGTGAAGTACGATTTTTCGTTTGACCTCGTCAAGGTGCTACTACAGGGCGGCTTGTTCAATAGCTCTGCGCCTTAATCGTCGAGACTACCAATTACAGAAACCTAAGGATTTCTTTGAGACTGACTATTCGTAGGTGTCAAACGCTTCGCTATGTCCGAGTAGTTGCATACGGGCGTGACGACTCGATCTGGATCCAAGTCATAGGCCCCTGTGCTCTGAATTTTGTCGTGTGCCCAAGCGCACTCCGAACAAGCAGTGTCTATGAACTTAATAGAGAGGGCATCCTTTAGATTTAGCCAGATGCCCGGGCCTGGTATTGGAGATACGTTGTTATTGGAATCGTAACCACAAGCTGGTGAGAGATAAACTTGTGCGAGTGACTCACCTGCGAACCACTTGTCTACTTTACCTTCAAATATTCGAGAATCGCCTTTGAATTCAACGATTATCGTAAGAAAGTCGTTGTGAGGAATAGCATTACCTGCAGAGTTGCTACCCTGCCTTCCGTCCCATACTCGCCATCCCTCCTCTAAATTTGGAGTCCTTGAAAGCAATTCTCGAAGAAGTTCAGAATGCGACACTATGGATATGGTCCGCTCGCCTAATGACTTGCGAAGCCAAGTGGATACTGCATCGTTCGTGTAGAAAATTCCGAATACCAAACCCCACCCAACCGAACAAAACAAGATTGTTGAGTAAAGCCATGGATTTTTGGTCAAAGATAACAGGTCAATGCGCTTTCGACTGACCATGCCGTAAATATGCATCAACCCAAGCGGAATTATTGCACTAAGCAGCGTGAGTACAATGTAGACAATTGGTAACTGCGAGTCTCTTACGACCGGAAAGTCACTAATGAAGCCAGCAACAAATAATGCGACAAATCCTGGTATGAGATAAAGCCACCCGCCTTCTTTTAGGAAACGCATCGACTACTTCTTTTTCTCACAGGGCTTGTTTTGACATTTCCCATCGCAGCAATACTGCCCGCTCGAACATGCACTCGTCGAACATGTGTTGCCGCCTCCCGTTTTCCAAATAAAGCTCTCCGGAATAAGGGTAAAGCAGGACTTGTTTTTAACGCACGAGGGACCACCATACTGCTCAAAATCCCTCTGAACCAAACTGTCAATCTGATTTAATTTGCCTTCTGGAGAGTTTGATTGATCTGCAAGTGCCTGAGGAATGACATCGCTCAGACCATTTTCTAAACTGAGCATGACTGCGCCGCCCGGCACATAGCTTGCCCCGCGCCCGAATGCTGAAATCACTCCTTCGCCACCTTTGCTCCAGACTAGGCCATCTTTCGTCCATTGTAGTGGCCTTCTCTCTTTCTCACCCTGATACTTCGGGTCGAACAGATTTTGAATCTGGCAATAAACAAACTTCATATCCTCAGCACCAATCGAATGCGTAAAAACAAGTCCATACCAATAAATGGGTATGTTCTGACTCTGATTTGGGGACATCAAAGGCGGCGCAACTACAACTGCACTCAGTTCTCCGTGTGTATCGCTAGCCATTCTAAAAGCATGATCAGCTGTATGCGCCCACGCGGACATAGCGATATACTCCCCCTTCACGAAACCAGCTGCAATTTCGTGTGAATCTACGTTCTGATCGTTAGAGTACTCGGAAAGTTTTTTTAAGACTTCCAGGGCTTCTAGCCCCTCTTTGCTATCAAACTTCGGAACAGTTTTTGAACCGCTTCCACTATTAGATAATCCATTAAAAACTGATAGATAGTCTGCTGCTGCTGAATTGCCATTGCCATAATCAAGGCCCATGTGGTACCCGGCCTGCTTAGCGGTATCCAGAAACTCAAAAGCACTTTGGCTTTCAAAGTCCGCATCAAGTCCCAATTTTTCCGCGATGTCTTGACGAATTACCCAAACACGACTGGTTGCAAAGAGAGGCAGAGCATATGGATCATCTCCAACCATAAGCATCTGCGAGTCAGACAGAAATGGTTCAAAAGAGTTGTTTTGTGCGTCAAGCTTCGCTAAATCTCCACGCTCTGCAAGACTTTCAATATGCTGCCCCCCCAATACAATTGCATCTGGTAGGTCACCGGAATTAAGTTTCGAAATAAGTTTTGGAAATTCTGAAGGAACAATTTCTATCCTCGCGTCCAATTTCTGAAGATTTTGAGGTACCGGGATCATCATATCCACGGAAAACGAACGCCCATGCTCATTGAACGGTTCACACTCTTGCGCAAATAGGGGAGTAAAATTTGGACTGACGAAAATGAAAAGTGAGAGAATAGTTGTCGCAACGATTTTAGGCATACCGCCACCTCTCTTCTAGAAGGTACTTAAGTTAACATCTTCTGAAGGCTATTAAATTTGGCACTTACTTCACTCTCAGTCAATCAAAAGTTGATCTCCCAAAAAGCAAATACTAAAGCTTGTTGGTGCCTGCCAGCTGGCTCGCCAACCAAAACATATGCGCGATAGTTCAATGGGACGGTCAGTTACGGACGCCAGTCTGTAGAAAAGTTCAGTTGACGCAGCATTTCAAAAGTATTGCAGCACGATATTCCAAGATCCGAACACACATCGGGTATTCTTCGATTTGCTCGGGTTAACGTGGGCTTGGAAGCCTCCACTGTTACGACTACACGGTCATCGACGGCGGCCAATGCATAGGCAATCAAGAAAGGATCTTGTCCAATCTGATAGATCTCAGCATCGTTCAAGTCTGGAGCATATTGGTTTGTTACTCTTCGCACTTCCGCCGCATTCACGTCTTCCAAAAGCGTAAGCGCATCAGATACTTCTTTTTCACTAACCCACGAAGATAGATCATCGTTGCCAGTTTTGATCTCTTGCAGAATTTGAGGTGGTATTTTTACTGCACCTTCGTTTCCCTTGTGGATGAGCCAATCCCAAAACTCAGGAATCCTGTTGAGTGGATAGTAGAGATTTTTTGCCGTTATCAGTACGTTAGCGTCCAGCAAGTGCATCGGCATCATATTACTGGCTCGTTAGAGGGTAAACACTGTTGGGCTTTACGCCCAGGATCGCAGCTGCCTTTGAAGGAGACAGGGCTCCTTCCTCAAGCATTCGTTTGGAAAGAGACAGTAATCGATTTCCGATGCGATGCCGCTTTACAACGTAATAACTTGGCCCTCGTGGTTGCTGACGTGCACGTTCTCTGGCTTCACGCCGACTAGCTAACCATTGACGCCGAAACAGTCCGGTAATACTGACCCACATATTTCGGTCAATGATATCCGCTCGGAAGAGCTTATAGGCAACCATCGAGCGACTGACATTGGCTGCGTCTGCGATCTCGCCTATTCGTTCGATAATCTCGTTTTGCTCTGCATTTCGCAAATAGCCTTCAGCGTTAATCTCGTTATTAGGAAGCAGAATACGACCCGCGACGTCATTGCAAAACACTTCAACCGAAGTGTCTGGTTTGCTGCCGCTTACTCCAGACTTTCCGAGCCAAATGTGTGCAAGCTCGTGTAACAATGTAAACGACCAGGCAGCTTCGCTATCTTGATCATTGATTACGATGAAAGGAGCAACAGGATCTGCGAGTGCGAACCCTCTGAATAATTCAACGTCCAAGGTGCTATGATGGCTGCCAAGGTTCCCAATTAGCAAAACGAAAATGCCCGCCGCTTCAGAACGCTCCCGCAAATAAGCAAAACCGTGCCGCCCGGAAGTATCTCCGTTACGAAACTGGGCTAAGTCGAAGTCAAGTTTGGTCGCTATGTTTTCTGCTAATCGCTCAGCCCCGCGGTCTTGATCGAAGGAACCAACGAAAGGGAGGTTAATTGCCTCGTCTTCAACTTCAAGCAATGCACGAACCATATTCTGACGGGCGCTTACATCTCTTAGCAGAGCATCAACAAGAGCAAGATCCTTCTGCGCATATTCTTCTGGCAGAGTTCGAAAATCTTCGCCTCTACTGGCTACAATTGGCGGAGAAATCAAATAAAACGTCAACAGCGGCCTTCGGTACTGTTTAGACATCTTAGTAAGCATGCTCTGAGAAGGTGCTTGCGCTCCCTTTTCAAGCAAGTCGAGGCGCTCGCTGCCCTCGAGGCCTCGCGCAGGTCCGATCTGGAGCTTCATTGCGGCATCTTCTAATGACAGACCCGCCGTTTCTCTCGCCCATCGAAGGATGTCTGGATTTACGTCCGGCAAATTGATCCCTCTTCGCCAACAATAATTACTTGTCTTGTCTTAGCTATACAACCTCTAATTCGGTTACTAATTTCTCAATTTTGGCCTGAATCTGCCACTTATCTCAGAACATCTAATCAAGATCATCGAATATGTGTGTTTCGCCTACTCAAAATTCTAGATACCTGTTTTGCCGTCCATCTCCCTCCTCTGCTAGTCTTTACTCCCATTTCTTCTAGGGTTGTGGCAACAGCACTTAAGGTTTCTCCTGCATCTCTTAGTGGTTTTATCACCTTCAGAATTTTCTCTGCTTCCCGGTCAGCCTTTGCGATCAGCGCTTGGTTCCGCTTCATGGTCCTGTCTCGGAGCCCTCCCAGCTTGACACCGCGAGCCTTGGCGGCCCTAAGAGCCTCTTTGGTTCGCCTCGAGATGAAGTCACGTTCCTGTTCTGCGAGTGCAGCGTAAATGTGGAGCTGGAACTTGTCGGCATATGGCATCTGAGCGACCCGAAGCTTTAGCCTGGGGTCTTCCATCAAAGTGGCGACATAAGAAACCCTGCGGCTTAGCCGGTCGAGCTTCGCAACCAGCAACTCCGCGCCGGTCTGTCGCGCCATCTCCAAAGCGGCATCAAGCTCGGGCCGACTGTCGTCCCCGCCCGACTGCACATCGGTAAAATGTCCGATCACCTCCCACGGTTCCTCGGAGTAGTTTTCAAGGAACAGCTCGATGTCCCGTTCCTGGGCTTCAAGTCCCAGACCGCTGCGGCCTTGCTCCTTCGTACTGACGCGGCTGTAAGTTACGTACTGTTTCATGGCGTGTTCCTTGTGATGAACACAAGGTGGGCAGTGAATTGTCAAATGTCAACGTTCGTTGTGCCTGACAAATATAGAAAAATCATGCGCCATCACGACAACCCGCATCAATCACGGAAAGGACCACCCCCACCGGGGGGAACCGCAAGAGCCGCCACGTTTGTTCTAGATGTTTTGTGAGGGACCCCTTGGAGCCCATCCGGGCTTGGTTTCAATGCCAAAAATCGGTTGTATGCGCCAGATGACAACCTGGAAAAGTTGCGCTATTCCACCAGTCCGACTAGGACATGCCTCAAGTGCATAGTCCAATTTTCCGAGTTGAGTGTAAGCATGCCAAACTACATTGCAGTTGCTAAGTATCCCGGCCCGATTAGTGACCCAGATAGAAAAGACATAAAGGTGTCTGTGTACGAAACTGACACCTCAAGTCTAGAAAATGCGATTGATGACCCAGGGTCGTATAAGCCGGGCGGGGCTCCTCTATTCGAATATTGGGCTCGTTCACCCGATCTCGAACATGGGACAGATACGGTCAAAAAGCTTTTGCAGGTTTGCTACTCAATCGATGTTGAATCGAACTACTTTCGCGCACGCGGCCTAACCCCAGGAATGCACTTCTACCTAAAGTCTTCTAAGGCAATTCCAAATCAGGAAAATGAAGATGCAAGTAGCTTTGGGTCCCAAATACTTCAGGTGGAATCGGCGCTTAGATCACTTTCCAAGTATCTTCACGGTATTAACGACCCCGAAATCCTATCTGCGGAAATGCGTGCAGCGCGAGCGTACATAGGTTCACTGCTTTGTTTTCTTGAGGAAAGCAAGAGCGACGAGGGAATAAAAGAAATTCCAGGTGAACTGGTGCGTGGTCTCGAAACACAAATGCAGCGAACAGATTGGAAGGGAGTCTCCAGCGAAGCACGTGGGTGGATACGACTGATCCTCGACTACATCAAATTAATTCTTGCGCTCGGATGATCACGATAACTGCAAACCTGGTTGCCATCGACATTACGCTCGCTCCTTTTCCTGTAATAAGGCTGGTCATCCGAGTTCCAACCATCCCACGCGATGTAGGCTTGATTGAACTGCTCCTGGAGCTTCATCCCGGCGAGGTTCCCTTGAGACCTCTTGCAAGACGCATGGAAGATCGACGAGCCCTACGCCGGGATGTGTCTCGGAGTTACCGCTTCAGACCAACCATGATGTTTGCGGCCCCTAAGCTGCTTCTTCCTGCGCCATGTGCTCTTCAATTACAGCCACTGCCCATTTCGGTAGTGAGGAGCTTCTGTGGGACGGACCCCAGTAGCGCTTCCGCCCGGTGTCGAAGTGGAGGCTGTTGGCGTACACCCCGATGCCTTTGAAGCCAGCCTTGGAGGCCGCCCGGATCAACCTGAGGCGTTTCTCGAAAGGCCAGTCACGGACTGAGACATCAATAGCCTTGCCCTTGGTGTGCATGGACTCCTTCGCGCCACCCGCACGGGCATTCCTCGCGGGGTCCCGATATCCGGAGACAACGGGGATCTGTTCACCGAACTCCTCCTGCACGGCCACCAGGCGGGTCTTCACGTCATCCTTCACGTTGTCCATGTCGGGCTTGTACCCCCGGTCGGACGCTGTGAGGATCTTGGTGAGATCTCCGCTGGCCTTCCCATGGTCGTACGCGAAGGTGCCCGTCTGGCCGAACTTGCCGCCCCCGAGGCCAACCCGGTTGTTGAGCACGTTGTCGAACGCCGAGAGGACATCCCTTGAGGACGCAACTGTCCGCTGCCCGTAGTAGCTCCTGCCTTGATCGGTCGGGAGGGAAGCCCACTCCTTGGCGATGGAGTTCATGAAGGCCTCGTTGCTCATCTTGCCAGCGAGCCACTTGTCGTAGCCACGAGTCCTGAGGAGTTCCATGGCGAGGCGGTCCTGAAGCTCTGGGGTGAACTTCTCATCGTCTGACAGCCCAAGGTTCTTCTTTAGGCCGCGTAGAGTAGTCCTGACAATCTGGTACCGGCCCAGTGCAGACGATTGGAGCCTGTTGTCCGGATGGACGAGCATACGGGTCTGCAACGTGTCGATCTCGCCGAGCGTCATGTTGACCAGATCAACGTCGCCACCAGTGTACCGCCCGTAGCCAAGCGTCTCGTTGTAGCCCCGCCCCTTGTCGGTCCCTTCAGTGTGTCCAAGGAGGTCGAGGACAGGTGATGCCTTCCGCGTCCGATCATCACTCACAGCGCTCGCCGTCCTGGTGGCACCGTCAACGATGGCGTCCTCGATGGTATCCGAAACGTCTGCCTGGACCTCATCCGGCTGGAAGGAACTCTTCTCGACGTTTCCCTCAACGGTTTCGGCCTGAGGGTTGCCGCCATCGGTCCCATCAGTCCCCGAAGTCCTGTTGATGACCTCGTTGACCTTCTTCCAAAATTCCGTTGTGAACTCCTCTGGATCCATATCGCGCTGCTCAGCGTGGGACCGCAGTGTGTCTTGGAAAGCCGGGTCCAAGTCCTCGAACTTAGGAGGCTCGTCCCCGGTGAAGTGCTCTTGGATCTGCTCTTGCTCCCAGGCCTTGCGGCGCTCGGTGTCTTGTTCCCGAGGCACCCTGATGCCTGAGTCAATTCGCATCCCTTGTCGGAATTCCTCCCTGGACGGGATACGGAAGAAGTCCTCTGCCTCCGTTTCTTCATCCTCAGGCTCGTCACCAGGTTCCCCGGAGGCTTCCGATTGTTGGCCTTCCTCCTGTTGATCTGCCTCTTCGCGCATCCTCGCAGCGTCGGCCGGTGAGATGTACTGGGGACCAACCTTTCCTTGGAGCTGAGGCGCAATCCGCTTCAAGACCAGTTCCCCGATCTCGTTGATGGCTTGCTCGCGGTCTTTGAGGGAGGCGTTGGGGTTCTTCTCCTCCCAGTCGATGAGCATCATCTCGAAGTCCTTGGTGGCCTCCAGGCCCTCGTCTGTAAGGCCTTCCGGCATGAACAACATTTCGCCCAGCTCGTCGGTGGTCCGCTCCTTGATGGTCTCCAAGAACCGCTTCGAGGTCTGGGTCCTCAGGATGCCGCTGCCTTCAAGGTTCGCCTTGCGTCTTCGCTCCACGCGATCCAAGACGGTCTTCAACGTGGTCGGGTTGGTGATGATATTCTCCGCCACCAGCTCGAAGATGTCCTTCTGGGTGGCCCCGTCCTGGATGTACTGTTCGACCATCAATAGGTCTTCCCGGCTCTCCAATGCGTCAGCGTCCTGGAGGCTTTTCCGTGCGCGGGCCAGCTTGGTGCGGGCCGCTGGGTCGTACTTCTCCCAGGCCTTGATGATGTCCTCGGGGACTTCCGCCGTGGGGTCCACGTCGAGGGCCGTGAAGACGTGCGTTACGATCTTCGCTTCGGCGGCATCATCGGCATCTTTCTGAGCCTTCGAGTTCTCGTTCATCCGCTGCCGGATATCGACCTCGATGGCCTCGATGGCACCCTGCTTGATGTCCCTGAAGGCGGGGATAGAGGACAGCTTCACATCGTCGTAGCCCGGCCAGACTTCATCCAGGACATCCAAGAGCTGCGGGTCCTGGTGCTCAATCGCCTTGGCCGCGATGGCCTTCACCATGGCTGCGTCGTAGTCTTCCATGCGGACACCGGACGACAGGACCTCTTCACGCTGAGCCAGGAGGTCTCCCCGCAGCCCCTCGTAGTCTGTCCCTTCGCCGGTCGATAGGCCGTCCTGGTTGGCGTAGTCGATGCTTTCCCCGGCCAGTGCCGCCTGGGTGTTGACGTTGCCGTTGTAGGTGGCCTTCCCGACCTCTGAGATCCGGGCATTGTAGGCGTCGTTCGTAAGCGCCTCGATGTGCGGATTGAGGCCCGCTAGGATGTGCGGATCGTCGGTCCCGATGTTACCCGCGATGAAGGTCGATACGAACTCCTCGAAGGCTCCCGGGTGGTCTGAGTTCCGCCCCTCCCACGACATGTAGGCCGTGTTGAACTTCTCCCGGAGTCTGATCCCCGCTAGGTTCCCCTGAGCCCTCTTGTAGGACTCCTGGAAGATCGGCGATGCGTTGGCCGGGACGAGACCCTCACGGACTGCCTCAGCCCATCCTGTCTGGTTGGCCCTGTTGAAGGCTGCCTCTCCACGGATGCGGTCAGCGTCGTTCTGCTTCTCCCGCCTCTTGTCGAGGAACCCCCGGAGGCCTTGGTCGAACGCTGCGAGGCCTTCGGCTACCTCATGAAGTGGCGATGGGGATGGCTGCGGAGTCCGTATGAAGGTGTCCACCGGGGAGGCAACTGGACGGATCTGCGAGGGTCCCGACATCTCGGGGACTGGTCTGCGTGTCATATTGGTTCCTTATGGATGTGCGTGATGGTTGCCCCGCGCCCTGATGGTCATGGTGACGCGACACGGGGGTTGTGCTTCAGGTGATAACGATGGTTTGGTGCCGTGCTTGGCGGAAGTGCTTAAAGTATTCGCCGCTAAGGGATTTTGTGGGCAATGCGCTAAGGGATCTAAGGGATGGCTGACTTTAAAGACATGACCGGGTGGCGCGAAGAACTAGAGGCTTGGAGGCTTACTGACGGGTATAAGAAAAACCAGGAGTGGTACTACAGCGTATGTGAAGACTTGGTACCAGTTTCCTATTTGATTGAACTGGTTGATTTGCTTCTGAGAAATGACGAATGCCTTGGGGCGTACAAGGAGGTCGAAGCTTGGGAGAGCGAGAAGTTACGGACTAATGACAACAATCGGGATGACTATCCGGGATTCGCATTGTCAACGCTTTCTGAGTTCAAGAATTGGTACCTCTTCCAGAAATCATTGCGACCAAATCAACCTGCTTTTCGTAGGGCTATGGATCTCGCAGAGCTGATCCGCAATGGAGAGATCTCGGCTGCTCAGTCCCCAGGTGCCATCGAGTACCTAAAGCAGAATCATGGCGACAGGTTCATTGATTTCGAGCGGTAAGGTGCTTGGTGACCGCGACTGCTGGTGGATCTTGGTGGAGGACTTGGTGCTGGCGTCATGGACTTTGAGACACAGGTGAGGGGCAAAGCCCTCCTCCTCCTTAGTCTTTGTGCTGGACTTGATGGGGTTCTTGAAGGCCTTTCCGGTACCTCACGGTCACTTTGAGCATTAGGCTCGGACAGCCAAACCTAAAGCTTGTTCTCAAAGTGATTGAGGAAGAAGGGGTGTCTCCCTTCAAACCAAGATCTGAGCCTTAAAGACCCAGAGGAGACTTAGAGGCCTTTAGGGGGCAGCGAACACATTTGCCTTCATGCTGACAGGCAGACGCACGCCAAGGATCTCCTCAGACGCATCGCCCATAGCGGCGCGACATGCATCTTCGTGCTCAATCTGAGAAAAAAGCCCATCGTGGAGCGGCAGCGCAACGATGTCCTGATCAATTATCTTGAGGAGCGCTGACACCATGATCTCGCTTTCTAGGTACATGAGGTGTAGCCCACATCCCGTGCCGAACATGTGGGAGATTGCGGGGTGCCTGTGAGCTAGTGCAGCGGATACTCGATTGCCGTTCCAACCCGGCCCCAGCATTGCCTTGAGTTCGTCGGGCATTCTCCGCATCGGCCCTGTGCGGCAGAGCAAAGCGTTCATGGCGAGTTTCGATGCGTCCCGAGACATGGGCACACCTTCATACAGATCGCCATCAGGCTGGGGTTTACCGGCGAGATGATAACAAAGGCGCGGGAACATGCTCTTGAAGTCCAGCTCAATGATGGGCTGATCGTTGATTCTCAGTCTGTGACGTTCCTGCTTCTTTAGGGTTTGCCACGGGCCACGATACAAGCGCCCATGTTTGTCAAAGCGCTCGTTGTCAGCGCTGTCCGTCCAGAACATGCGGACCAGATGGACGGGACCTATAGACCGCCCGTCGAGTGTAATCTCAGCTCTGCTGATCGCCGCGTTGATCGTCTCCATCTGCTCACGCATTTGCTTGGTTCGGGGGGTATCGGAATAGTCGATCCATTTCTTACGCTTCTTCGGGCCAACGTTCATATTGAGCCAGACCGTCTCTGCACCTTCGACACGTGATGCTGCGTTGAAGCTTGCCGCATCTTGGAGCAGGTCTAGGAGGCGCTCAGAAGGCTCCAGAGTCGTTCTCTTGCCGTGAGCGGTACCAACGTAGCGCTTGATGTATCCCTGCCTCTCCATGGACTCCAAAACGGTCATGAAGGCCTTCTTCGGGAAGCCTGCCCTGTCGTAGCGACTCTTGGCATCACGCTTGGCGGAGATAATCAGGCGTGCCCCAGGTTGGTTCGCGGTGACGAGCAGCGCAAAGTTAGCAACAAGGTTTTCAACCATTACCCTGCGACGTTCAGTGGCATCGAGGTAGAAGCGAGGTGGACGCGGGGTGTTTGCCTCAAGCTCATTGAAGAGGCGCTCTGCTAGGCCTTTGAGACGCGGGTCCTCAGGGCGAAGCCATTCGTCATGATGCCTATCAGCGATGCCGCTAGGATCTTCAGAGGGCTCCATTGGTGAATGCCTCAGGGCATTCCTCAGTGCCGCTCTCAAGCATGAACCAGCATGGGTGTTCCTGCCGGTAGTGCTCGAAGTTGATCGCCGGATCTTCCACCTTTGTAAGCGCCTCGGCTGCCACTTTATTGGCAATTCCAAAACTGGTCACGCGATCATTCTTGCCGAACGTCCTTAGAGACCATCTGCCTTCAGACCGGGCAAGTTCAAGCGGCTCGAAGAGTTCCCTTGCCTTGATGGGGTTCTTGTTGTGCTTCGTAGCCTCCATGTTTCCAGAGAGGCGGCGGTTGCGGACGTGCTGGAGGATTGCTTCGAGGCCTCGGCAATGGGCCGTGAGATGTTGGTCTTCTCGGATGGCTTGAAGGATCTGCATTATGGACAAAGCGCGGGCCATATCCTCAGAGGCTGCGTACCCGGCACCCCAGGTGCATAACGCCTTGTCACCTCCGCTAACGACTGACGCCACTCCGATCAACTTGTCAAAGCCCGAGAAGGAGTCCTGGGTTGGCCTGCGGGTGGCGATGGTCGCGGTCACCGATGTGCCTCTAAGAATGTGCGGAATATCGGACATGGTGATGGGTTCGGTGAACAGCATGCTGTTTCCTTTCGTGATTGTCGTGATGATGGTGGTGGTGATGGGAGGGAACCGACTGACCGGAATCCCTTACTGATTGGACCCGGAGTGTGACCCCCAAGTTGCACAACTGAACGGCAAAGGTTTATCGCGTTCGCTGCCCCCCAAACTCAGGCGACTTTGAGGGGGCTGAGCTTGACCAAAAACCGCTCGATTTAGCGCTTAGAATTCACTCTCGTTCTATCAGATGGGCGCCTATTAATAGCTGTTACGAAAAAGCTTTTTACTTCAGATAGTTAGGTGGAATTGGCCGCAATATCTAATAAAGACGATTCGTCGCACTTCTGTTATTCATATAGAAGGGAATTGATTCCCTAAATAATTCAGACACTTACAAATAAGCAAATTCGCGTGGCAGCGAAGCAACCTGATGGACCGAATTGGGGCCATACGACCAGGTTTCAGGCGGCTGGTTCTGCTTCATGTCGAAGCCTCGAGTTATTCTAATACTGGGCTATTGTGTGGCGTGCGGTGACGCGGGGTTATTCTGATACACGCGAATTGTGCTGCCAGTGCTACAATCTGGTTATTCAGATACAAGCCTATTGTTCGCAGCCTGCCGGTGAGCGCTTATTCAGATACCTGCGAATTGGACGAGCAATACTAATTCTGATGGAAGGGAATTGGCACTTCGCTATTCTAAACCGAATCTATTGTGTGCCGAGTGGTAGTGTCGTTGCCCGTTATTCTAATCCCTGCTACTTGGCAGGCATAATCGTGACGGATTGATGTTTAGTCGCGACTAAATGCTTGTCTCGCTTGGACCGCCTAGAGACGAAACGCTTCCAGCGTCCAGGAGTTATTCTGATAGGCGCTTATTGGCCATCAGCTTCGTTTCACGGGCTCCTCCACTCTCAATGTCAGCGAACCGTGCGAGACAGCTCGTTGCTGGTACCAAAAGCCATCCTTGCGGACGTAGCGGTGCCGGTTAGACAACAGCTTTTTGGCTTGAGCCCCTGGGTTGTCTGAAGTCATCAGGTGCTTCCTGTCGTCGGGGACAGGCCACCGCTTGACGATGTACACGCAGATGCCGACACCGATCAGAGGAAAAAGAAAGGCAAGCGCATAGCTCATCTCATTCGCCCTCAACGTGGCCTGGAAGCGGCTCCAGTGGGCTGATGATGAGAGAGAAGGGGCCCACCCATATCTGCTTCGAACCATGTCCATCATCAATGTCCTCCCGGACCACTTCCCATGGAGAAACCTCACTCCACTTGCACCACTGCTCAAAGACCCATTCGCGCCCAAACAAACGAAACCAAAACCAGAACATTCCATTCTCCTATTCACTTTAGGGGTTACCCGTGCACTTTGAACTTCGGGAAGCGCTTCAGTGCCTTCCCCATGGTCTGCACGGTGACCATTCCGTATTCGTCTCCAACAGTCTCAGGGGCGTGTCCGCAGATACGGTCCAGGATGAGACCCTCAATGCCCGCCTCCCTGCCGATGGTCTTGAAGCCGTGACGCCAAGCATGGTTCGGCTGGACGCTCCTGTCAGGGACATGCTGTCTAACGAATTCTGTGAGTTTGTTCTTTGAGGTTCTCCATGCGGGCCTGCCGGTTCCAGACCACATGAAGAGCGGGCCATCAGGGGCGGACTCAACGAAGTCCATGAAGCCTTTCTCAAGGAGATGATGGTGGAGCGGGACTGTCCGCGCCTCGCCACCTTTCACGGTGACAGCCTCGGGGGTGATCATCATGGCGAAGTATCCGTCCACCTCAATGATGTCGGTCTTGCGCAGTTGCAGGATCTCACCAACCCTCGCACCGCTGTACGCACAGAGCCACGGAGCCCATCGTCTTGCGGCCCATCGTTGGACTGTCTCTCGCGGCCCACGCTGCGTCTCATCGCTCGCGCGGAGGATCTTGTGAGCTTCCTCTGGGGTGAAGTCCCTCATGCGCTTCTTGGGCTGCCTGCTTCTCGTTACCGTGACGCCATCCGCCGGGTTCGCCTGGAGCTTCCGGTTATCCACTGCCCACCTGAAGACGCTCTTCAAGGCCGACAGGTCGGTATCCTTGACGGTTCGAGGAGAGACCGCCTGGAGCCGGTGATCCTTGAAGGCGATTACATCAGCGGCGGAGACACGGGTAGCGTCGTCATGGCCCAAGAAGTCCGCTAGCTGCCGGAACGCCCTTTCGTATGCTTCTCTGGTGCTCTCTGAGTGGCCTGTGAGCGTTGCTTCTGCCCACCAGGACTCCGGGAGCCCGACAAGCGAAACGGCGCTCTGTGGACTCCCTGTGTCCTTCCAGGGAGGAAACCTATTTGCGTTCGGGTCCGGTGAGTAGTCTGCGTCTGCAAGCTTCCGGCTGTGCACGTTGAGCCCTTGCGCCGCAGACCTTGCGAACTCCTTCAGGATCAGACGGCGGGAGCCTTGGTCGGTCTCAACGATCCCCTTTTCCGCCAACGCACGGTCCACGAGGCTGCCAAAACGTGCCTCAAGGCGGCGGTAGGCTTCTTCGCTGCCATCTTTGCGGTCGTCCTCAAGGGTAGCGGCCACGTGTCGGAGCAACTCCGCTTCCTCATCATCGCTCAGGGTGGCGACTTGCTGTTGCCGGGTCTCGATGTCGATCTCCAAGGCAACCGTGCGGTTACCGACACCAGGATCAGCGCTCCAGGCCTCATAGATTTGCTTGGAGAGTGCGACACATTGCTGGTGAGAGAGGGGGATTGGTGCATCTGCCCTCGCTGCCCTGAAGACCTTCTCCAAATAGGCAAGCGCTGCGGCCTGTCGCTCGCGGACGTCCGGTGGACTATCGGTTCGGAGGGAGAAGCGTATCGTGCCATGCTTGGGGACCGACACGGTGCACGTTTCATCACCCAGCGGCACATAGAGCTTGCGACCCGCCAGCCGCTCAACGAGGTCGGCAGGAACACGCTTTGCAAATTGCTGGAAACGAGACTCTTTGCGTTTCACCGAACTTACCAGCCTATACAGCATTGTGACGCACCTTTGTGACACACTAAGGTATGCGCAACGCCTTGACTAGGCTTAAGTATTTGGCGGGAAACACTCTTGAAGAGTGATGGTGCCCAGGAGAGGACTCGAACCTCCACGCCCATAAGGGCACTAGCACCTGAAGCTAGCGCGTCTACCAGTTCCGCCACCTGGGCTGTGAGGGGGGCTTGTAAGGGCCGGGTCAATTCTTGTCAATCGGCAAGTGCGACTTTTTTTGCTCATTGGCCCGGAGCCCTTCACACCCGCCGCACAAAGGTCTAAGTAACTCCATGAAAGGCCCGTCGACAGAAGCGCCGGGCCCTGTTCAGGACGCGACAAAAGGCATTGCAGGATGGCCACACCACTCAATGGCAAACTCGTCACGGTTTTCGGCGGATCCGGGTTTTTGGGCCGCCATATCGTCCAGGCTCTCGCCAAGCGCGGGTATCAAATCCGCGCGGCGGTCCGGCGCCCCGATCTGGCGACACATTTGCAGCCGCTCGGCGTTCCGGGACAGATCATGCCGGTCCAGGCAAACCTGCGCTACCGCTGGTCCGTCGACCGGGCCGTGATCGGCGCGGACGCCGTGGTCAACGCAGTCGGCATCCTGGCGCCCTCGGGCAACCAGACTTTCGATGCAGTGCAGGCCTTCGGTCCGCGCGCGATTGCCGAAGCAGCGCGCTCCGCCGGGCTCAGTGCGATCACGCATATTTCGGCGATCGGTGCCGATGCCGACAGCAAATCGGCCTACGCGCGCACCAAAGCGGCCGGTGAAGCCGGCGTTCTGGAAACACTCGCCGACAGCATCATCCTGCGCCCGTCCATCGTGTTCGGTCCGGAAGACGATTTTTTCAATCAGTTTGCCGAGATGGCGCGGTTTTCACCCGTCCTGCCGTCGATTGGCGGCGGCGTGACCAAGTTTCAGCCGGTCTACGTGTGTGATGTCGCTGAAGCCGTCGCCCGCGCTGTCGACGGGGACCTCACGCCAGGTGCCACCTATGAACTCGGTGGTCCGGAGATCAAGAGCTTCAAGGAGTGCCTTGAGGACATGCTCGAGGTCACCCGGCGTTCGCGCACCTTGTTGCCGATCCCCTTCCCTGTCGCGTCTGCCATGGGCAAGGTCATGCAGCTTTTCCCGGGTGCGCCGCTCACGGCTGACCAGGTCGAAATGCTCAAAACCGACAATGTGGTTTCAGAGACCGCCAAGTCCGAAGGCCGCACACTGGAAGGCATTGGAATCGAAACGTCAACGCTCGCGACCATTCTGCCCACCTATCTGGAACGCTTCCGCGAGCACGGCCAGTATGATGCGCATCGCGCGGTCTGAAGGGGCTGACTAGGCAGCAGTGCGGGACCCATCCCGCCTTTTCATAGAGGCATCCGTTGCCGCGTCGACGTGATTCCCCTAGGCTTGAGTGTGCCGGGGGGAGCTCATGTCGCCGATTGCCAAAATAACGATGGTGTTTGTCGTTTTTGTCGACCTACTGGGTCAGGGCCTGGTCTTTCCGATCATCAACAGCCTGATCATGGAGCCGAGCACCTCGATCCTGCCCACGGACACGTCCACCGCAGCGCGCCATTTCGACTACGGGCTCATTATCGGCATCTTCTTTCTGTCCTGGTTTTTCGGCGCGCCCTATATCGCAAAGCTTTCCGATCAGATCGGGCGTAAGAACGCTATCCTGATCTGTCTGTTCGGAGCCTTCGCCGGCTATGCGCTCACCATCATCGCACTTTACGTGAACAGCTTCCTGCTGCTCATCCTGGGGCGTGCCATCACCGGGCTGACGGCAGGCAACCAGCCGATTGCCCAGGCGGCCATGGTGGACGGCAGCACCGATGATGAGGATCTCTCCAGAAACATGGGCTACATCATGCTCGGCATCAGTTTCGGTCTCGTGGGTGGACCGCTGATTGGCGGCTTCCTGTCCGACCCGATCCTCATCGGCAGCATCGCAAGCGTCAAACTGCCCTTTTATGCGTGCCTGGCCCTCGTCGCGATCGCGGTTTTCCTGGTGGTTCTCTTTTACAAGGAAGACCCGGCCGACCGGGAAGAGTTTTCGCTGAGGCCTGCGGAATTCTTCGCCACGCTCTGGCGGATCAAGGACTTTCCGCTCGTCATCCGGTTGTCGATCGTGCTGTTCTTCTTCCACCTGGCCAACGTCACCTTCTACGTCTTCGTCGACAACTATCTCACCAGCCGGTTCGGATACGGCGTCCTCGGCAGCAGCTTCGCCATGATGACGATCGGCGCAGCCATCGCGATTTCGAGCACGTTCCTTGTGGTTCCGGCACAAAAACGGTTCACCAAGGAACGCATCCTCGCGGCAAACTTCATTGTCTGGATCCTGGCGACCGCGGCGTTCATCCTGTCTCCGGACGGGCCTTTGACCTATGTGCCGATCTTCTGTTTCTTCTTTATTTTCGGCATTGCCTATCCGACCCTCTTGTCAATCTTTTCGGCGTCTGTGGGCGCAGAAGAACAGGGTTGGGTCATGGGTGTGACCATCGCGGTGTTCACATTCAATGCGGGCGTCATGTCGCTGGTCGGTGGGGAGCTGATCGGGATCAATCTCGATCTGCCATTCTATATCGTGATCACCTGTGCGCTTCTGGCACTGGTGGTGATGTTCCTGCTCTGGAACAAGCCGGAAGTGAAGGCCTTGCTGCGCAAGACCGGCGGCTGACATTTCCATGCCAGCCACCGGATCCGTTCATATCCAGTAATCCGCGCCCACTCGATCCCTGTGGAGCTTCTGGTAACCGCGTTCTGTCCGCATGAGGCCAATGTCCCGCAACTCCTCTTCATTCAAATGAGAAAGGGCACGGGCAGTTGACCTGCTGCTGAAATACCTGCGGAACTCATCGGCACATGCACGAAGAGCGGTAAGCAGAATGCCGCGGCTTTGCGCACGGCTGCGGAAAACGGTCTCGACTTCATAGGTCATCTCTCTTCTCCTCGGGGTTCGTCTCCCCCATTTCCTGGGGACAAGGAGACAATGACAGGGCAATCCTGACAGCTGTGAGTCAGGTTTGATCTCGTTCTGTTCCAGAGATATGATTTTTTTTCGAACCAACCGGCCAAGGCTGTTTTCATGAACCCGATTGAACGTGCGCTCGGCATCCTGTTGCTGCTGACAGGCGGTAAACTTGTCCCCGCAACCGTGCTCGCCGAACGGTTCCAGGTGTCGCTCAGAACGATCTACCGCGACATCGACAGGCTGATTGCACTCGGCGTTCCGGTCGATGCGGAGCGCGGCGCCGAAGGTGGCTACCGGCTCGCGAGCGGATATATCCAGCCGCCTGTTGCCCTGACACGCAACGAGACGGCGGCCCTTCTGGCCGCGATGGCACTGGTGCGCAGCAGCCGGACTGTCCCGCTCGCCGACGAACTGACCTCAGCGGAAAAGAAACTGCTGGCCTCGCTGCCGAAATCCGTCCATGGCCTCCTGAAGGAAGCCGACCGGATCGTCGGCATCGAACCGATCCCGGCCGATATCTTCCATGCCGGCACAAAGGCGGAGCCAACCGAAGACTGGCAAACGGCGCTGGACGGTTTCATGGCCGGCATCCTGGACAGCAAGCGGGTCAGATTTGATCACGTCAATCCGTCGCGCAATGCCGTGAAAGCTCATGATGTGGAACCGTACGGTGTCATGTTCGACCGGGATCTCTGGTACCTTGCGGGGCGCTGCGTCGACACGGAAATGGTCAAGGTCTACCGGGCGGACAGGGTCCGGAACCTGGAAATCAGCGGACTGTTCTTCCGGCCCGACAAGGATTTCTCGATCAAGACGCTGCTTGGCGGGGCCTGGCTTTCCCAGGCCATGCGGCGCTGGGAACAGGAAGAGGAAATCGCAAAGATCCTGATCACCTCCGAGCAGGCCAGAAAGCTGAGCGCGGACTGGTACTACCGTCACGCGGTCTTCACACCGGCGGCAGATGGCAGGATCCTTGTCCGCATTCCAAGCACCGACCGCGCCCGTATCCTGCCACTGGTGCGATGGCTGGGCCCGGGCGCGGAACTGCTGTCACCCGCTGGATTGCGGCTGGAACTCACCGGTGAACTGGCGGAACTGAGCGCGCTCTATGCGGACGGCAAGTCGTCAACCTAGGAAATAGAGCCCTGCAAAGCCGGCAAGTCCGACAAAGATCCGCCACCAGGCAAAGGGTGCGAAGCCGTGTCTTGAGACGAAATCCAGCAGCTTCCTGACGACGAAAACCGCGGACACAAACGACGCTATGAAACCGATCGTGATGATTACGGCGTCGTCGGCTGAAAGGACATTCCGGTTCTTGTAAAGATCGTAAGCGAACGCCCCTGCCATGGTGGGCATGGCCAGGAAAAACGAGAACTCGGCGGCAGAGCGCTTGTCTGTGCCCATGAGCAGCGCACCGGCAATGGTGGCGCCGGAACGCGAGACGCCCGGAACCATGGCAAGGCACTGGCAAAACCCGATCTTGAGACAAAGCGACAACGGGTACTCCATCACGCTGGTGTAGCGGGGCCTCAGCGGCAACCGGTCGATCCACAAAAGAATGACGCCGCCGACAAGCAGCGTGGTACAGATCAGGGCCGGCGTTTCAAACAGGACTTCCTTGATGAAACCGTGCAACAGAACGCCAATGACAGCGGCCGGCAGAAAGGCGATCAGGATGCCGAAGACAAAGCGCCTGCTGGTGGCATCGCTTGGAAGCGTGACCGCAAGATTCCAGAGCCTGCCGAAATAAACCGACAGGATTGCCAGAATCGCGCCAAGCTGTATCAGGACTTCGAACGTTTTTCCGGTGCTTTCAAATCCGAGAAAATGACCCAGCAACAGGATGTGCCCGGTGGAAGAAACCGGGATAAACTCCGTCAGGCCTTCAACGATCCCCAAAATCAAAGCGCTGACAATCGTTTGGCCGTCCATTTGTGATCTTTCTCCGTTGGGATTGCTAAAATTGGGACTGAGCAGGTGGATCTTGCGACTCAGGCACGGCCTGACGTGTGCTTAATTGCAGAACCAAAGCGGCAACGTCAAACCCTTGATAACCATATGTCAGGCAAACTCAGACCATAATTCCTGTGACCTTACCCTAGTCTTGCCACAGTTCAGGCCCTAAACCCGTTCATGCTGACGCTTTACCATCATCCGTTTTCACCGTCGTCCCGGTTCATTCGGCTCGTTCTGAGCGAATATGGCGCTGCATTTGAAGAGCAGCATGTCGACCCCTGGGATCGGCCCCAGCAACTGTTGATGTTGAACGCTGCAGGAACCGTTCCCGTCCTTGTGGAGAACGATGGTCCGGCGATCTGCGGCCCGGGGCCGATCATGGAATATCTCGACGAAACGCGGGGGTATGCGGTTGCTGACCGGCGCCTGATGCCGGACCACCCTGAAGCCAGAGCGGAAACACGGCGGCTTGTGGAGTGGAGCCTGATGAAATTCGACCAGGAAGTGGTCGGGCACCTGGTTCGCGAACGCATTTACAAACAGATCATGCCCAAGTCTGCCGGTGGCGGCGAACCGGATTCTGCAGCTCTGCGCGTTGCCCGGGCAAACATCCACCACCACCTGAAATACTTCGGTTATCTGGTCGCCTCGCGCCGCTGGTTGGCAGGCGACCGGCTGTCCTTTGCCGATTTTGCCCTTGCAGCGGGGCTTTCCTGCGCCGACTATCTGGGGGAAGTGCCCTGGAGCAACGAAGAGGACGTCAAAAGCTGGTATGCGCGCGTCAAATCGCGCCCCAGCATGCGTCCGCTCCTGGGTGAGAAAGTACTGGGCATGCCGCCCGCCGCATCCTATGCGGACCTGGACTTTTAAGCACCCGTTGTCGACGACTTGGACAAGAAAACCCAAAAGCTTCTGGCTGACCTTGAAAACAAGGCACACACACTCGGTTTCGACCGTCTGAAAATCGCCTCTGCCGACAGTATCCCGGACGCTGGAGCGCATCTGCGTGCTTTCCTCGAAAAGGGCTACCACGGAACGATGGGCTGGATGCAAGAGACCGCCGAGCGGCGTGCCGCACCGCGTTCCCTTTGGCCTGAAGCCCGCAGTGTGCTCATGCTGGCGATGAACTACGGGCCGGACGACGCCCCGGAAAACCATCCTCTGAAGCATCTTGAGGATCCCGGTACCGGCGGCATTTCCGTTTATGCACGTCACCGCGATTATCACGATGTCATCAAAGGCCGCCTGAAAGAACTGGCGGGCTTTCTGATTTCGCGGGCCGGTGGAGACGTCAAGGTTTTCGTAGACACGGCGCCAGTCATGGAAAAACCGCTCGCTCAGGCCGCCGGGCTCGGATGGCAGGGCAAGCACACAAATCTGGTGTCCCGCGAGCTTGGCTCCTGGTTTTTCCTGGGGTCCATTTTCACGACGCTGGAACTGCCCCCAAGCGGCAGCGAAGTCGATCACTGCGGGTCCTGCCGCGCCTGCCTCGAGAGCTGCCCGACCGATGCCTTTCCGGCTCCCTACCAGCTCGATGCGCGACGCTGCATCTCCTATCTGACCATCGAACATGCCGGCGCCATTCCGCATGTGTTTCGCAAGGCGATGGGCAACCGGATATATGGCTGCGACGATTGCCTTGCGGCCTGTCCCTGGAACAAGTTTGCGAGCGCGGCGCGCGAAGCCAAGCTTGTCGCGCGGGACGAGCTGAAAAACCCGGACCTTGCCATGCTTCTGGAGCTGGACGATGCCGCGTTCCGCAAACTCTTTTCAGGGTCGCCGATCAAGCGCATCGGGCTGAATCGTTTCCTTCGAAATGTCCTGGTCGCTGCGGGCAATTCCAATCGTCCGGACCTGACTGACAAGGTTGAACGTCTTTTGGAAGACCCCGATCCTTTCGTCCGGGGGGCCGCGGTTTGGGCGCTGAGCAAGCTCGCCACCGACGGCTATTTCAGGTCGCTGAAAGCTGCCGGCATCGCCACTGAACACGACGAGGGTGTTCTGGACGAGTGGCGGCTCGGCGAAACCTAGAATTCTCAGCTCCGGATTCGACGTCACAAAAAGAATGCGCCATAGTCATGGAACGGCCTGAGACAAACAACTATATCTGAGCGGACCGT
>JGI12316J15309_10005845_pt1 | contig 26945 bp, 20 predicted proteins | sample MarCyaLeptolynsp_FD_15309 | JGI IMG/M metagenome (IMG submission 15309) | reverse complement strand
CGCTCCATGCATCGGTCCTAATGCAATGGCAGTTTACCCATCGCAAAAAGGCTGGGCCTTAATCGGCCATTTCCTTTTTTTATGCCCAAAGCCCTCAAGCAAGCTTGAGCTTTGGGCATAAAAAAAGGCTTGACAAAAATGTCAAACCTTTTCTTCGATGTTGCCCCACGAGGACTATTTAGCGAAAAAACTTGACGAAGTTTGACTATAATATATCACTCATTTTCAGATATATGTATATTAAATATCATCATTGTTCCTCAAATCTAGTTATTTTTACTTGACGAATACTTGACAAATTATAGCATGGCAATTTTCCCCACGATTAGATTCTCAGTTCGAAAGTCAACGGTTAAAGGGAGTAAAGATGGTTCCATTCAATGCTATATCTTTTTCAGAAGCCAACAAAAATCATTCTCGACTGGTTTGAAAATTCCTTTAAAACATTGGGATAAAAAACGAGGTGAACCTAAATCAACGGTAAACATAGAAACGCAACAAATTCAAACTTACTTGGAAAGCGTCAAAAGTGAGCTGCTTGATATTTTCAAACAGTCGATGAATGCAGGACAAACCCTCATGCCAAGTGAACTTTACTTTAGTTACAAGGCGATAAAGTCAAAGACACCTCGTAAAGAAAAGACAATAACCGACATTGCCCATGAATTGATAATGGAAAAGAAGGGTGAAATCTCAGACAAAACACATTACGAGTATAATCACTTCTTAAATTACTGGAATGATTTTCTTGCTCATTACGGACTTGAAGACCCTGAACCAAGCAAGGTTACCAAGGACATGATCAGGTTATACAAGCAATACTTCAGAGATATAAAAAAACACGCTCAGTCAACCATAAATGACAGATACTACAAAGTGTTAAAAGCAGTTTTGATTTACGCTCGAGATTATGATTTCCCAATTAAAGCTAGTGTACTCAATAGTTTAAGTCGCTCAAAATCCTACGAAGTGAAAAGAGTGTTCTTGATAAAGAAAGAAAGGACATATCTAGAAAAGCTTTACGAGGCAGGTAAAGCCAATGAAATCATAAAATTGATTATTCTCGCTTATCACACAGGTCTACGTTACAGCGACTTAAAGAATAATGGAACTTGGCAAGGTATCGACAACCCCGAAAGACCAGTTTTGAAGTTATGGGATAAGAAAGAAGAAAATTTTTGTTTCATTCCTCTTAGTAGAAAAGCTTATCAAATCCTAAGAGAATTTGACTTCAAGCCAAATTACCTTACCAACACTAAGTTTAACACTGCCATGCAGGAGGAATTGCAAAAGCATGCAATTTTTAACGAGGAAAGGTCGATTCCAAAATTCTCAGAACCTATTAAAGTCTCTCTCGTCCTAACCGCCCATGACTTAAGAAGAACTTTTGTTAACTTCCTATTAGAATCAGGTATAAGAAAAGAACAGATAATGCTTGCCACTGGACACAAGACTAGCGATGTATTTGATATTTATGCAGACTATTTCACAGCGGTAGGGAATGATTTGATTAATCAGGTGACCAAACTACCTTAAGCCCCAATTAAACATTTCGATACTGACTCAAATACTTAAGTATCTCACTACCAGGTATCAAAACTTTATTGCCACTATTACTTTTGGTTGTCTTTCCAATCACGCCTGCTCTGCGTTTGCGATCAAGAGTGGATGTAGATATTTTCAGAATTTCAGCAGTCTCTTCCTTAGAGTAAGCTCTATCTCGATGCACTTGAAAGTCGCTTTCATTCTCTTTGGTAAATGGACGGTCTTCTTGGTACCTGTTTAGAATCCTCTTGATTGCAAATTCTACCTCGAAATTTTCATAGCCGAACAATCCATCCTTCTTTTGTGGCATTAAGTTCAAACTATTCAATTCTTTAAGAATCACATCATTGTTTATCTCACATTTTCTATCATTTAAATTAATCATATTGACATTCCTTTGTCATTATATTCAAATCTCAAAAAATGTTTAAAATTTTTTAACGAGTGATATTGAGGTGTTTAAGTTGGTTTGTCATCACCTTAAGCTGTCGCAACTTTCTTATGAGTCAGCTCAAAGCGATTTGTTATACTCTTCTATGTCATGCTCAAAAAACTCCCAATACTTTTTCAGGGTCTTTGAGTGCATCCCAAGCCCTTTCCGTATAGTGTTCTTGGTAATCTTCCCCCCGTCATAAGTTTCTAAAAACGCAGCTATCTCATCAACCTTCTTCGACTTATGCAACTCTTTTTGGTATTCCCCAAGAACCTTATACTTCTCAGCTCTTGTTAGCCGATGCTCAGCATCATTGAAAATTATTTTTCGAGATTTGGCTTTTGGCTTGGTCTCACTTGAAATTATCCCTTTTACCAAGCTTTCGATCTCAGCTGGTCTAAGAGTTGGTTCGCAACAATTAGAATTTAGATAACCAAGCACTTTCACCATACCATCATAGCTTATACCTCTGTTGAGATATTTGAGATTACACCCGTTTACATAAAGAAACTTACTACGCCCGCCTTCCCATATTTTATAGTTGAAAGTTCCTGTGACCTCCACAAAAGCGAAATCACCAATGAGATATTTCTTACCCTTATGTTCACCATTGAAGAAATCTGCGCTATTATTGAACCGATAACCTTTTAGCTTTTTTTGGTCACCCCCTAGAATAAGTAAATCTTTATAATCATTATTGGGTGTGACCAACTCTTCTATTTGTGGTTGGTTTTCTTCTGTTGTTAAAGCTGTAGCATCAAACACCCTACTGGAAGAGTTAAAATGTATTTCGGGGTCGTAGCTTAGAATGGTTGATTGCGAAATACTGCGAGCGTTTACATCAAACATCTCTGAAAGACCTACCTGTTGAGCAACCCAGTTGTATGCGACTTTGAAGTTCTCTGGAGTAATACCATCAACTCTGGTAACAAGGGTATATCCTTGACCGCCAAAACTTTTGTTAATAATTGAAAAATTACTTGGATCAAGCGAGCTTGGGCTAAAGCACTTATCATCGACATCAAACATCAAGTAGCCTGTGCTATTAATGGCATTCGCATTTCTTCTGCTATTTTCAAAGGTGAAATTGAGAGTGACCGCTGGTTGCTTCAGTTTAATTTGCTGATAAAGAGTTGTCCCCTTCCCTGCCTCCCTAGCCTTCAAAATATTTCTGGCATGCTCACCATTTTTAACCTTTTGCACATACTGCTCAATGGTAATATCTTTTAGAACATTTGGCTTTCTAACATTTTCATAAAAATTAAACATTGATAAAACTTCTTTTGGGTATATATAAAAGAAGTGACCGCCCCCTATAGCATTTCTATAACACCGCTATATAAGAGGGGAAAGGCTTTTAGGGTAGAATACCAAGCACCCATAGTCGTTGCTCTTTAATTTGCCTCCGAAACCAAAACAACTATTAAAACTCCCTCAAAAAGCCGAGGGGAACGCTATGGTTTTAATATATACTCTAAAAATATTTGGTATATGAAACATACGACTATTGCAATAACCGCAGAGACCAAACGTGCCCTTGACCCACACCGAACACGACTATCCAAAATGCTTGACACAAAAGTATCCTACTCGTACACGATAAAATACTTATTAGAAAATGACACCACTGACCATGCGAGAAGCTTATGAGTACGTGTATAGTCTAGCCGAGCTAATCTGGGGGTTGACAACCACTGATAGACAAGATGATTTCTTCCTAGAGATTAGTAACGAAAAGGGCTTCGAGCTTCTGATTAACGCATTCTTCGGAGGGAATGGAATTAATTTGAAATTTGAGTTATTTCATAATGGGTTATCTATTGCCGATGATGTGCTCGATGGAGGGAGTTTCGAAAAACTCACAGACTTCCTTAAAATGCATCTTGCCCCCAACGATGTTGGATCAATAGACTTTCAAAAGGATAATAACCGAGTTCTTAATTATGAAGAATTCACTAAAACGGACTTTAGCCTAACGGGCTTTTCAGGAAGAAATATTAGTAGTTTTTATAGCTTCCTTGAGGATCAGGAAATAGAGAAGGTATTAAGCGAAATTCCAGAAATCGCTCTTGACCGATAATTTTTTTCGCAAAAGTTTAAACTTTTTTTTCTGAATGAATATAAGAGGTGTTGTAGGCACATGCCAGCCCTCTAAAAAGTCCATCACCAAGGGGTGCAACGCTAACCGAAATTGGTGAGTGGTAAGAAAAATATGTTTAAATGGAATCCATTTATCGAAGATCCAGATTTCCCAATCCATTACAAGAATAAAGAATGGTATGAGAAAGATTGTGACGAAACTTTCCTAGTATTCTACCCAGGCTCGTTTGCTCTAATAATGGGCTGCGCAGTCAGGATTGATAGCCAAACCATCATTTACCCCGATGGGAAAATTGAAGACTACTAGCAAAAAAGCCATCCTATGCGGATGGCTTTTTTTATTCGGTAATCTCATATAATTCGCCTTGAGGTGATCGCATTACAATCTTTTTAACCCCATAATCCTCGAAGTACTCTGGTTTGTATCCATTCGCCTTTTTGGTTTTCAACTCTGACCTCATTCTTGGCTGCGAACCTCTCTTGCTTCTAGAAATCCAAGATTCCTCAAGGGATCTTCTAATTTTTTGATTATCAAATTCATACATATTTAAACATTATTTTCTATATATATTAATTCTATAGCGCCCCTTAGTTTGAAATGAGTCTTTTTTTGGCATTTTCTTTAACTTTATGCCATGCCTAATAAAGAAACCAAGAAGCGTTGAGCAGAACAGAAGAAAAAACAAAAAGAAGAGGATCGACAAGTTGACCTTAGGCACGCATCTAATGCTGCCCACTCATATGTTGGTAAGGAATGGTCAGCATTAATTTCCTAGTTTGACATACCAACTGTACCGATAGCTCAAAAACTGAAATTAAGACCTTTTGAAATACCCCGAAGTCTAATCAAGATGCCATTAATTGATGAATTCGAAATACGGATCCATACTTTGATTCGCATTTATTGATACAACAGAGTTATTCCATTTAAAGGACTCTTCAAATATCCGAATAGCAATAGGAGAGTAGGCTACGGTCTTATCCACCATTTTATAGACACCTGTTTTTATGCGAATAATAAGTTGAGCTTCGACCATCATGGGTATGACACTATACATGCCGTTTTCGGTGGCTCTATTACCACCATATAGATTAGTTAAGGATTTCTTGATAAGCTCTGAGTTAACCACATCTTGAACAGCGAAAAATTTTCCGAAAAAACGAAGAGCTTGATATGAGAATGGGAACGCCACATTAAACAACGCAATTAGTATTAAGTCTCTGTCCCCTTTTCTTTTAAGAGCTTGATTCAATTCTTCCTTGTTGTCTGTTGCAAATTGAATTATTGGATTATTAGGTATAGTCTTATTTACTATTCGAAGAGCTTTTTTTAGACGATTTTCACCTTCAAAGTCCAAGCGCAACTGTTCGAGTACGTACTCATTTGAGTAATTACCATCTAGAAACTCTACAAGTGCGGTATGCAGCACATGCAACGGAATACGCTGATTTATATCTATTGTGTTCTTAGTCATTTTCAATTTCTACAAAAGGAATTAGCACTTCTAATATGTGACTTCCTCCATGGGTAACTAAGGTTTCTTTGGTTGAAAAACTCTGATTGTTTGTGAAATATATTGCTTGATCGTCTTGAACAACAGCCCCTTTCAATTCAGGGTTACTGTAGATGAAATCATCAGAAAGACTCTGCTGTTCGTATTCTAAATGCCTTTGTCCACGGCTGCCTGATTTTTGTGTGCCGAGCTTCTCTTTTCCCCTCAAGCCTCTCCAGCCAGTAGCTTGGATATTTCCATGATCTGTGGTGATGAATATTTTGAATCCAGCTGAGCTAACTTCTTTAATCACATCAACGATGCCACTTCGTTCAATCCAATTTTCAGTTAGTGATTTTAAGTCTAAATAATCAGAAGTAGAGCCATGCATTTTCTCATCTAAATCCTTGTAAACAAGGGCTAACTTGGTCGTCTGACCAAAATCTTTAATATTACTTCTATCATACTCATATCTGACCTGATACTTTCCTATTCCGTTTGCGCTCCAGTAACTCTCCCATAGCTTCCCTTCATTGTCAGGATTTTGGCGATAAGAATTTATAGGGCTATCGCCTCTAAAGATGGCTTGCCTCGATAATTGAGTAATGGATGGTATCCAAGCATGGATTGTTCTTTCTTTCGATGTACTCTTGATCTTTTTCTTGAGCATTAGAAACTGCCACCATGCCATACCGTCAATTACAACCAATGCAATTTTATCTTCTAAAAAATTAAGCTTTAGGTAATCAAGGACTTTTGATACAATCAGCGGTCGTTTGTAAGAGCTTGAGTTTTTTAGCTGTTTGTGAGAGGTACGTAAATACTCTTGAAACTTTTCATTTATACTGTTTGTATAGTCTAAAACTTTTTCATTCCATGTCGTTCCGATAGATACTAATAGAGCTTTGGAAATCAAACGGATTACTGAATGCCAATTAATAGGTTCTTGAGCCATTAGCTCATCTAGCTCTTCAAAACAACTGGTACATAAAGCTCTTGCCCTCTCTTCTGAGGTAGAAACGATCTCATCAACGATTTTAAGAGTATCTCTCTTGTTTTGTTTTGATAAAGGAGGGTTTAGATAAAGCCTATTTAGGACTTCCAAATTCTGATTCTCAATTGATGGAATATGGTATTGCTTCAAATAGTCCTTTAAGAAGAATCCAGAAAATGTAGCTTTCTCAGAAATATCGTCTAAATAGATTGCATTTCCAGAGGTCAGTAGTATGAGAAGATCTTTCTCATTTCTTAATTCAAAATCAACTCTCTGTTGCAAAGACGAGCCAGTTGACACCTTTATCGAAAGAGATTCTAATAGAGATATAACATCTGATCTATAAAGAAAATGGTCATTATTCTCAACAATCAAAATGCTCGAGCCTATAGCTTTCAGATTATCAGCAATATTTATAATCAGAGAGTTAGGCATGAATTCTAATTGAAATTAAATGTTTTAATTCTGGAATCAACTTTTGATTTTTTTTGAAATCACCGATCCATTTTTCGTGTTCACTTTTAAGCCGATTAATCTTTGAATCCCTGATATTCTTTATTCCTATTTTTTGAATTCTTGATAGTTGAAAATTGAAAGATCTAGTCTTATTCTCTAGTTTCTTTTGCATCTTTTCATTTAATGCAAATGCTAGATTCTCATAAGCCGTTTGAAGGTATTGTTCTAGAGTTGAAGAGATATCAATACCCACTTTCTCTATTTCGCCAGCAAACTGAAAAGAAGCTCTATCGCTAAGAATTCTATTCCAAATGTCGTTTGCGTATGCTGAAAATTGTTTCCCATTATCAGCGACAAAAAATGGCTGTACAGCTTGTTTGTTTTCATCTTGACCTATTGCACTAATAGCCCATAGGCTCCAAATACCAGAAGTTTCATTCGAGTCAGAAGATCGTAGCACAGGTAGTTCATTATTAGCATTTATATCTCCAATGTCATTTAGTAAAGATTTAATCCAATCATTTTGAAGGGTAATGTGTTCAGTACTTGGATTATTTAATGAAATCTCTGAATCAAATGTTATTCGCTTACTTATCCCATCTACAAAAATATCAGAGTAACCAATTAGAGCCTTTTCTGTGGAACCATTGTGACTTAATACATAGGATTCTATCAAATCTTCCAACCACTTTGGCAACGGGCTGTGTTTTACTTCAGAAGCCTTTTTAAAGTCTATTTCTTCCTCCTTTACTTCTGGCAATGCCGATTCTGTACTTTGATAGTCCTTGAGCTTTGCTTTGATATCATGTAACCACCGATCTCCAGCAAATTCAAGCTTGGTAGGATCAAGCAAACTTTGTAGATACAACTTGTTCACCTTCTTCACATCTAGTGTTGAATCAAGGACATCAGAAGTTTTATCAATTCCTAGCTGATGTAGAATCCTATTAAGCTTTTCTTCAATGATTTCGTAAACACGGGCATCAACACTATTATCAGTAAACATATTGAACGCTTTTACAATGTTTTTCTGCCCAATACGATCCACACGCCCAATTCGCTGTTCAATGACCATAGGATTCCAAGGGAGGTCGTAATTAATACAAATATGACTGAATTGCATATTCAAAGACTCACCAGCGGCATCAGTTGCTACCATAAACTGAGACTCATTCTTGAACTTTGTCAAGGCTATTTTTCGATCATCTAGCTCTTGACCACCGTTTATAAATGAACATCTATATCCTTCACCCCTCAAGTAATCCACCAACATCTTTTGAGTGGATCTGAACTCAGTAAATACCAAAACCTTCAAATCGGGGTCGTTATGCTCAGTCTGAAGTTGTTTATAGGTTTCTACTAAATTTTCAGCCTTCGCATCAACTTCGTTGCTCATGCAAGCTTCTGCCTGTGTCACAAGATCTTGCAACATTTTTTCTTCATCTACAAAACCTTGATAATCATACTGATATAAACCATCGAAGTCAATTGTTTCTTCAGCCAAGTCATATTCAAGATCAGACTCAACGTAGCCTGTCCCATCTAATTCGCCATCAATTAACCTTTGTAACCTTCCTGACATCGCACTATGAATAGCTGCCGTAGAACTACTTGCTAAACGCTGGAAAAGAACCATGATAAGACCACTTGCTTTGTTCTTACTATTCTTAGCGGCATTGAATCCTTTTCTCACGTACTCTGTAACAGCTTCATAAAGTTCTATTTGACGAAAATGCTTTGCTGAATCAAGCTTAACATCCAGTCTAATTGTTTGTCTTTTATTGAACAGCTTATTTCCCTCATAGTCCACAGCCAACCTCTTTTCTGTTCGGATAACATAAGGCTCTAGTTCCTTAATTTCAGGCAAACCTTCGCCTGAGAAGGCATCAGGGTCTAATAACTGCAAGACTCTTCTAAAGTGATCAGATTTTCCTCTATGCGGTGTAGCAGAAAGCAACAATACATTTGGTGTAGAATTACATAGTTCTTGAGCCAACTTGTATCTTGAAACGGTAGGTGAGGCACCTCCCATTTTATGCACTTCATCAAATACAATTAAATCAAAATCAGCTTCTAATACAGCTTCGAGACGATATCTATTGTACTCCTCTATTCTCTCCTTGCTCCATCCCTTTCTAGATTCAAGGGGCTTTAACGCATCCGTAGACACTATAATTTGGTTGTGCTGTCGCCAGAAATTGAATTCTTCATCGGCATCAATGTTAGAAAATGTTCTAGCCAAAGAAGAGATCATTTCAGAATCATAGACATGAAAAACTTCATTAAAATGCTCCTTTAATTCACTTTGCCATTGGAGCATCGCAGATTTTGGCACAATTACCAGAATACGGTTAATATCCCCCCTTAACTTGAGTTCCTTTAAGATTAAGCCGCATTCTATGGTTTTACCCATACCGACTTCGTCTGCCAATAGGAAACGGTTTTGCATAGATTGCATAACTTTTTCCAATACCAAAATTTGATGAGGAAGAGGAATTAATGAACTCTCATATGGGGCTAAGATGTTTTTCTTCGCCACTTCGTCTTTTATTCGACCAGCAATGGCTATAAACCGAATCTTATCTATTGACCAATCCTCACCTGCATGGTCTAAGTCCTCAAAAGGCACCTGATGAAATGAATTATCCTCTAATATTCGGACCCATGCCACCCTTTGGTTGAGTACTTTCTTTTCAGACACTAATTCTATGGCTTTCCCTCTATATCGCATTAATCATTAAGACCTTTGTAGAACTCTTCAATTACTTGTTTGGCATATTTCACTTCCCAGTCCTTTTTTCTAGCCCAACCTTTAGCTATAGCTGACGTAAGTTCATCCTTAATGTTTTCTTCCATCACTTTAAACACTCGCTCTTTCAGTCTCTCCGATTTTTGAATGTAATTCTTCGAATTCCTCCCAAGTACCCGTGCTGCCACCAGAATCTGATCCAATTCTCCTTCGGGGAAGGTATCATTGTGATGTTCAACAATCTCATCAAACTTGATATCAAAATAATGCTCTATTATTCTCAGTATATCTGTCAAGTCTGTATCTCTCTCTTCGGGGCGATCGCTCCATGCCACAAGCTTTAAAACTACCATCCCTTCAATTGGGGGTATCTGAGCAATCGACTCATCAATGTGAACATCCACGGATTCTTCTAGAACCTCTTTAAAACCTAAAACATGAAGATCTGAATACCTTTCATTGAACTGAATAGCATCGTGTTCCTCAATTTCACCGTAGGGTAGCAGATCAATGGCAATATTGAATTCATTTGAATACACTGTCCACGGAGCTTTTACTTTTTTAAACCCCTTCTCTTCTAAAGACGCAATAATGTTGTTGTACTCCTCAATTGAGGAAACCATTAGGGCAAAATCAATATCCTTTGTTCCTCTGCTAGGTTTGATATCCTTTTTGAGTAGTTCAAGAGCAACGGCACTTGCTCCAATTAAATAATAGGGAATGTCATGTTTGGTAAGTACTTCATCAATAATTCCAAACACTTCTTTAAAGAAGGGTATTGCCAGCTCCTTATAGGTTTGGTTCAATGTGCTCACGATAAATTATTTGTGCTGTTTCTCTGTTCCTTTTATTGTTGGTTGCCATCAAATCAGCATATACAAGCAATGGCGGGGCTGTTTTCTGATTGATCTCAGTATTCCAAAACTTGTTGAACACTGTGATTTCACCTTTCTTATCTGGGAGTAATTGGTAGTTTTTTAGCAAATCTTGGGTAGTCTCTGTAGTGTAAATGGTGAATTCCTCTGGTCTCAAGTGATTAGTTAAAATATCTCCCGCTGGCTCACCTCCCCAAACCGTTTCATTTGGTTTTAATGCTAAATCTCTCCAGCCTTGTCTAAGCTTATATGTCCCTTTTCTAATCCCAGGCTTTAGCGTTTCTTCATACTCTGTTATCCATCTTTCAAGTAAGCCCTGCCTATTCTCCCACATAAGAGTTTTAGCATCTAATTTTAATAAGTATCCTGTCTCTTTTAATCCATTTATTATTTGTGGAATGTTCCCTAGACCAACATTTACTCTATCGGCTATTTCCCTATGTGTTTGATTAATAAGTTCTTTATCTAGTAGGAAATGGAATACAACTTTTAACCCTGTTTTAGTAAATGCTCTATTTCCTTTCTCCTTGTTGGTATCAAGCTTTTTGTTGGTATCTATCCAAATCCAAGTATCTTGATTTTTTATGAAGATGTTTCCATTTCCCTCTATGTAGGGAATCTTTCTATCTCTTAGTTCTTGTTTTACTTTTGGAAACAGTCTTTCGGCTATTAATATCCGAGGGTAATTTTCATTGGTTCTGTTTAGTAGATTTTCAATTTGATGCATGCGAACCTCCTTCTTCACTTCTGCGTCAAACTCTAGCTCTCTATTGTTGACAGTAAGAATAAGATGAGTGTCTAGATTGCTTCTATGGTTATCCCATTTGGCATCTATACCAGTATGCTCATTTAAATTATCTAGGGCAATATTGAGGATGTCCATTTCTTTCATGTTCACAAATATAAGGCGTTCACGTTTCGTGAACAAGTATAATTCGTGAACAATACCGCCAAACTAATGGATTAAAGAGCTGATAATTACTAAAATCACCGATAAGCGTATGAACCATCAGGTTTGGGGAAAGCCTGGGCGACATTATCCGCTTCCATTTTCCTGCCATTCTTAACTAACCAATCATAAGTAGCTTTAACAAGGGTATAGGTACCCCGCTTGCCTTGATATGGGGTGCCATACTCCGTAGTGTAGCCATTCCAATTTAAAAGTAGTGCTAAGCTGTCTACAGGCATGGTTGTTTTAGTACCAATTAGGAAAGTGGCTAGCTTAGTTATGTACTCTTTCTTATCCATTAGACTCAAACTTTTGCGCTTGCGATATCATAAAATTGCAACAACACTTCATCTTCCATGAGCAAGTTGTTTGGAATGCGATCTCCTACAGCTACGATGGTTTTAAAATCTTGATCTTGATAACACTGCTTGAAGCCAGCACGTAATGCTTCCACACGCACTTCTTTGAGTTTTCCTCTGGGCGTTAAAGCTACTTGCTGATATTCACGGAAAGTATTGAGTAACCTTTTTATTCTTAACTTTTCTAAATCTGCTTCATTTTCTGGATCAGGGACATACCACTTACTGTCATCATCCCGTAAAAAGTTCTCTTCAAGAATGGTTCTCATTTCAGGGAGAACATCCCCTTTCTTCATATTACTTGCCACTTCCCTCATCCAGAATGGATGAATGTCCTGTTCAGTTCTTGGTTCTTTACTAAGTAAATCCCTTAACCAATATATACTATCTTGTTCATTGGTAACGAAAAGTCCTAGTTGAATAAACTCAGGAGTTTCGAGCTTTTTTTTATCATAATCTTGAACTTGATCAAGACTAAAAAACATCCCATCTCTTTCAACATATCTTTCACGTAGACCTTCCTGAAACTTTCTGGCATCAATCGGTACATTCAGTCCCTTTTGAACGTAGAATGCTATAAGTCTATCAAATAGAATTTTCGGATTACGTTCAATTATTGCAGTTGTAGCATTTTCTCTAACTACATGAATGGGGAGGTGATGTAAGTGCTCATCTACGAATTCCCATACACCGATTGAACTATCATATGTTTCATTAAATCTGACATTAAACTCTTCAGATGGTTTATAGCATGAAATAATCAAGTCTTGTTTTACTGCAACAGCATACCTCATTGCTTTTATTCCACCGTGCACTTTGTCCAAAGCAGAAACATTTGCAACAATAAAGCCAGAATTCACGAGTGCGGTTTGAATGCAATTCCAAATTGCCGCACTTGTATTACTAAATTCTATCGTGATCCACTTGTTGGGCTTTAATATTCTGTAAAACTCTTTGAATGATGATGTCATTAGGTTTTGATAGGCAGCAATGCTTTTATTCTGTGTTTTATTCTGTATTGCCTCCATTGTATTGTTGGTTTTGACCTTAAGCCAACTTTCTGTAATGAAGTTCAATTCAGAGTACATAATATTTGCACCAAATGGGGGGTCGGTAAAAATGTAGTCAACCGAGTTGCTCTTTAGATTTGGAATACTTGTGGCTGATCCACAATAAATAAGTTGTTTGTCTAGGGAATATGGGCTTTTATATAGTTTGTATGAGATAACTTCAAAGGGATTTTGCTCTACTATTTCACTAGGAATATACAGAGTTCCTGTCAATGGACCGTTTATCCTTCCATTTGGATTATGCTTATTAACAACAAAGCGGTTAAGTTTCGTAAGGTTTCGAGAGATCGAATTTGTTATGTAGAATTTTTCTTCATTGTTTGCTCGGCTCCATAGAGCGGAAAGTACGATGAGAGTTCGCTTGAAATAAAATTTATAAATCCGATCTATATACTTATTTTTTGGATCAGACATTTTATCCCCATCAATCAAAAAATCGGTAGGTACCTCGTTAGGTATTTCTAGCTGATTAACTTTTGAAATTAAATCCAAATCTTCCTGATCTGGCTTTTTAGTATATCTCTTACCGTTATATTTATAACAAATTAAATAAGGGACTAGGTCGATTTCCCTACAAGACTCACCAACAACCTTATCTATCTCAGTTTTTTTCTTTCTGGTAACTTTGGATCTTTGAATTCTTGTATTGCAATGTTCACATTCTGATTCATTGAGAATTTTTCCAGTTTCAATAAACAGATCGAGAAAATTTTGTTCATATCCACAGTTTTCACATATGACAATCTCGCTCCATACTGTATAAAGCACTTTACCATAATGAACTCCTAGATGCTTTGTTTTGTACATCCAAGAATACTCTCTTTCCATTTCTTCCAGTAGCTTCTTGAAGCTTGAAGGATTGTGAGATACATTAATCAAATTGTTCGATATATAGGTAGCTATTGGACTTAGGTCTCCAATAATAGCATGCCTTTTACCCCAATTGTAATTTCCCTTATAATCTATTTCCGTCTTTATTCTCTCTGTTGGGTTTCCAACTAACGAAGCTGCAACTCCTGTCATCCCTGTTCCTGAAAAACCGTCAAATATTATGTCCCCTTCTTGAGTGTACTCAAGGATATACCTCATTATAGCTGGATGTGGAACTTTTGTATGGTAAGAATGTGCGTTATATATAGGGTTGTTTTTCCCTTCGCTTACATCGGAAGAATAAGGTTCAACAACCCTCATATCTGAAAATCGCTTACCTTCTTTCTCTAATTTAATCTTATCATTCTCCCACTCATTGATGAAATCGTCCAACCATGGATTAGGACAGGCTGTATAGAAAGGCGGATCGGATAGATTGATGATATCTTCATCCTCACCTAGCGGAAAGCCTTCCATTTCTCTCAATTCAGGAAGTTTATTTCTTAATTCTTCTCGGAAGTATGCTCTTCGCTCTTCTTCAGAAGTAAAAGTTTTGCCCAATACTTTTATTTCATTCTCTTTACTCATGAAAACCTAAACTTTTGCACTTGCTATATCATAAAACTGCAACAACACCTCATCTTCCATAAGTAAGTTGTTCGGTATTCGATCACCAACGGAAATAATCGTCTTAAAATCTTGATCTTGATAACACTTCTTAAATCCAGCACGTAATGCTTCCAAACGCACTTCTTTTATTTTACCTCTAGGTGTTGAAGCGATCTGCTGATATTCTCCAAATGTATTTAGTAGTCTCTTAGTTCTTATTTTTTCTAAATCTGCTTCATTTTCTGGATCAGGGACATACCATTTTCCTGAACTATCTCTTAAGAAATTCTCTTCTAAAATTGTCCTCATTTCGGGTAAAGAATCCCCCTTCTTCATGTTGCTTGCTACTTCGGTCATCCATAGAGGATGTAAGTCCTGATCAGTTCTAGGTTCTTTTTCAAGTAAATTTCTCAGCCAGTATATACTGTCTTGTTCGTTTCCAACGAAAAAACTCATTTGAATAAATTCGGGGACTTCGGATTTCTTTCTATCATACTCCTGTACTTGTTCAGTGGAGAAGAACATCCCATCTCTTTCTGTGAATCGTTCTTTTAGACCTCGCTGAAACTTTCCAGCATCTATTGGAACTTTGAGTCCTTTTTGGACATAAAAGGCTATCAAACGATCAAAAAGAATTTTTGGGCTGCGTTCAATAATTGATGTAGTTGCATTGTTTTTTACTAGATGTATAGGTAAATGGTGTAGGTGCTCATCTATAAATTCCCAAACTCCAGTATCCAAGTACTGCTTTTCTTGAAATTTTTTATCAAATTCTGATGAAGGCTTGTAGCATGAAATAACCAAGTCTTGCTTGACTGCGGTAACTGTATTTACAGCTTTAAAGCTCCCTTGCTTTTTATCAAGTGCTGAAACATTTGCTACAATAAATCCAGAGTTCTGGATTGAAGTCTGAATTGTATTCCAAATAGATGCATTGGTATTTGAAAATTCAACGGTCATCCATTTACCTTTTTTCAGAAGTCTATATTTTTCCTTAAAACATCTTGTCATTAATGATTGATACGATGAGGCAGACTTCTCTTGAAATCTGTTTGTAATGGCTTCAGTACTGTTATTTGTAAACACCTTCAACCATGTCTCCATCATCAAATTCAATTCTGAATACATAAGATTTGATCCGAAAGGTGGATCAGTAAATATGTAATCAATGCATTCATCTCGAAGATCAATGTTAGTAGCTGAACCCGTCATTACAAGTTGATTTCTGTTAATCAGACGCAATGCCTTCTTGATGTCGGATAGCTTCTTTTTAATTGATTTAAAAACATTGTTCTCTTGGGGTGTTGAACAGATATAATATGTGCCAGAAGTAGTTCCTCCTTTACCATTCAATCTAAACCTATAAAGCTTCGATGAATTTTGCGAAACGGCTGTTAAAAGAAATAGTGCATCAAGTCCAGCATCCTTTAGAATTGTTTCAATTACATATCGACTTCGTCTAAAGTAAATTTCTCTCGCATATTCAATACCATGTTTAGCCAACCTTCCAATCTCATCCCCTCCGAGTATTTGATCTAAGGCTATGTGATCTAAAGAAATATCATTGACTTTTTGTATTGTTTTGATGTCCTCATCATCAGGCTCCTTATCATATCTTTTGCCTTGATAAGAGTACTTAATTAAAACAGGAACAAGTTTTAATAACGTGCGGCTATCTTTTCTTTCTGGAATATATACAGTTTCAGTAACTGGAGAGATTGTTTGCTTTTGATAAGCAGCACGGCATTTAGGACAATGAAAATCCTTTTTAACAAGATTCTCTTCCAAAGAGACAGCTGCTTCCCAATATGTAAATTCAGAAGGGCAAGACTTACACTGATATACCTCACTCCAAATAACATTGTCTATTATGCCGTAGTGACTTTCCGTATGTTTAGTCCTATAAATCCATTCAAGACTTTTCTCGATATCACAGATTTGATCGGTTATCGAATTAATTCTCTCAAAGCCAAACTGCCCATTGTAGTTATATGCAATAAAACTGGCGATTGGACTTAAATCATTTAGAATAGCATTGCGATATTCTGATTTCTTGCTATCACCCTGAACACCCTTGTTGGATATCAAACTGGAAGCTACTCCAGTCATACCAGTACCCGCAAATCCGTCAAACACTATATCATGAGGTTGAGTGTAATGATTCAAGTATTTAATGATAGCTGGATGAGGAACTTTGGTATGGTACGAATGAGCCATATAAATAGGGTTGTTTTTCCCCTCACTAACGTCAGAAGCATACGGTTGCAATACATTAAAACTGGAAACTCTTTCCCCAGATTTTTCCAATTCTTTCTTTTCGTCCTCCCATTTTTCTATAATATCATTCAACCAAGGATTTGGACAGGCTGTATAATATGGTGGGTCAGACAGATTAACGATATCATCATCCTCACCGATTGGAAAGCCTTCCATTTGTTTTAATACAGGAAGCTTCTTGCGTAACTCTTCTCTAAAATAAGCTCTACGTTCTTCGTCTGAGCTAAATGTTTTACTCAGCACGGTTACTTGTTGTTCTGTTGTATTATTCTGCATCGCTAGTTTCTTCCGCTATTGTTTCCTTGGTATCTATAATCTCAACATTGATGTCTGGAAGCTCTTCTCGTAAAGCTTCTAGAATGGTATCTACACGGCTTTCTATGAATTCATCAAGAGCATTATCAGGCATGGATTCCATTCTTGCCCAATCCAAAATTTGTTGAGGAATCATATGTGAATTGAGAACTCCCTCAAAGTTTGGGTTCCCATCATATTCCTGAATATATTCCAATGGTGCACGATCACTTATATCAAGATTTGTAATCTGAGTTAAATAAGCAATATTCATCAAGCTGTTATTGTCCAATTCATTTGTCGCTGGGTTGTTAGCGATATAATTCGTTGGAAATATGTGATGAAGATTTGGCTTGTCTGAAGTGAAAAAGAAGTTATCTGCGAGTACCTCACGATCTGTTTGTTTCCAATCTAGTGGTCGCCTACTAGCATAAAGGGACAGAATAGCCCTTGAAATACGCCCTTTAGAACTGTAAGAAGCGTTCCTCAACGTGTTCTTATCAATCAAGAAACGGTCAAAATTATAATCACCTTCTTCTCTTTCAGCATTCATGAGTTTGATATGCTCATTGATGTTCCCCGTGTTGGATAACAAATCATTATTATGCAGAGAGAAATACCAGAAATATTGCTTTAAAAAGGTATAGTTTGGCTCTTTGTTTTTAAAGAAGTAGTTAGCAATAGTTAAGTAGAAATATCGGTAAGGAATTAGTTGTGGTCCCTTTAAATACAGCATATTCTCAAAAAAATCAAAGGTCTTGAGAATTGCTTTTTTAGCTGGCTCCCAAACTTCTTCAATATGTTCTGTGGTAATTTCATTTAGATACCTATCCGTGATATTGTGAACGCCTGAGTGACCTATGTGCTCCCTTATTAGAATCGCTAGAATTTGCAAATAGGTATAGTCTGTTACTTGTAAAAATCGGCTATTGTTTACAGTCCTAAATTGCTGAATGAGTTCACGCAAATAGAAGCCATCATGCTCATCTGTTTTAGTTCTGTAGGTTTTTGCTACTACAATATCAAAAATGTCTAGGGGTTTACCCGCCTGATTGATGCGCTCAAATATTTGACAAACTTCAGAAACCTGAATCCCCTTAAGCTCGATGAACGAGATTCGATAATTATCTAAAACTTGTTGTACTCTGCGAAGCTCAACCCAATAGTCGTGATTATACTGTTGGTTGACATCTGGATGGTTTACAATTTTCTCCTGAACAGAATTAAAATCTTGCTTAATGTCTCTAAGTCTAATTATAAGCCCCTCCTTAAATTTCTTGTGCCTACCAAGATTACGTCTGAACGTTCCTTCCTTACTATCAATTTCTTCCCAATACAGGAAGCGGTTCTTATAGCTGAAGTCATCAGTATCATCCGAGCTTTTAACAGTCAAGTCAATGAATAGTGATGGATCAAATCCATCTCTTCCTTCAATTTTACCGCCAAAAAGGGAAGTTAACAGAGAAGTGGTTCTTTGCTGTCCGTCTAATAAATACTGGTATTCCGTTCTTGAAAAATTAGGGTCATCAATTTCATGTCCTCCAATACTCCTGTGGTTATGAAGCTTTAAATCCGTTTTCCAGACTAGAATTGACCCTAATGGGTAAAATTTGTAAATGCTGTCCCATAGTTTTTTAACATTTTCCTTTTCCCAGACCACATCCCTTTGAAAAGTTGGGATTTGGTAGTTCATGTTTTTGAGTTCATCCAGATATGTGGTAATCCCCTTGTCCGTTGGTTTGATTCTATCAGTAAAATTCATCTTACTTGAGGATTATACGTATTGAACTTCTGTCTTTGCCTCCAGTCACTTCGTCTACATAGAGCTTAAATGCTTCAACGGCTTCATCTGGTGTAAGTGGTTTGTTAAACTGTGACTTCAGACTTTCTATGGTTAACTCTACTTTCTCTAGACCTTTGTGTAGAGACATGATGGCGTTTCTGATTTTGAGCGCATTTCCACGTTCAATACTTACTATGCCTGACTCGAAATCATTCAACAGTTTCTGCTCAGATTTATCCAATAGGCTCATTTTGCTTTTCACCATTGGATCTTCGAGGATATCCTTTAAGGTTTGAACCCAAATTCCTAAAAGCTTCGCAATTTCGTCTTTCAAATCCTTCACGCCAACTTTTGGTTTACCTACATATTCTAGTGGGTTAAAATCCTGAAACGGGGCAGTTAAGATTAGGTCTTTGTTCACATTAGGATTCGCAGGTTGGAGGGCATTAAGTTTCGATATAATCTGTTGGTAATGACCAGATGAAAGGAAATCAGCTTCTTTAAGAATATCACAGATCGCTTTCTCATCAGAGTCAAGAAGAGCATGTTTCTGTGTGTCATCAGCATCACTAATCCTATGGTCTAGATAGCACTTCAAGTACCAGTCTGCATATCTATTTTTCAATGACGTTATTTTCGCCTTGTAGGCTGTCTTTTCTTTTTCATTGCCAGACCCTAGAATGGAAGCCAACTCTTCAATAGCTTCTCTTATTTCATCCTTAAAAGCTTGGTCTGATACATAATGTTTACACTGCTGTAAATAGGTGATATCCTCTTTGAAATCTTTAGTTTCTGTGACTTGATTGGAGACCTTTTCAATCAGTTTGGTGTTTTCCATTAACGATTCAACTTCTTCGACTGAAAAAGGAAAGTTTTTCATTTTGGCTTCCGTTGTATAAGAAGCCATCTTGTCACAGAACCTGCTGAAAGCAAGGAAGCGTCCATCATAGTCTTGCGCATCATGCTTCGATATAATATCAATTCCCATAGCATTCAAACCACCTTGAATATCATTTCGAAGAGTAACCGCCTTTTTTGCCCACTCGGTGGCCCTAGTGTGCAGGTGAGTAAAGGTCGAAGGGTCCTTTAGAGATCGACTCAAATCTCTACCTAATAACCCCATGAACATGGCTTTCAGGGCTGGGAAATTTAATTCCCGTGGCGGTTTAACATGTGTGAATGAAAAGTAATCTTCACTAGAGATATTTCTCAATTCTTGAAGATTGGTGGCATTAATGGTTACTCCAGATCCTAATGAAATTTCTATTTCGCCCATACCAGCAAGTGCCGCCAGAACAACAAATTCAAGTTCGGCTTCGATTCCGAAATCTTTGGATAGCCATATGTCATCAGATCTGTCAACGAATTCTAATATTTCATCTTTATTCAAAACATTGCCATCACCTTTATCCTTCAACATTTTCAAAATGCTATTGGCATATGGTGAATGAGAGTAATCAAGATTGGCTGGAACCCACAATCCAAGTCCAGATAAAACACCTTCTCCATCTTGGTTTTTCTGCGCTGGAGTTATAATTTTTAACAAGGCTTGTTTTATCATCTTATCGTAATTCTCTTTAGCAATCGGAGCATTCAGTTGAGAGAATTTGGGATAATCTGGTCGCTCGTCAGAAAACCACTCATCTAGTACAAGAGATGTAACATGACTAAAGTTCTGTTCCTTCGTTGAGCCAGCTGGAAGTAATTGATAACCATTCAATGGAGTTTCTTTTCCCATGTAGTCTACCATGGTTACTTGAGTATACTCCGTATCAAATAGGCTCCTTGCTTTTTTGTTAAGGTCTTTAATCTTATCTCGATAGATCGCCTTTTGACTGGAGTCAGCACGGGCTTCAAGAGCTTGAGCAGCACCAAACAAAGCAACGGCATCTTTAAACTCTTGAGACAGGTTATTCATTATAAAGTAAACCTCATCCTCTTCATGATTACGATTTGACGTACCGAAGATTGGCATGAAATACATGTAAAAATGCTGGTGCGGATGGGTGGTAGACTTTTCGTTCGGGTTTCCGAAAAAGATGTAACCATCTCGATAAGTCTTATGAGATTTCCATTCGATAGAATGCTGCCAAATCTTAAATCCTGTCCGATAAGTATCGTAATCCAGAGGAAGGTTCAATTCCAAAAACTTAAAGAAATACTCATCTTTCATTTGATCGGACATGGTATCTACATAATCTTTAATCTTTTGATCAAAGTTGATACCCCCTTCAATTCTAAGATGATATTCACCATTCTCGTCATTTACATCAAAGTACTGACCCGAAGTTGCCGTGATGAGATTCTTTGCAGTAGAATCAATAATGTCTATTAAGAATTCACGGTCTGTTGCCAGTTTATTAGTCAGACATAGGTCGTCAACCAATAGTTCCGTGCTTGTACCATTTTGCTTATTTAGCTCTTGTTGTAGAATCTTAATGGCGCAAGCATTTGCAATACGTGTGGCAACAGGTTTGTTTTTCTCCCTTGCACCTATGAAGTGTGTATCAATCTTATCATAGACAGTGTCGGTTACCTCCTTCACCCGTCTCACATCAGGATCAGCAAGTAGATCAGAGTTTCCTCTAACGTCCACCCAATATTGATCATAGGTCAATAAACTGGGGTTATCTGGCAATATATCATCATCCAATATCCTCTCGAACTGTGCAGAAATAGTCTTAAGAATTTCCCGCTGGCTTTTTCCTATTCGAATCTTTTCGAAGTTTTCAAAATAGGATGGGTGTACTGGAAATAGCTCTACATATTCCTGTGTCCTGCCATGCATGTCATTAAAAAACTTCAAGAAAGGGTCTAAATGATCTCTAACTTTTTGCTTTTGATGTTCATTCTTTTTGAGCAACCTATTCTTGACGATGAATGCCACATCTTCTTTAGTTATGGTGATATCCTTGTATCGGTCATTAACCTTTTGAAGCATCTCAGCTGCAAATTGAAACTCAGGAGATTGATAAATCATTTCCTGAACACCAAAGACAAATTTGAACTTTGTACCATCACAAGACTGCCCTAAAGCCTGAAGTGTTACCAGATCTTGGTTAAGCTTGTCTGGAGTACTTCTACTCTTTAGGTAAGCCAACATTTCATCAATTACCACAAGTAGACCCTGATCTGGATACCTATCCTCGAACTCTGCCATCATTTTCATTATCAAGTTTCCTTTTCCAATCGGTCCGTGACCCTTAAAAGAAAACTCAACCCCAATACTTCTTAAATAATTTTCAAGGTTATAGGTAACTACTTCCCAAAGCTCTTCATCATTCTGTAACTCAAAGCGAAGTACTTTGAATTTGCCTGCAATGGGATTAAGTGTTTTCCTGATCTCCGTGTCCTCAATTAAGTCCAGATAACTTTCGTTTTCAGCAATAAATGAAACCAAGGACATTAGGTGTGACTTACCTGTTCCATAGTTGCCGACTACCTGCAATCCAAACATTTCCGAACCCAGATTATAATCTAGGTTTTTTACCATGGTTGGTATTAGGTGGTCTTTTATGGTGTTTGAAAACACAAATGTTTTAACCAAATTTTCACGGTAGTCCTTTTCATCTAGCCTACTAAATTTAACTACTTGAGTAATTGGTTCGAAGTTAATCAGGTCTCTATACTTCATGATCGTTTTAGATTTCCCCGCCTTTTAGCGAGATGTAACTCAGGGTTTTTAATTTTAATGGAATGCCCTTATCCTTTCTTAAATGGTAAATGGTGTCAGCTTCAATGTCTCCCTTCCATTCTAAAAACAAGGGATGTGATTTTGATAGATTTTCTATTAGAGCCTTAAAATCAAGCTTTAACTCAGGCTCAAGTAGAATACCCACATTTTTTAAAGCCATAATTTCTCCAAACTCGGGATGAGTTTGGGTGCAGTTTTTCAATAACTCTTGTAATTCGTTTTTCGCAGAAAGAGAATATGGATGCTCTAAATCAAGGTTAATAAGCCTATTGGATAACTCCCTTCCGACATCCACATATTCAATCTCGCTCAAAGCAGTACTACTTAGTATTAGCTTATTTCGAGATGCAGTCTTGAGATAGTTGGATATACTTTGCCTAAGCTGTGTCACGGTTTCTATCAGTAACTTTCGAATCAAACAACAAATCCTTAGGACTCACATTTAGTAATTCAGCAATTTCATAGAGAGTAGAAATGCTAGGCTGCCTTCGGTTGGTGACATAGCCATTAACCATATTGTAGCTTTTGCCAAGCCTCTCTGCCAGCCAGGTCTGCTTTACACCTTTGTTGTCAAGCACTTCCCTTATCCTATTCATAGCAATATATTATCAATCACTAAAGATAGTAGAAGTACACTACTTTATGATATAATGCTAGTAGATACTTTTAGGAAAAGCCAAAGCTGTTATTCTTTCAAAAAGTAAACATCTTCTCATAGATGTCTGCTAGCTATGCAAATGGTGCCAAGCACAAATCCTACGGATAGAACGTATTAAATTAAGGTATTGTCTTTTGGTATACGTTAAGAATGGCTTTTCACCCCTTGTGAAGCCTTTGAAAACGTTTTAAATTATACAGCCCTAAAAAAGGGACGTAAAAAAGAGTCTGGAATGACCGATGAGGAGCTTCTGCGAAAGCATAGGAAAGTAGTGCAAGAATTAAAAGCAGGTGAGTCTTTAAGACGCTGCGGCTATTGGTGGGGTCAGTTTAGGAACAGCTCAAAGAGTTTCTAAGGTTTTAAATACCATTTCTGTAATATGTTAAATCTAGATAAAAATCTCAGTCCCAAACAAATCGCTGCAGCGAAAGAGGAATTGAAGAACATTAATTCCTGTAGGATATATATACCAAAAAGCACTAATGACCTTCGTTATGGACGGATTACAGTTTCAAACAGTAAACATGACTTTCTGATTAAGGTGGTATTCAATTACGGAGTTCCCCACCCCCTTATACCTGGATTGTCCTCAAAGCTTATTTCCGATTATAGTGAAGCGCAAGAAAAATGGGAGGATGGTTTTTTCCAAGACTGTGCATTAGTGAGGTCTAAAATATTAGATGAAGTTTTCAGAGAAGAGTTTTCAAATAAAAACTTAGAACCCTTTTATGGCTTTGGAGACTCAATTGCTTTGAAAGTCGGAACCTCAACTAGGTACTCCGTAGATACCTTTCGGAATGAAAGTGGAGAAACACCGATAGTTATCGAGTGGTGGTTCCTTTATAGTGTTCAAAACCAATTAGAGAAAATTGAAAAAATAAAAAGACATATTGCTCAAAAGAAAATATAGCAAAGCAAGCTCGCTAGGTAATAAGATTGTTTGCCATGAATTTCAAGAATGGATTGGGACTTAACAATACATAATTGGCAAAGTGATATAGGCTGAAATTGGAGGTAGTTGTATAACGATAATCTAATGTTTAAAATTAACAACACCGTACGTGTTAAAAAGTCGGAAGACTAGCCTTCCTAACCTAATAGAACCTTCTTGTCACATTGCTTTCCTTGGATAAAGTCGACCAACCCCTCCACTTTCGAGAACATAGTAGCTGAGGTTTAAATTTTTTATTTCTGAATACTTCAAGACAAGAATATGTCCTTCGATGGAGTAATACGGGTCATTTTCATCCTGGTTACCTTCTTCCCTATGACCTCTATCATCTGCTAACTTTCTTCTTTGAGCTTCGGTTAAGCTAATACTGTCAAGTCCCCCATCCCTAGAAAGTTCATAATCCACTAAAATTCCATCATAAAGAAATGTTCCATCATTGGTTTCCATCAAAGCATCAACGAACACAAACTCTATATCTCTAACTTCATGCTCTTTAAGAGAAATGTTAGCTCTAGGGAAATCATAAAATTCCCCATTCAATATGTAATGCCAATGGTTCTGAAACCTGAACAATTTATACTTCCTATCCCAATTTTTAAAGCGAATAACCTTTCTGAACAGGTAACCACTTAAAGCAGCAACTGAAAGCATACTAGCTTGATAAATTAGAATTGGATACGTATTTGTCTCAATATTATCTATGGTTGCTAATTTGGGGCTTGTTGACAAAAAATCAACAAGCACCTTTAAATCAACCTCATAACGGGTGAACCATTTTGCTAAGAAAAACCAAATTACCTGAAAAATCATACTTGGTAAAATGGCTGAAATAAAAACGGTAAAAAGAGATTCCTTGAAATATTGTTTTGAAAACTCTTCAGAGTAATAGAGTTTCCTGAAAAAGATACCAGGAGCTAAAAGTAAAAATAGTACTAAAGTTGAAAGCGCAAGGTTCATAAAACCAGCTACTGTTCACTTCCTTCAACTTCAAAGAAGTATTCTTCTTTATCAGTAACCTTATCCTGAGAGTGCCGAGCGACTCTAACAGCTCTTGCCAACTTTGAAGAAGAGCTAGGGTTACTTAATATAACAGAAACTCGTCTACTGGTTAATGGCAAATCTGATCTAAAGAAAGTAACTGTTCTTTTAGCGTGATTCTTTTTTGAAGACATAAATCAAATATAGCAATACTTTCCAGACTAAAGTGAAATACCCATGCCTGATTAACTGAGCACAACGCCCACCTATGACAGTCTGAAAATTCCCAAATAACAGAAATTCGGGGTTTTACTTGACAAATACTTGATAAAAAAACAAAACCCCTCGCTAATTTCTTGATTAACAAGGGGTTGACTCACAGTTAGTTGCCCCACGAGGACTCGAACCTCGACTGACTGAACCAAAATCAGCTGTCCTGCCAATTAGACGATGGGGCATCCTTCTTTTTGGGAGGGCAAAAGTAAGCTCCTCATTTTATTCCCGCAAATAAAAATTCATGCTAAATCACATTTTTTCAAATCATTACTTGTGATGCTTTAACAAGATATTGACACCGGCCTACTTGCTTTATTTTTTAAATTCGCCCGCAGCAACAAATTCAAGAGGATGCTTTCCAATTACAAGAAACTGAACAACTTGTTGGGATGGCTGGTTTTCGCCATCGCTACAGTTACTTACTTCGCCACCATTGAGCCTACCGTGAGCTTCTGGGACTGTGGTGAATACATCGCTACTTCGGTAAAACTACAAGTGGGTCACCCTCCTGGTGCTCCTCTCTTCCAGCTAATGGGCAACTTTGCTTCCCAATTTGCTTTGGGTGATGTAACCAAACAAGCCATGATGGTGAACCTGCTTTCGGCAGCCGCCAGTGCCTTTACGGTTTTATTCCTGTTCTGGACCATTACCGCCATCGGGCGTAAATTCTTAGGTCGCATAGGGGAACTAAGTGATGCCCGAATTATCGCTCTCTTTGGGGGCGCCGCCGTTGGAGCATTGGCCTATACATTCAGCGATAGCGCATGGTTCTCAGCGGTAGAAGGTGAGGTATACGCCATGTCCTCTCTATTTACCTCTATCGCCTTCTGGGCTATTCTTAAGTGGGAAGCGGAAATTGATAATAGCAACCGCGCCCATCGCTGGTTGATCTTTATCGCTTATATGATTGGCCTATCTATCGGAGTTCACATTTTGGTATTCCTTGCTATACCAGCAGTAGTTATGGTCTATTTCTACAAGACCGATACCAAAGTGGATGCCACCAAATTCATTTTCTACAACGTTATTGGCATCCTGATTTTAGGAATGATTTTCTCCGCAATTATCCCCTTTGTACTATGGGTCTTTGGCAAGATGGAAATCTTCGCCGTTAATAGCATTGGCCTTCCATTTAATAGTGGAACGGTGATTACATTAATCCTCATCGGTACCGTAGCGTATTTCGGATTGAGATACACCCGGAAATTGGAATCCCCCATTTGGAATACCCTAATCCTCTCGGTACTTTTTATCATACTGGGTTATTCAAGTTTCGTAACCTTAGCGGTGCGATCCAATGCCAATACCCCTATCGATGAGAACAACCCGGAAGACGCTATGTCCCTGCTCGCCTACTACAAACGTGAGCAATATGGTGACTTCCCCGTATTTTATGGACAGACTTTTAATGCTCCAGTAGTAGACTTCAAAGACGGGAATCCAGTATACCGTCGCGATGACGAAAAAGGACGTTATGTGGTGAGCGATGATCGCAAAGGATCGATTAGGGTGTTCGATCCCGAATTCGTTG
>JGI12316J15309_10005520_pt1 | contig 27002 bp, 28 predicted proteins | sample MarCyaLeptolynsp_FD_15309 | JGI IMG/M metagenome (IMG submission 15309) | reverse complement strand
ATATAGTCACTTCTGCTGCAAACGCCCCTGCGGCACGTTGATCATGCGCGGCGCAGGCGGACCGTCGCGCGCAGACCACCGAGCGGGCTTTCATCCAGGGTCAGGCTACCGCCATTCATACCAGCAATATCCGCCACAATCGAGAGGCCAAGCCCTGTCCCAGGCGCGGTCTCGTCAAGGCGCACGCCGCGCTTCACCGCCTGCTCGCGCTCATCCGGGGACAGCCCTGGCCCGTCATCATCAATGTGGATGACGATCATGCCATCATCGTCGGACGCGGCGCTGACCCGCACGTCGCTACGGGTCCATTTACAGGCATTGTCGAGCAGATTGCCGAGAATCTCTTCCAGGTCCTGCTGCTCCGTGCGGACATAGAGAGAGACAGGAATATCGACGGTGACGCGTTTGCCGTCGCGATCGAACAGCTTGTTCATCACCCGTGCAATGCCATCCGCCGCTTCCAGAACCTGCGTTCGCACACCCAGCGCCTCTGCGCGCGCCGCCGCCTGTGCCCGGCGCAAATAGTGTTCGACATTCGCATGCATGGTTTCGGTTTGTCGGCGGACGACATCATCGAGCTGCGTCTCGCCCTTAGCCTCATTTCGCAGCACCGCCAGCGGTGTTTTCAAAGCGTGCGCGAGATTGCCGACATGCGTCCGCGCCCGCGAGACAACCGAGCGATTATGCTCCAGCAACTTGTTGAGCTCGGCGCTCAGTGGCTGCACCTCTTCGGGGTAGTCCCCTGAAAGACTGGCCTGACGCCCTTCGCGAATATCGGAAATGTCGGACTGGATCCGGTCGAGCGGGCGCAGCGCGAATCGCAATCCGAGCGCCATGGCGAGCAGAGTACCACTGGCCAGCGTCGTCATCGCGATGATCAGAATCGTACGCAGCTGGTCGGCGCCCTCATTCGACTGGGTAATGTCAGAGGCCGCGACAAGCAGAATGGGATTGTCCCGGTTCGGAATGGTGATTGATTGCACCGCGATCCGGATCGGTTCGCCCGCCGGGCCGTCGCGTTCATTTCCGCGGACAACCGCGCCTGGTTCCGCCAATGCATCTTCGGCTAAATTGGCCGGCAGAGGGGGATCGCCATCCCAGACACTGCGCGGGCGAATATCATCCCCGATCGAGCCATCATTTTCGACGGCGATGATCACCCAATACTGTCCGGACAGAGGCGTTTCAAAGCGTGGATCGGTTGGCAGGCGCTCCGGAATATCACGAATGCGACCAGAGCCATCATCTAGCGGCTCAATCGCGCGGGCGAGCGTCTCCAGCGTCGAATCCAGATCGGCATCCAATATGTTGATCGTCTGCGCGCGATAGACCGCCGAAATCGCCACCACGCCGCCAATAACGATCAAGGCACTCCACAGGAGTGCCCCGATCAGGATCCGCCGCGCGAGCGAGAGCCCACGCGATGTGTTCCGGAAGGCAGGCAAGGGGTTCATGCGAGAAGACTTGCCCGAATCGGGCCTAAGTCACAACGCCGGAGCGTTCGTCTTCCGGCACCACGAGACGATAGCCTAGACCGCGCTCGGTCTGGATGCGGTCATTGCCGATCTTCTTGCGCAGGCGTCCGATGAACACTTCAATCGTGTTCGAATCGCGATCGAAATCCTGATCGTAAATATGCTCGACCAGTTCAGTCCGCGGCACGACCCGGCCTTGATGGTGGATCAGGTAACTCAGCACCTTGTATTCGTGCGCGGTCAGCTTGATCGGCTCACCATTTACAGTTGCCCGTGCCGCCCTTGTGTCGAGACGCAGCGCACCGGCCTCAATCGCCGCCACAGCGTGACCAGAGGCGCGTCGCAACAGCGCCCGCAGGCGCGCCAGGACTTCTTCGGTGTAGAACGGCTTGGTGACATAATCGTCGGCGCCGGCATCGAACCCGGCAACTTTCTCACTCCAGCGATCACGGGCAGTGAGGATCATGACCGGGAAGGTCTTTCCGTCTTCGCGCCAGCGCTCGAGAATGGTGACACCGTCCATTTTCGGCAAGCCGAGATCGAGGATGACCGCATCATAAGGCTCGGTATCGCCCAGGAAATGACCGTCCTCACCATCCGCAGCGAGGTCCACCGCATAACCGGCATGGGTGAGCGCATCCGCTAACTGGCGGCGAAGGTCTGCTTCGTCTTCAACAACAAGAATTCTCATGATTGATACCCTAGCTCGTAGAGATGATACGTCCAGTTTGAGCATTGACCGTGATTCGCAGTCTTTCGCCCTTTTCGGTCATCCAGTCGATGACATAAACTTGTCCGCCACCGCGATTGTAAAGGTTCGCGTCAACCTGATAGCCGCCATATTGGCGCTTGAGCTGGCGAAAGATATCGCGCAACGGCACCACATTGCCTTTGTCGCGGGCGTCTCTCGCCTGATCTGCCGTGAAGGAATTGCCCAATTGCGCCTGCGCCAGGGTCGGCACAGTCGCCGTCGCGAGTGCGATATATACAAAGAGGGCGATAATTTTCTTCATCACGATCACGATATGCTCAAATCCCTCTGAATGGACAGTGAATGACAACGAGGGAATTCAGTCATTTTCCATATCCCCGCGCCCAGTCCTTCAGTCCGGCATCCTTGGGATCTTCAATCTGAATCTCGAGGCGCGCATAAAGATGTCCTGCTTTTCCCGGGACTTGCACGCCTTTTGAGCGCAGGCGTAGGACGGCGCCCGAATTCGAGCCTTCCGGAATTTTTAGCGCAATCGGCCCCATCGGCGTGTTCACTTCCACCTGCCCACCGAGCAAGGCGGTTTTCAGCGGCACCGGCACATTCATACGGATATCAGTGCCATCGCGCGTCCAGATCTTGCTCGGACGAACATTGATTTCCAGCAGCGCATCCCCGGGCGGTCCGCCGCTATTTGAAGGTTTGCCCTGGCTTTTCAAACGCAGCGTTCGGCCGGTTTCGATCCCCGGCGGGATGGAGACGTTCAGCGCCCGGCCATCCGCCATGGTCATTTCACGACGTGCGCCTGTCACAGAGTCCTCAAACGCGATTTCCACGCGGTATCGCATGTCGGCCCCTTTGCGGGGGCCAGGCCTGCGCCGGCCGCCGCCAAACATGCCGGACAGGATCTCCTCGAACGGATCGCCTTGAAAGCCGCCCGCGGTGCGCCCGAAATCGTTGAAGCCCTGGTGCCCGGCAAAGCCCATAGGATTGCCGTCGCCATCGATCTCGCCGCGGTCATATTGCCCGCGCTTGCTCTGATCGCTCAGGATTTCATAAGCCGCCGACGCTGATTTGAACTGTTCGGCCTTGGCCGCATCACCGGGATGCAGGTCTGGGTGAGAGTCCTTGGCTTTGCGCTTATAGGCGCGGCGAATGTCATCCGCGCTGGCGGTGCGCGAAACGCCAAGGATCTTGTACAGGTCTTTACTCATCGCCGTGTGGGTTCCGGACTTAATTCCGGAGCACACTTAAGCACGTCACAAAGGAATGGAAGCCCATTCCCCCATTCGTCCGTCAGTCGAGATCTCGGCGACCCGAACCAGACACAACAGAAAACTCGGTTGACGGTGACGAGAACGTTGCTCAAAAAATCGCGTACCCCAACAAAAAGACCGGCCAGAGGACTGACCGGTCTATTCAAGGTTTCAGTGAAGCTTGGGTGGTTTAGAGGTTGCCTCCACCCCAGAGGACGGAATAGGCCTCGCAATGGACCAGGACACTGCCATATTGCGACAGGTCGACGCCTGCCGGCACTTCATATTCCTGCGTGCCTTTGGTCTTTTTCAGCTCGCCAATATTGAGTGAGCCATCGACTGCATTCTTGCCGGTCGCGTCAGCAACGCTTTTTGGCGACAGGAAGATTTTCAGGTCAGGCCCGTTGGCAGCGCGGAAATCGTCAGCAAAGACGATGAAGGTCTTGCCGTCGCGCTCAACGACGGACCAGGAGCCTTTCAGCTTTTTCGACTTCTTGATGAAGTCACCTGAGGTGGCGAAAGCCGCCTGCTGGGCGACCGTTGATTGCGCGATGACCGGTGCGGCGGTCATCATGCCCGTCATGCCCATGGCGAGGGCGGCGAAAGCGGCGTGTGTGAGTTTCATGTGCGTCTCCAGATCTAAACTCGTTTGTGTTCGATGCAGCCCATCTAGAAACCTCTCCGGACAAGTACCAATCACCCTCGATCACAGGGCTGTGCGCAGTCTGTGAGCGGCAGCGCTGACAGGGCAATCCAGGACTCGCTGGTTTTTATCTCTGGTTTCGACCAGGGCAGTTTCATTCGCCTCTCTGATGCCACTTACACATCTCAACGCTAGTGAATGTATGCCGGGCCCAACCCCACCGGATTCGTTTCCGGTTTCTTAAGTTTTTTCAGGCGATTTGATCGGTATTGAGTGTACTGGTTCCCCACCCTGAGCGGCTGGGGCAGCGTAAATCCCTGACATCGGTACGTAGAATATAAAGGGGGCTAAATGCTCGGGCGTGTTATTTCTGTTGCCAATTCCAAAGGCGGCGTGGGTAAAACCACTACAACTGTTTCTCTGGCCGAGGCGTTTGCTGCCGAAGGCTACAAGACGCTGGTCGTCGATCTGGATAGTCAGGCCAATGCCTCGCTGCTGATCTATGGCGAGAATGGCGATGAGCGCCTGTATGACGCGATCCACAATTACACCAATGTCTCCGACTATCTGCGCGAGAATTTTCTCGGCGAATGTTTCGCCCATATGACCAAGTTCATCGTCCCGCATGCCAGTGATGTCAGCTTCATGGGCAAGCCGCTGGATCTGTCTCTGGTGTCGGCCACGCCGGGCCTGCGCCGGGCTGAGCGGGAGCTGATCTATATCCTCACCGAGCAGGGCTATTCGATGACCGCGATTGAAGGCCGCGTGGGTCTGCGCCTGCGCCAGGACATGGCCGATCTGCGCAAACAGTATGACGTCATTATCTGCGACTGCCCGCCGGGGATTTCAGCGATGACCGAGGCGACCCTGTCGGCCTCTGACCTGATCATCGTGCCGACCATTCCGGACTTCATGTCGACGCTCGGCCTCGACCTGTTTACCGGCGATATTATAGACAGCCTGAAGAAGCGGGGCCTGTCCAACCGCCCGGTGGTGCTGCCGACCAAGTTTGACGGCTCGGCGCATCAGAGCATCGTCCTCGACGCCATGCGCGAAGGGGCGGTCGATCCGGACAGTGAGTATGACATCTTCCAGACCGTGATCCCGCAAAAACCGGAATTCGCCGCCAACCCGGTCGAGCTCGGCGCCAATCCGACGCTGGCCCAGAAATGGCCAGGGGATGCGCTGGCGACGGTGAATATGCTATATCAGGAAGTGCAAGCCCGACTCGCGGCGCAATCGAAACCAGCAGCAGCTTAACATCATGGCCCTAATTCCAGACGGACGCGCCGCGCTCTCAGCGATCCTCGCTCATGAGACCCTGTTCCCGCGTGTCAAAGATTCTGACCTGTCGGCAGCGGCGATCAAGCTCGCGCGCAAGCAGATCATCGCCGCCGGCCTCAGCCGCGATGACTTGCTGAAGCTGAAAGACACGCTCGGCGCCGACATGTTCGAGAAGACGCTGGACAGCCTGACGCCCTATCTTGTGAAACTGCTGGCCCGCCGGCTCGACAAGACCGCGGCCGAGATTGAGGTGAATACGGGCAGCTCGGCGCTGTCACATGTGCGCAAGGTGCTGGCCGGTGAGGCGGTGCCGAGCGCGGCGCCCGCGACTGAGTCTGCCGAGACAGCAGACGCGTCCCCGGCCCCGGCCAAGAACAAGTATCTCGGGCGCAAGGCGTTCCGGACGGGACGGTAGCGGGGGCACGTCAGAGCCCCCCTAAAGCAAGCGGATCCGCGGCAGGCCGCCGCGTTTCAGCATCAGCGCACTGACCGCCCAGACCAGCGCATCGACGCGGTCCGCCAGTCGCCTTGCGGCGGCCGCTGGGCCGGACGCGCCTGTCCCAGAAACGGGGTGCGGTGCAGGAAATCCAGTTCATTCGGATTGAGGCCTGTCCTGGTCGAAAATCGGGTGTCGTACCAAGGCGTCCACTTCGCGGCGTATCTGTTCATCGCTCGGTCCCTCCTGCGCCGGAGACGCGGCCCCGCGCGCGCGCCCTCTGGCTTTTGATGTCTGAAGACGAAGACTGGTCCGCAGGCGCGCCTGCATGGTCGACCCGCTCTCGGCGGTCAGGACCTCTTCCATATTCTGCTGCACTTCGACCTGCTCAAACAGGTCCTGCAGCTCGGCCGGGCTGAGCGCCGGGCGATCCCGTTTGCGCCCGATACGTTTGGCAATCACGGTCTTCTCGCAGCCCAGACATTCCGCGATCTGCGGATCCGAATAGCCCATCGCATCCAGCAATAGCGCCTTGCGCTGGCACTGCTCCGTCCAGATGAATTTGGTGGTTCGTTTCGCCATGACGGGAAAGATAACCGACGGCGCAGTCGGTCGGATTCACGGGTCGGGTTTGTCGGTGCTGTGGGGGGATAAGGTGGGAAAGAGTGGGTTGAGTTCGCGGGGTGTGGTGGGCTTTGGTCTGCTTTGCGAGCAAAAGCAGACATTGGAATTCGCGAATAAAAGTAATTTCGGTTGACGACAGTAAGGTCAACACAGCTCCACATCGCAGCAGACGCGAGAATTGGAGCCTGATCGCCATGACCCGATTGCTATTCGCCTGTTTTCTCGGAGCTCTGGTAGCTGGATGCGTGATCACCGACGCCCCCCAAAACTCCACAGATTTGGACGCGCGCTACACGTTGGGTGATGGCGGCGTCTCGGAATTTTACACCTTTGCAGGTGAGATACCCGCGCCAGGTCAGTTGCTTCGGCGAGAACCGCTTAGCGAGGCGCAGAGCGTGCCTAATGCGGCAAAAGCGGTTCGTCTGTTGTATTCGTCCAGCGACGGGCTCGCTGACACCGGAGCGATTGTCGTTTCGGGGGCATTGTTTCTTCCGAACGGAGAGCCACCCGAAGGTGGGTGGCCTTTGCTGCTTTGGTCGCACGGAACCGTCGGGATCGCAGACAAATGCGCACCCACATGGACGGGCTACGTCGCATTTCATGACGAGCACCTTTCGGCGTGGCTGAGCGAAGGGTATGCGATTGTCGCCTCAGACTACCAGGGACTTGGGACCGAGGGGACGCATCCCTATCTCGCCACACGCCCGGCGGCCTACAGCAATCTCGATGTCATTCGCGCGGTCCAGTCGGCGGACTTTCCAGTCTCAGATCGCGTTGTCCTTGCTGGACAATCACAGGGAGCGGGTGCGGCAATCGCCACAGCAGGATATGCGCCAGCTTATGCGCCTGAGATTGATATTCGCGGAGTGATTGCGACCGGCGTTCCATATTTTACGCCCGACGCGTTGCTTGCCGTCCAAGCCGCACGACCCAACGATGTCGTGGATCCAATGTTAGGTTACAATTTTCTAGCTCTGACTCTCATTGAGCAAATTGACCCCAATTTCATGGTGGAAGACTATGTTTCCGAAGAGGCATTGCCACTCGCGCGCGGCGTGACTGAGATCTGCAACCGAGACATGCGAGCGAAAATTACAGATGCTGGGCTGACCTACGATAAGACGTTTAATACAGCGCCGACTGAGCCCTTGCGGCAGGCGTTCGAACGGATGCAGTTTCCATCGCTTAAGATATCCACACCTCTTTTTGTCGGTGTCGGTTCGGACGATCGCGATACACCCCCAAGAATGCAATCTGGGTTTGTGAAAGCAGCTTGTGCAGCTGGGTCGACAATTGAAGCGCATTTGTTTGACGGGTTTGATCATCTTACCGTGCTTAATCACTCACAATCGAAGTCCAAAGCGTTTGCAGCCGCGGCATTCGAGGGTGATCAGATCCCAGGCAACTGTGGTGGGTTGCCGTTTTAGAACCGTCGGCACCTAGGCGAGCAAAAGCAGGCATTAGAATTCTGCACTGGCAATCCTATTGCAGCCCAATCCGCGGCAGCAAAGGAGTTAGATATGCCGTTCGATTATTCTCAAGGAAAATGGGTTCCGTGGAACAAAGGCAAGCTGGTCGGTCAGAAAGCGCCGCTCAAACCTCAAGAAGTCTGGTCCATTCGGGTGCGCCTTCAACTCGCCGGAAACAAACGCGATCTGGCATTGTTCAATCTCGCAATCGATAGCAAGCTTCGAGGATGTGACCTCCTCAGACTACGCGTCTCCGATTTGCGCATGGGCGCGGAAATCAGAAGTAGAGCAAAAATCATTCAAAAAAAGACGGGTGCCGCGGTTCAATTCGAAGTCACGAAACAGACGCGAGACGCCATTGAAGCTTGGTGTGCGATTAAGGAGCTACGACCTCACGACTGGTTGTTCCCAAGCAGAAAAGACCGGACACGTCACCTCTCAACTCGTCAGTACGCGCGTATAGTCGAAAGTTGGGTCGCGTCGATCGGACTTCCGAGGTCCTCGTATGCCACCCATTCGATGCGTAGGACCAAAGCAACTCTGATCTATCGCAAGACTGGAAACTTGAGGGCTGTCCAATTACTCCTCGGTCATAGCAAAATCGACAGCACGGTGTTGTATCTCGGCGTTGAGGTCGAAGATGCTCTTAGTCTGGCTGAGAGTATCGAGCTTTGAACGAGCAAACGCTAGACAATGCCGTGATGAACTGGAGCACCCGGGAACGTGACTTCCTTTGACCTAAGGTATAGGTCGACATCCGGAGGGTCTCATGCGTAATTTTCTTTTACCGGCAATCCTGTTTGCCCTGGCATCATGTGCCCCGATCGAGGACGGTGACATGGCGAACCACATAACGGGTGGCGAAAAAGAGTTGATTGTTTTGGCGGCACCGCCGGACGGTGATGATTATTATGCAGATGTCCGGGGCGATATCTACGACTTCCACATTTCCTATGCGCGTCAGATCGCGACCCGAGACAATGTCCTGATCCTATCGGGATCAGAGGATTACGATGCCTACGTCAGAGATCTTGGTGCCGACAAAGTCTTGAACGTGGAAATGCAGGACATTTGGATGCGTGATTTCAGTCCTCTGAACGCCATCAATCCCGTAATGTTCAGGTACACGGCCGCAGGCCAAGGCGGCGGACGCGAGGGGCAAGCAGAAGCAGATTATGTTCAAGAAGCTTTGGCAGATTTTATCGAGGCGGCAGGTGGAGTCGTTGAGGAAAACGACCTGCTGAATGATGGGGGTAACTTTGTCGAAGACTATGCTGGCAATGTCGTTCTGAGCCGCAAATTTCTGCGTGATAACAATTTGAGCGAAGCCGAAGCGCGCATACATGTCAAACAATCCACCGGAGTTAAACAAGTGGCATTCATCGAAGCGGATGAGCAAGGCGGTTTAGAGCACGCGGACGGCGTTGTGGCATTCATTGGCGAAAACACTCTGGTCATAAACTCATATCCGGAAGATCCGGACTACGCCGCTGACCTGAAGGCCGATTTGGAAGCGGGATTGCCAGGCGTCGTGCTGCATGAAATCGTCACGCCATATGATGGCAGTCAGATTTATGATGAGCGCTTCGGCTCCGCATGCGGACTCTACACCAATATGCTGGTGACGCCATCACGGATCTATCTACCGCAATTTGGTATTCCGGAAGACGCTGAGGCCTTAGCAAGCATTAGAAGTTGGACGGACCGAGAAGTTGTTCCGGTCCAATCGAGCCAAGTCTGTAAAATGGGCGGCGGCGTGCGATGCATGTCATGGCAGACGCGCGGCGCGCTTGCCCGAGCCGTTCTAGATCAAGCTTCGCAGCATTAGCGGTCACTGAAGTTTGCAAAAAAGAGGACGTGACCTTGAACGTTTGCTGTGATCTTGGTCGTGACAACCGAACAAACATTACGTAGATGCAATGGGCTATTCGCAGGTAGCTAGGTCTATGACTAGACCAAAGGGGACCGCGCCAGAGGCCGTTCGATTGTCGAGTATTCGCTACTTCTAGCGAAACCTCTGGCGCAACTTCTTCAAGAGAATCCAAATATGACTTATTGCAGCTTTGCGAACTAAGGAGACATTTGCACTTCGCATTGTAGAGGAGTCGCTTTAGCTCCGATCGCATGGTTACCACGCACTTTGGCCTGAACTATCAACGCATGCCGCAAGCTTCGATGACGCTTGACCGAGAGTTGAAGTTCAAGAACGCGAACCAAGCCTACTGCAAGGCAGTCGATCGCAATAAAGACGATCTGATCGGCTCTTATTTGTTCGATGCGTTTCCAGATACAGCCGAACGCATCGAGCCGTTTCTTAGCGCATTGCGCAAAACGCTGGACGGCGAGATCACTCATCTCGAACTACAGCCGTATAAATTACTGCTTGCCGATGGCCGACTTGAAGACCGGTTATGGAACATTGAAAACCAGCCTCTTTATTCCACTGAAGGCGCTATCATAGGTATCGTTCAATACTGCGAGGATGTTACTGAGCGGGAGGCGCTCCGAAAAGAACGCGATCTGGTGGCTGCCGAACTGATGCATCGGGTTCGAAACACGATGGCCGTCGTTCAATCTGTTGCAGAACATACCATCCATACTTCGGGATCATTGGATGAGTTCTACACAGCTTTTTCTGGACGATTGATGGCGATGAGCCGGAACTTCACGATGCTCTCTGACGCAAACTGGTTAGGCTTGGACCTCGAAGCCGTGCTCCTCACTGAGCTTGCGCCATACCTGGAAAGTGACTCTGACCGTCTGCAGATAGACGGGGCTGAATTCACTCTCAGCGTGAAATCAACCAAGGACGCGGCTATGATTTTTCATGAGCTCGTCACCAACGCGCTGAAATATGGATTCTTGTCTGTTCCGAATGGCAATCTGGCCGTTAGCTGGGATTTTGATGGAGACCACCTGAATGTCCGCTGGAACGAGACTGGTCTGGTCGATCTACAGGCGCCCGAGAGGCATGGGTTTGGATTCCAGATGCTGGAGATGTATCCCAATCTAGGTCTCGAAAAGCGATTTGAACCAGACGGTCTGAAGCTCAGCGCTAGCATCCCAGCCAGCATTGTCGCTGGGCAGATTACGTTTGTCCAACCCGAGGCGAATTAGCACCCTCAGGCGACATCTGGGCGAGCAAAAGAAGACATAAGAGTGATACCACTTATGCCCCCAAGCAGACATTAGCGCGGCTCGAATTTCGATGATGCTCTATTGTCGGGAAGTTGCTTTTCGTGTGGATGCATCACCTCCGGTTGAATGACTTCCCACATTTTGAAACATATTGCGGTAGGTACCTGGCGTAACCCCCGTCAAGCGTTTGAACAGTCGCCGAAACGCACCAGAGTCCTCGTATCCAACCGCTCTCCCGATTTCATCGCTGGTCTGATCTGTTGTTTCGAGTTCCTGTTTTGCTTCTTCAATGCGCAAGACTTGAACATACTCTAATGGTGAGTAGCCAGTGGCTTTTTTGAACCTCCGCTTGAATGTGCGATCATTTAGACCGCTTCGCTCGCCCATTCGCGCAACCGGGTTCGGTTGGTCGTAATGAACCCCCACCCAAGCCTGTACATCGGCGATGGTCGCATCCTCGTGTTGTTTTGGAAGCACCAGATTTGCAAATGGAAGCTGTCCTTCTCCCCTGTCTCCGAGAAGGAAGATTTTTGCAATACGCCGGGCTTCATCCATCCCGGAAAATCTGGCCACGACATACAACGCCAGGTCAGACCAGGACGCCGAGCCACCGCTGGTAATGATGTTGTGACTATCGCCTGTCGGCATCAGGACGCGATCGGGATGTAGTCTGATGTCTGGGTGCTTCTCTGCCAGCAACGATATAGCACTCCAATGCGTCGTTGCATCCCGGTTTGATAGTAATCCTGCGTGGGCCAGCATTAATGCGCCCGTGCAGACAGAACAGATAATGGCACCGCGATCGGAATGATGTTTGAGCCATGCCTCTTCCGGCTCCCAATCTGCCATAGGTGGCAGTGTTAGATCCGAGACGATAACAATGTCAGGATTGTACGCGCTGTTCAGAGCGAGATCTGCTCTGACCGCGGCTCCGAGGACCGTATTGGTGGCCTGGCCGGTTCTGGAGACAATCATCGGTTCCATTTTTCTCGCTGAAGTGGCCTGTCCTGTCAGGTCATTCCAAGTTGTCCCAACCGCCAAAAACACCTCTCTCAGGCTCAGCAAGACGGCCGCAGAAACTTCGGGAACGGCAAGCAGGGCGATTTTGATCGGGAGTTTCTCGGAAATCATGAATTGTCACTTTTGGCCTGTTTTTGTCCCATTCGCCCCTAACACGGTGGGCGCACCTCCTTCAAGATGGTCTCACGACATTCAAGGAGAACAAAATGAGCAAGCCTTCCAGAAGAACCGTATTAGGCGCCAGCCTGGCCGGTGCGGGGGCCGCAATGAGCGGATGCTCCATACCGCCGAAGCCTGGAAAACCAGCCCAACCGATAAATTTGGAAGGGTTTGATCAACTACCAAGGGGGCTTAGCGAGGCTGCAAGCTTTCCTTTGGTCGAAGCCATTGCAGGCCGTCGCTCGAGACGCTTCGCGAAGGGCACCGAGATCCCGCTCGGGCCGCTCGCCTACAAATCCAGCGAAGCAGCGGCGCCATTGAGCGAGCTCGAACAGATGATGCTGCTAACCGCGATTTCAGGACAGACGGGCTGGGCCAACCTGATTCCTTATAAGGAAAACGAACCAGGTTACGTCGCCAATTATATGGCATCAGCCACGGGGCGTACGTTCCCATCCGCCGCGGGTTTCCAGACGTCAGAGGTGTTCTTCACAGACGATAATGGAACATACATATTCGAGACGCGCGACCTGAGATCAGATTCTGTGGTTGGTGATGATACACCCATGAATCTGAGCGCCTATCTGAACCGCCATCGCACGCGCATCAAGAAACTCTCTGAAGGCCGGCTCAACACACCAGCGACACCGCAGCACATGGAGACACACAATGAGTGGTGCGCCAATGTCCCCGGTTCAACATTGATCATTCCTGTATGCGATCTGGCTCAGCATCACATTCTAAATCTGTGCTACATCGTCCAAAACGGGGCGGGTATTTACGATGACATTCGTGGGCAAGCCATTCCTGGTCTCGAGACTTTCGATGATGTGATTGCACCGGACCAGCTCTATCCGATGTCTTATGTCGATCAGATGAGCCTGACCGAGGTCACGGTTGAGACTACATCGGGTCTTTATGCTGGCGCACTGATGCTGCAGGCACTGGGGCTCGGCGGTTGGATGTATGGCGGGATCAACCAATTGAGCATTCTGGGAGCAAGTGGTGATCCCGATGTGCCGGGACTCGGCTTTCAGTTTGACCACCAAGCTGGATGGCCCGTACCAAACGTGACCGGACTGGAAGGAATCTTTGAAGGGCATTGCCCGCCACACTTCCCCAGCATGCGCGATGCAGTCGAACACGTCGTGGACCGAAAGTTTGGCGCGAACGGTCCTTACAATGCGGCCACTCCAGGACCCTATCGGCAAAACGCGAAAGCTCGTTCGGCCGCAACCCGGCACTCCGCGCGATTCGTCGAATGCGTGACCACCATATGCGATTACATCTTCAAAGAGTATGGAAAGTTTCCAGCCAGCATCCCGAGTATTTTCACAATGATGTACTTGCAGGCGCATCAGTTGGATCGCGGGTTCTACGACGAGCACTTCGGCGAAAATTCCTATCTTCGAACCCACCGCGATCATGATCGCAACTGGACCATCCAGGGAGTTCGATAATGCAGGCGCTGTTTTCGCATTCCTTCGAGCTCGACATGCCGCTCGCTGACGCCATCTACCTGTTTACGCCAGAGGGCGAAATCGCGTGGGTGCCCGGTTGGGACCCGGACTTCATTCACCCGAAATCCGGTGAAACCTGCGAGGAGATGGTCTTTGTCACCACACAGGATGACCACGCGACCTACTGGACGTGTACACATTGGCGACCGCAGTCCGGAGAGGCGAGTTATGTCCGTGTCACTCCGCACCTGCATTTTGTGTTTGTGAATGTTAGATGCCATGCCATTGCCAGTCATCGCACTCTGGTCGCAGTAAGCTACAAATATTCTCCACTCTCAAAAGCTGGGCGTGAAGAAATCTCAATGATGACCCCAACAGATTTCGAAGCAAGCATCGCCGAGTGGCCGGTACTGATCTCAAACCAGCAGGAACGCGCCGGATAATAAAGGTCTGGCTTCGTTAGTCGCAGCGCAATTCATCGACAAACGAGCGCCCCAACACCTTCACCTACAAGGGACACTGAACCAATGCTGCATGTCTTTTCCCACCTTGTGCTTGGCGTTTTCGCCCTGTTTTTTCTCTATACCGGGATTATGAGCCTGTGGCGCCCAGAGCAGTTTGCCCGAGCTTTATCGCTGCAACCTGCGGACCGCTCAGGAATTGTCGAGATCAGGGCGCAATATGGCGGGTTTTTCTATGTCGCCGCGATGACTCAGTTTGCTCCATTCTTCGGGATCATGACCATTCAGTCTGCTTTAATGATTTCGGTCGTGATCTTTGGAGGTCTCTTTCTCGGTCGCATCTGCGCCATATTTCTGGACGGCGATGGACAACCCCTGACACCAATGATCCGAAGTCTGTTCGCCGTCGATGGGATTGGGTTCGCGGCGGCGCTTAGTGCGATGTGTCTCTGAACCAGAACCGGGGGCAGCACATTCTCCAAGGGATGTCGTCGTGATAATTCGCGGCTCAGCATCTCAGGCTGCCCCCACCCCTCAGGCCCCATCTTCAACCGGGCTACCCGCCGGCGCCCTAAGCGCGGCCTCACCAATTCAATCATAAAAGGAGATTTTTCATGTCCAATCCAGCAGCCATTATGCCCTTCTCAAACCTGATGGGAGTCAACGTAACTCGCGCGTCGGCGCAAGGCGTCGAAGGCGAACTATTCGTTAGAGATGATCTCTGCACAACGCGCCATATCATGCATGGCGGAGCCATTATGGCATTCGCCGACACACTTGGTGCTGTCGGCGCTTTTCTGAGCCTACCCGAAGGCGCATCCGGGACGACGACCATCGAGAGCAAGACCAACTTCCTAGGTGCGGCTAAAGATGGGAGCACTGTCACCGGTAAATCACGGCCAATCAAAACCGGTTCGCGCATATCCGTATGGCAAACGGAAATCACGTCAAAAGACGGTGCGCTCGTTGCACAAGTCACACAAACTCAACTTGTGCTCTAGGAGAATGTTTATGACCGTCTACGAAATGATCCGCCAACGGATCACAGCATCCGTGCCATTCGCTCGCCATACCGGAATCGGTATTGCAAAAATCTCTGATGGGATCGGAGAAACGCGCCTCAAACAGAGAGATCACAACCTCAACCATGTCGGCACTCAGCACGCAGGTGCCCTATTTACACTTGGTGAAGCTGCTTCCGGAGCAGCGATGGCAGGCGCTTTTGCACCAGTTATCTCCGAGATTCGTCCGATGGCATCAAATGCCCAGATTGCTTATCTCGCGACCGCGAAAGGTGAGATTGCGGCTACCGGGCAAACCTCAAAGCCGAGTCTGGAACTGCTGACTGAGTTTCGCGACAAAGGGCGGGTCGCGTTCGATGTCAATGTCGAACTATTCGATGAGCACGGCGAAATCGTCGCGACGATGACCGTTAACTGGCATGTGCAGAATATCACGGCTTCAGTCCAAGAAACGATCGAACGCACCAGTGCCGCAGCAAATTAGCATCAGGCACTGAGAGTTTTCATACGTCGAAAGAAAGGCAACCATCATGCAGAAGCCCGTTCTCTATTCGGGTACGAAGAATGCTTCGAGTTGGGCCATGCGCGCGTGGCTGGCCCTCCGCGCTGCGGACTACGATTTCGACGAAATCGTGGTCGATATTCGGCGACCTCAACGACATCGAAATCTCGCAAAAATGAGAGAGATCGCACCACCCGGCTGTGTTCCGATCCTGGATACCGGAAGCACGATTATCTTCGACTCTAACGCCATAATGGAATTCGCAAACGACATTTGTGGCGGCAAGCTTCTTCCTCAATCACTCGAAGAACGGGCATCTGCTCGCTCCATCGTGGCGTGGCAACATTCTGGCTTATCGGGAATTTGTAAGAGGATCTCATTTGAGAGCTCGTTCTATCCGGTAAAGCGGTCGCTATCGTCAGTTGAGCAAGAGCAGGCATCGCTGCTGTTCGATCACTTGGAACAACTGTTGAAGCATCATGAAGCACCATTCTTGTTCGGAGAATACAGTTTGGCGGATATGGCCTTGGTCCCTTGCGCGTCGCGATTACAAAGTCACCAGGTCAATCTTACGAGCCACTCGCGAGTGGCGGCCTGGATCCATTGCCTTCTCAACCAACATCACGTCGCCGAGTGGTTTTCCGAGGCCAGAAAACTCTATCATGTTTGGCTGCAGGATTACGATGTCGCAGCGAGTGCAACAGCCTGATTTAGGACAGCTGACAATAGGCAGAGGCAATCTCGAGCCCTGGGTTAGTTCCCCATATGCGCCATCATCAGACATCCGTCTCGATCGACCGAAACGATAGACTAATACGAGGTCCAGAGCCCTTTGCTTTTGGAATGGCATGCAGCCAGTCCTCTTGGGTCGCATCATCCAAATAGATGAGCGAGCCCGGCGCGAGCAGGCGCGTGGATGTGTTCTCTTTGTCTCGCTTGTGCCGAAATCTCATTTCCCGGGCCGCTCCCAAAGACACGATCGCAACTCCGGTGCCGGCCGCGCGCCCGGCTGCGGTATCTGAATGGAACCCCATCGAGGACTCGCCATCAGGGTAATAATTCAGGAGGCAATTATTCGGCTCGAACCCGTCCGCTTCATGTACGGGTCCGCACAAAGCCTTCAGACTCTCGGGGAATGGCGCGTCCGCATAAGAGGTTTGAAAGTAATTATAGGCAATCCCGAAACTTGCGGTCCTCGCGCTTTCATACGCTCGTCCCAGACGGTCTCTTCCAAGAGATGCTCAAAGAGCGTCTCGGGGTTCGGGATAAAATCGTGGATGAAAAGAAAATCTGCCATGGGCCAGTTAGTACACTCAGCTTCTGTATTCCAGATGAATATTCGCGCGGACCACCATCATCATTCTACCTCCGGTCGAGCGCCTCGCTTTTGCGAACAAGATGGACTTCATGTGTGAAAAATGTAGTGTTTTCAAAGAATCAGATCGCAGCAAAACCAGGAGCGCATGACGTGTCGACCTCCCTATCAAAATTGAGCACTCCACTTCAAATGGTCCTGCTTCTCCTGTTTTTTGGGTGGGCCCAGGGTATGTCCGCGTCGGCGGAGGGAGCGCATCCGACAACGCATCAAGCGGTCCACGATCAATATCTCGAAAAATGCCGAGCCTCTCCTAAAGATGCACTCGCGTGTTATCGGGTTGGGAAGTATCACCAACATGGCATCGGCGGTGTCATGAAGACGATCAGCGGCGTTCCCACGAAGAGTGCTCGCAGCGCCGGAGTGTTTTACGAGCTTGCATGTTGGAAAGACCCTTTCGACCGCTCAAAGGGTGTGGCGCAGGCCGCGGCGTGCGCGCAGCTCGGTGGATTGTATTTTGACGACGCTCTCCACATTCCAAATCGAAATGAGCGCGAGAGAAACGGTGAGAAATTGCATATCACTTTGGGAAACACCTATTTCCAAGCGGCATGCGACGGCGGCGACTGGGTAGGCTGCTCAAATCTCGCAAATTCTTACCGTCGAGGGCGGGGTGTAGATGTCGACCTCCAACGCGCTGCACAACTCTACGAGCGGGGATGTCAAAACGGTCTCCATGCGCTTCCTTGCCTTAGACAGAGACAGATAGACAACCAGAATTTGATTGACTCAGGCGCCCTCTCTTGGGGGCAAATGCGAGATGACGATATCCGGATAAAACGTAACCGGTGTTTCGGCATTGGAGACGGACGCGCCTGTTTTGCGGCCGCTGCGCTGCTTCGCTACACAATAAGTTCTGAAAATCGCGATATGGACGAAGTGATGCGTTTATTTACGCACGGCTGCGAGAATAAGAGTGTTGAGGCGTGCTACACGCTTGGCGTTTTGCACGAGGAAGGCCGGGTGATCGAGGCAGATATTCCGACGGCTTTCAGCTATTACAAGCAAGCGTGCCAAGCCGACGCGCTCAAAGCAAACGCCCTCGCATGCCCATCATTCGAAGCGATGTCTCTCAATCAACTCAGCGCAGGGGCGACTGTCCAAAGCGCATCAACAGAACAGACTCGTTATACGTTCCAGGACGGAGAAGCAGCCTATGAAGTTGGTGATTTCGGCACGGCGCTGAATATTTGGCGGGCGCTGGCTCAAAACGGTGACGCGGACGCTCAATTTCGTACAGCAATTATGTATGGCCGAGGCGAGGGCACGGACCGGAACGATACGCAATCTGAATACTGGTTTCGTCAAGCCACAAATCAGGGATTACCGGCAGCGGAACTGAACCTCGGTGTCTTTTTGATCAATGACGATCGCGAAACCGAGGCATTGAATGTTTGGGCGACTGCGGGCGCGCGGGGAAACACCCAGGCCGCAGAGCGACTGGCCGAACATGTCTCGAATAGCCTCAGATGGAGAGCACCCAAATCTGCGCCTTATACATGGTCGCGCGCGCCTCAAGATGAGTTTCTCGGAGAGTGTAACGCCGGAATCAGCCTAACCCGTCAGGCTGGCGTGACGCTGAACACATTTGCCGAAGGACTTTGCGACCGTATTCGAATCGCGGTCGCGCAGCGAGACATTACTGAACCGACCTCGTGCGTGAAAGCTCGGTTTGAAGCCCAAGGCGCATCGGGAACAGTTTTCAGTTTGAGAAACGTCTGCGAGTGGCCGGTATCGGTGTTCGCACGGCTCGAAAATTCGACTCAGATAGATCGGCAGATTTCTCGAACAATGGAGTATGGCGACTTATCGTATTCCGATTTGCCGGGACGCGGCTGGTCGGTGGATTTCCTGGCCTGTTTCAATCCTGACTACTTCGAAGCAGGCTATGTTGGCGATCAAGGAGTTTGTCGCGCCAAGTGATCTCCGCTTCGACACCGAGCGCTGAGATCCGCTTTGCGAGCAAAGCGGACATTAGCTCACCGACCTAAATCGGCCTAAAACGGTCACTCGTAACGGCAGCTCTTGCCCTCAAGCAGACATCTGGTTCAATTGAGCTGGGCCATCATTTTCGTTAGATTTGCAGTCTGAGCCTTTCAGGAGGCACTTCTAAGATGACGAGGGGGAGACATTGAAAAAAGCGAAAATTCCAAAGGGAATTGTCAAAAGCGCAATTTTGAAGAATGCCTGGAAAACTGCTTTCTTTGTGATGCCAGGCGCGGTTTTATTCTGGGCATTCATTTTTGTTGTGCCCTGGGTTGGGATTTTTTGGGATCAGTCGGCCGACCCGCTCGGTGTCAATTTTGTGCAATGGATCAGAAATCCAGAGGATGAACCTCTTCCCTGGGTGACGCTCTTGGTGACGGTGATCATTGGCTTATTGTCTCTTTTGGCGTTTTTGGGCGCGCTGAAAACCCTGTTCGCACCATCCAGTCATTCCGCCCTTACCTGGCTCAGACGCGAAGGCCATGACCCCGCTCAGGCCATCACCGAGTTTCAGAGCGCCTATGCCGAAATTGGACGTGGGGCCTGCGATTTGGTGCCAGAGAAAGTCACGGTCACGCCATCCTGGACTTTTTTGAACATCGATGGGGACGTTCATCTCTATCCAACGTCCAAACTCGCCTGGGTCTACTTTGACGAACGCACTGATTTTGCCGATACGCTCGCCACGACGGCCGTCAGCGAAGCCGCGGACCTGAGCAGTCGCCAGCGACAGCAAGTCTCAAGCGGAAGTGGAAAGAAATCGAAACTTTTCCTGCAATTCTATGACATGGACATTCCGGAAACGCTCGACCAGTCACCTCGGTACGCCGGAGACCGGGTCGTAAAAGTCTTAGAGGCGCAAGCGCCCCATGTGATTTTTGGGAGGGATTCGGGGCTCAAAAAACTATGGCAAAAGGATCAAACCACATTCGAGCAAGAGGCGCGTCAATTCATTGAAACGCTCAGACAGCAAAGTAACATCCCGCCCGGTTTGAAAACGACAGACGACTAAACCGGATCTGATGCCGGGCGCGCGTTCGTGAGATGGATGTATGGTCTATTTAGCGAGCAAAAGGAGACGTAGCCTCACCGGCCTCATCCATCCCAATTAAGATGCTTGATGAGTCTACGCTCCAGATCCAACCTGACTTCCAATGCAACGAACAATTATATAAATGGCAATGAGGAATTGTTCGTCTGACCTAGTTCAGCGTCTCGCGGATTGCGACCTTAAAAATGGAAATTGCATCAGATCACTGAATATGCACACTGAACGTATGGCGCGACAGGAGGACAAATTCGTGGCCATTCGGATCCTTATGTGCATCGTGACAGTCTGCTTTTTGCTGCCGATGGTTCAGGCGCAAACGCTCGGTAAAGAGCATATCGCGGCCTATGAGACATTTATTCAAGGGTTCGAAACTGACGATGCAAAAAACGCAAATGCCATCTGCTTCGTCGAACAGGTCACGCTTGCTCAACCTGAAACTTGGGGTCAAGCGGATACGCTGCTTTACTGTTTAAACGCTCTGAGCGATCCAGCTTTCCCAGAAACGGAAATGGATCGAGTGAGTTTCACTTTGAGCTGCGAGTCAGGGGTGCTTGAAGATCTCGATGCGCAACAAAAATCAATGCTCTTATCGCCGCGAGCGTGCGGGTCTTCTGCCCAGCGTATGGCAGAACCTATCATAACGCACGGCGAGATGAAGTGTGCTTTGAAACCTTATTGTGACTGGGTCTCTAAGGACTTTCCAGAGTCAAAGCAGATGTGTCTTGAACAGTATGGGCGCTGCGCGAACGAACCCGGGGACATGATCCTGCGCCAACGAGATCAATGTTGGTCGTGGCGTTTTCAACTTATGCAATTTGATAAGCCAGGTGTGGGAATAGAAGCCGGAAGTCAGTGTTTTCGAGCCAGGTCGGAAGCTCTCGCAAGCTCGGAATTGTCGGTTCCCCGGACTTGGCAGGAACAAGTCGCGCAAGACGCGGCTGCTGACTCGCCTGATGAGTTCAATATGGGTGGCCTCGACTTTTAGAACGCCCAGAGCCAACTAGTTTACGGTGCTTACCCAATTGCAGGGCGTGACGCCCATTACCGTAGCGTTGTCGAAACACTTGCACGTTGGCTCGCCGCGGGTCTCATAGTTCCAATCTTCGGGAACTGGGCCGCATTCTTCAACGGTTTCAGACGAACTAGATCGTTCGCCAAACCGAAGGTTCGCACGAAATTCGCCACCAGGGACTGGGATGCCGTCTCCTGGCGCATTGTCGAAAGTTGGACGCGAAGCAGAGCCGTAAATTGTACCATCTCGGTCTTTGACCCAATGCCCGTAAAGGATGCCGTCTCCTTGCTTGGTAAGCCGCTGTTGTGAAATCACTGAGACGATTTGAGCGCCCGTTGGTGGCGGCATGCCGTGCGATGTTACGGTTACCCCTCGTAATCCGCGGAGGTGACCATACTTTTGATCTCGCTCGCGCTTGGTGGCCTCATGCATTTCAACCGCATCCGCTCTCGCCTTTGAGCCTTCGGGAAGAGAGCGCCCGTAGGCAGCATGTGCGCGCAGCGTATCATTGTATTCTTCAAGTTCTGAAATTTCTTGATCTGTGAGGACTGATTCCAAATCTGCTTTGGTTATTGTAACCTGGGTCTCGACATCGGGCACCTCGTATACGGTTTGCGATATTGCCGGAGATGTCGCGGTAGATCCAATCAGCGCTGCCGCGATAAGGATGCCTCGCATCATATTCATATGAGTCATTTCCTTCCCGATGGAATTCCACATTGTATATGCCGCCGATCGTAGCGGGGCGTTCAATCCAACCTGTATTTTATTCCCGATCGGTCATCTTTGGCAAATCTGTGCGATCATGGGGCAACTATCGGAGATCTTGGATGAAAAAACAGCGATCCGGAATGGAATAAAAAACGTCTCGGCGAAGCCGCTGCTTGGTTCTGAGCAGCGAGCAAAAGGAGACATTGGGCAAAGTGTATTTGGATTGGGGCAGAAGCGGTAATTTTACTATCCAGTTGTCTCCTCGAAATTGATCACATTGATCCGCTATTGCAGCTATGCGAAGGCTAACGGGTGTATTCTGGCTTTCGAGGCAATCAATGATCCGACTGTTCCCGATTCTCCTATCCTTCATCGTTCTTATTCCAATCGCGACCGCGGAAATCGATTACTCGAAAACAGTCGACTTGGACGATTACACCTTGCGTCGAGAGATTCCGATCAATGTGGTCGATAAACGAGGCCGCGAAAAAGACGCTGTTCTTGTCAATTTCCGGATCAAGCAATGCATTTATCCGGATGGTGTCCAAGTTTGCGGGCGCGCCATGTCGATTGATTCCTCTGATCGCCAGTTCGAGATGGGGTGGTGGGGTCTTTATGGCGTGCGTAAACCCGGCGAACGCGGGCGCGCAAAGTGGTTGATCGAACCGAAATATCTGGTTTGGCGCCAGCTGACACCGCGCTATGCCCTCGTGCGTGAACCCAATCAAGAGTTTTGCCGTTTGGATCTCCAGACCCAGACCTGCGATCATATTGGCGGAACGCGTCTGATTGAAACGATTGGCGAATGGCCAGATTGGGTGTCTTACATCACCTATACGTTCGACTATGACGTCCGGAAAATGGGCTCCAGGGAGGGGATGACTCCCTTCGATGCCTTTTTGATTTCACCGGCTGGCGACACCCTGCTGAAAATCCCCAATGCGTCCAAGCCCACCTGGATGCAACCTTCTGATCAAGTCTTGTTAGCCGGTGGTGTCGAAACGATTGTCCCGCAAGGGGACTATCTTCTGGTGCAGCAATTCTCGCGCGACGGAGAAGACTATACATCGCACAGAACGCTGTATCGGTATCGGGACGATATAGGTCTGCAAAAAGTCGAAATGGATGATGTGCGCGCCATCCCGTCGGAGTTGCCTTATTCTGACGGCTCGGGTGAACACTATTATGGCCATCGCCTGATGGTCGAAATGAGCGCCGAGCGCGGTGTATATTGGCCGTTCGAAACGCAAGAAGGCGTGCCGGTTTTTCCGCCCGAAGGTTTTCGCGGATTCGGCCCAGCATTCGCGCTTGGCAGCGACCTCGCCCGGTTATCTCAATATGCAGAAGACGCGCTTTGGTACTCCGAATGGCAAACGCCGGACGGCCCGCGTTTCGCGATATTCGAGTCCGACTCGCTGCATCCCACGATTGAGGAGCTACTGGCCACAGAACAGATCGCGACCCTCAAGACCTTGAAAAAGGTCGGCGCTGATGTGTCCGAGGGATATAAGCTTCGTCCGAAAACCGGGCAGCTTATCACCCAAGCGGCAGATGGTACCTGGACGGTCATGCGCAACGCCAACCCGCTCGTGCGAGAAGAGGTTGAGGCCATGAATGGCGCCGCGTTCATAACCTCTGCGACAGGTCTCAGATCGGAGGCCGAAGCGCTTTCAATTGCCCGAAATTTCGCGCAATCGCGTGAAGACAGACGCATTGCCGCCGCGCGTGAAGCCGAACTCAAGCGGCAGCGCCGCGAAGCGCTCGAAGCCGCAAAACGTCGCGCATTGGAAGCGCACCGAGCGGCCGCGCGCGCCGTGGAAGCGCGCCGTGCGTCGGAAGAAAGACGGCAGGCATACCAAGCCGAAAAAGCGCTCGCGGCCATGCGGGCACAAGCGCGTACCAACCTGATCGAAGGCACGTTCCCTGGATATCGATTACGCCTCTATTATGAGGGCCCCTTGCAAGACGCTGATATCCGAGAAAAGGCGCAAGCCCTGGTAGATCATATGGATTGGTGGGCATTGCCCTCCAATTCCACGACGACTCATGGCTTAATGGACGTTCCAGCATCATTCGTTGAAAGCCTACTGCCATATATGCCTGCAGACAAAGCAGAGAAAATCCGGCGTACGCTACCCTATACGCGCGGCATTCAACAGAGACGCGTGCGAAATGCGGCGCGTCAAGCCCAGGCGGAACGCTATTGGGAGGACGTGCATCAGGCGATTTCAAGCTATAATGCTGGACCCGTTCAGGGGCCTGTCCAAACCGTTGACCCCATTTATGAAAGACAAAGCCAAGCGTGGGCGTTTGGCAAAGCTAATCGCCCTCCGTGCACAGCGAGCAACCCGTGTGGACCCGGGAACGAGTTTAGAGAATACGATTAGCTAATGCTGTGAATTGAAGATCTCTATTCAAAGACAAAAGTCCGCTTGGCGAGCAAAAGCAGACATTAGTTTTGCAGAATCAGCCATCCCAAGTCGACCTTTCAATTTGGGATACTAAATACTTGATAACAACAATCATATTGTACCTTTGGGAATGCGCGACGCCTAATGCGTATTGAGATCGCCGTAGCTTAATAGGACAGAGCGCCCGCCGTCTATGCGGGAAGGTCCGGGTTCGAATCCCTGGCGGCGTTCAGCGTGGACCAAACCACTCCCATTCTAAGAAGACTTGACTATTCATCCGCTGCCTGCAGCATCAAGCCGAATTAAACACAATTGCAGAGCGACGAGGGAGATGAATCCATGTTGAAAGCAAGCATCAGTTCGTTGGTATTCATCGCATTCGGATCGACCCCAGTGTGCGCGCAGCACTTTAATTTCAATCCGAATTTCCTTGAGGACTCAGAAAACGATGAGCAGTCGTATGAGGAGCTTTCGGCCCGCCTTTTCGAGATTACGATGATGTGTGTCCGCGATGATAATCGCACCCGATCGGAACTCTACGAAGACTGTATCGCTGCAGAATCTATGATGGAAACGCATGATCCAGAAACAGCGGGTGGTGTGTCCAGTGATCAACTAAAGTTTGAATACTACTTTCAGCACGTCTCCATCATGCGTGCACTGGCGTTCGCGACCCCGAGCAACTACAAAGTGGAAGGGTATTCCCGGAGCTGTCAGTACACCGAGCGAGCTTGGCGCGATTTTGATCTGATGAACGATTTCATCGACGCGGACGATTTTGATGAGGCAGAAAAAGCCGAAATCCGTGAAGTTTTTGATGTCGTGCTTAAAGACGTTAAGCATTGTAGAAGGTGGTATGATTCGGGAGGAGAGACTCCTCTCACAATATTGCCATGGCGATAGAAGGTATCCTTTCACCCAAGGCGCAAAACCCGGGGCCGAGAATTACGGAATTCGGCCATGGTAGCGCAACGAAAGTGGCGTTCGATCAAGAAAGCAATCGCTGAAAACCGCTCCAATTGAGTTATTTCCTGCTTCCGCACCGCGAGCAAAAGCAGACATTAGCGAAATGTCCGCATCGGGCTACAGAATGGATGCCACTTCGATTGGATGCTCATTCGGATCAGTTATCACCTAAATCATTAGTTGACATAAATTGCGGCGCGATCATATTATCAACTAATTCATTAGGTGTCGGATGGCTCGGAAAAAATCGAAAACCCTCACCGAAGCTGAACAGCGCGTCATGGAAGTTCTGTGGCGGATTCAGGAAGCCAGCGTACGCCGCGTTACCGAAGAGCTCTCAGCGGAAAAACCGGTTGCCTACAATACGGTGCTCACAATCCTCGGCATTCTTCATCGCAAAAAATATGTCGAGTTCCGCCGTGACGGACGCGCCCACGTCTATCGCCCTGCCATCAGTCAGACGAACGCACAACGCGAGGCATTCGAAAATCTCGTGACCCGATTTTTTGGCGGCTCGAAAAATGCCTTTGCACAATATCTGATCGACGAAGAAAAAATCGACGCCGACGAGTTGCAACGCCTCAAGTTGCTGGCGCAGAAGGCAAAAAGGAAGACGTGATGATTGCCCTTGCAACCTACACTTTTCTTCTGACCGCGCTGTGGCAAGGGGCAGCCATTGCCGCCATCGCCTTTGTTGCAATCAAAGTTTTCATGGTCTCTGATTCATCGTCACGGGCGACCGTTTGGTCGCTGGCGTTTTTTGCGGCCGTCATTTTACCGTTTGCCGTATTTCTTCCTGAGCTTGGCTTCGCATTTGTGCCCGTTGGCAACGCAGGTGAGCCTGAGTTTGTCACGCTCGCGGCGCCGACGGCGTTTGAATCCGGATACGTGTCGCCGGCGACTACGCGAAGCACGAACGGACAGGCGGAACTTTTAGCGCCGATCTTTTTTCTACTTTGGACCGTTGGGGCGCTCGGGCGCATGTCAAAAATCGCGCGCGACGTCGCCGCGGTGGAAGCGCTGCGGCGCGAAAGTACGCGCGTGAGGGGGTCGATGTTCGGCCTGCCAGATCGTACCGACATACGTGTTCACGCCAATCTCAACAGCCCTTTGGCCGTTGGGCTATTTCGACCGTCGATCATGCTGCCAGCAGGCATGATGGATGACCGAAGCGCTGGCCTGCATGGCGCGCTTGCACATGAGCATGCTCATCTGGAACGGGGGGATCTCATCGCGAATTGCGTTGAAACCGTCATGCTGTGTCTGTTTTGGTGGAATCCTTTCTTGTATCTCATCCGAAATGCGATCGCTGAAAATCGCGAAATGGCATGTGATGACCGCGCCGTACTTCAAACCGATAATGCCCGTGCATATGCATCGACGTTGGTGTCATTTGCAGAGCGAGCGATGGTGTCCGGAACGGCGTCGCGGGGCACTGTGGCTGCGCTGGGGGTCGCGGGTGGGCGATCTCGACTCGCCCGGCGTATCGCGCGCCTCGCCGATAGCGATTACAGCCCTCAAACGCATATAATGACCCAGCGTTTTTGGTTTGCCGGCGCTGCAATAATGATGGCGACGGCATGCGCGGCAACCGCTGCGCCACGCGTCAATCTCAACCCCAATGACGTGCGGCCCGCCTATTTGCAGGCCGCGCCAGCGTCCGAAGCCGAACGCCTCGGACGCGAGTTGGTCGAAGCTGTGATCAACGATGACATCAACCGCGCAGAAGCGTTGCTTGAACAAGGTGCCGACATAAACGCGGTCCTGGAAGGTGACGGCACGCCGCTGATCGCCGCCGTCAACAATGATTGTTTTGGTTTCGCCACCTGGCT
>JGI12316J15309_10005614_pt1 | contig 27009 bp, 22 predicted proteins | sample MarCyaLeptolynsp_FD_15309 | JGI IMG/M metagenome (IMG submission 15309) | reverse complement strand
GTCAGGGACTGGATCAACGCTGTGGGTGCCAAAACCGCGTCCATCGAACCTGGTTCGCCATGGGAAAACGGATACTGCGAGAGCTTCAACGCTCGCTTTCGGGATGAACTGCTTGACGGAGAAACCTTCTACAGCCTGAAGGAAGCCCAAATCCTGATTGAACAATGGAGGAAACACTACAATACAAAGCGCCCGAACAGCGCCTTGGGATACCGACCACCGGTACCGGAGTCCATCATCCAGATGGACCGCAGCCCAGTCATGCACTAACAATCAAAACGGACCACTCAGGTGGGACTGATCAGGAGGGCGTAGCATAGAGCAGATCCTCCTGCTCACTGACCATGCTCTTACAGGGTCAGCCGTGTTTTGAGCGCAATAGAAGCCCGCGACCTTGCCGGAATTTTTCTGATTACAAATCAAACGCTTATTTTTTTTGTAGAGAGTTGTTGTTTTTGTGTTTTTGTACAGCTTTAAGACTTTTGGGCGGCATTCATTTTTGAAACACAAAGCAACAAACACAGTCGTGTTGCAAGTCCAACACTGGCGTTGCTTCTCCACTTCTGATAGCACTAACTTGGCATTGTTCCATACCGTTGGGGAATAGCTCTGCGAAGCGAATTGGTGGAAGCCCTCATATGCTAGCTGCTCGTTTTCGTCCACGTTGCAGTGAACAATAGTTGGCGAGAGCGTTGAATCCGCCAACAACCTTTGGGTGGCACCAAACTTTCTATTCATCAATGGTTCAAATACAGAAAAATTCTGGGGCACAAATGGGATTGAGAAAAAAAATTGCGAAATTACTTTACAAAGATGATAGACCAAGGTCCAAGCAAAGCGAGTACAAAGATCTCAAGCATTTTGTTGAACTGCTTAGACCGACGCCTATATCTCAAGATTTAATACGAATTGGAGCTAAAAGAGATGGTGGATATTTAATCCCTGACGATTTAGCTGACATCAAATATTGTTTTTCACCCGGCGTCTCTACAATTGCCGAATTTGAGGAGCAGCTCGCCGAAAGGTATTCAATAAGGTCCTTTTTGGCTGACGCAAGCGTGAGCAAACCACCTGTTACAAATGAATTCATTTCATTTGAGCCGAAATTCATCGGCGCTCGGGACGAAAAAGAATTTATCCGGCTCGAAAGTTGGGTCAATTCCAAAAGAGAACAGGTCGATGACGGTGATCTGTTGCTTCAAATGGATATCGAAGGTTGCGAGTATGAAGTTCTCATTGACACATCTGTCGAGGTTTTAAGGCGTTTCAGAATTCTCATAATCGAGTTTCATGCACTGCAAATGGTGTTTGAGAGTTCGACGCTTCGCCTCCTAACTGCCATAATGGAAAAAATTACACGCGAATTCGCTGTTGTGCATATCCACCCCAACAATTGCAAAGGCGTCGTGGAACGCAATGGCGTTGCCGTGCCAAAAGTTCTTGAGTTTACTTTCTTGCGTAGGGACCGAATTTCCTCACCAAAAACTTCAAATACGCTTGTCTTTCCACATCCACTCGACGCTAAGAACCTAGCCGCGCTTCCCGATGTAACCCTGCCGGATGTTTGGTGGCGGGATGTGCCAGTAGGCGACGAAAATAAGCAGGACAAAATCTAGCGCGAAGCGTGTCGAAAATTTTCAAATCTAAAAATTAGTCAACAATCACAACTTAAGATTTAAAATATTTTTGCAATAATACTTAGATGTATTTGGAGATTACTCTGCGCATTTTACTTATAAATTTCTTACGTTTTTTTCTTTTTGCTTGGTAAAATTTTTTAAGGCGCTCGAATTCTTTCTCATCTTCTTTGAGTGCTTTCGGGTACTCCACAACCTGGCTGCGATTAAGAGACCGTCTCTTGTTGCGAATTTCATCAATGTTGCAATTCATTCCACTCCCATCGAAACCGATATTCGTAACGAACGTAACCTGAGGATTCAAACACAGTCCGTCCCGCTTAAATATTGCAGCATACCAGAATATAGCCCAGGTGTTCATTCTGCCATCTGCGTTGGCTAGGACCTGAAACCAGAATTTCTCACCTATTTCCAGATCAAAACGATCGATCATGTTCGGCGTGAATTCTGTTAAAAGCTTTTTGGGGTTCTTTTCAAAATGCTGCCACCTGTCGCGCCAAGTTCCCCAGCCCCAGCAATTCATCAACCTCGAAAAGGAAGTCTTCCGGGTATCTCGCCCTCCTGTCGGCTCATTGTAACCACAGATGTGCCAGACCTTTTTCTCGCCTTCGAAACGGGACAGGCTATTATTCATGTAATTCAGGAATGCTGGGCTGGTGACAATATCATCTTCTAGGACAATGATCCTGTCATGCTCTTCAAGGACCCTGTTTATTCCCTCAATGATGCTCTGAGCCAATCCCTTGTTTACGTCCTGCCGGATAATAGTGAGCGATCTGAAACTCTTCACCGCACCTGCGATTGCACAAACTTCCCGGATCTTAGCAATATCTTCTTCGGTTCTCGGCCCATCCACGAATACGAACAGATCAGTTGCGCTTGCCAAGCTGTTGCTCGCGATTGCTGCGAGCGTTTTGCGCGTATGTTCCGGCCTGTTGAAAGCAAATAGCGCTACTGGGGCCAAATCGATCGAACTCATCTACACATCCACCGACTGTTTCATTGACCGATCGTCTTCAACGTCACGCCCGACATAGTAACCGAAGCACAAAGTGCCTAAGAAAAACCCTGTCTTTCGGCGTTCGCACTCTGTCATTTCATCTCCACTTTGATGTTATCAATGAAACTTCGGTTTTCTCCGGCAAAGAGCTCGAGCCAGTCTAACTTTGATTGGGTATCTACAGCCGTCTTTGATGCCACAATTTCTGCCAGCTGGACTGCTGCCATTTCAGGCCTGTTTTCGAGATGCAGGACGACATCGTTCGGAATCTCATCGGAGAAGCTCGTTGCGTTTTTCGCTACTGCCGTTACCGGTGCATACTTGATGTTTTTAATAAGTGCCCCCTCGATCGGAGCGGACCAGATGGAAGGAGACAAAGCCACATGACAGCCTGTGACCGCCTCCTTCAAGCCATTCATCCAGTTCATTTCGACAAAGTCACAATTCTCCGGAAAGTCTTTGATATCCGGGGGACATCTGAAGGGAAACAGGAATGAGAGCCCGGGCGCATGTTTCGCCACCGAAAAGGCCCAACGGCTTCCCTTCGCCGGAATGTCGTTGCCATGAAAGACAACGTCCCAACAAGTTTCGGCGAGTACAGGCTGTTTCGCCTTGACTGTATCGTTTACCAATGATCTTTCCAGCTCCGCGGTCCAGAGACCGACAACTGGAACGTTTATGGCAAACTGCTGCTCCGCCAGGTTTGCCTGTCTTTGGTTCTGGGCGAGAAAATGTACTTTACCGGATCGTGCAAGCGCCCGAAGTTTCCTGACAAAGGTCAGGGCGGAAAAGGTCTGCCGGGGAAACGGCGCGCATCCGAAAACCTTAGCGGCGTATTGATTGGCGTCGGTAAGACACCGCAGGCAGGCTGACGTTTCCGTCGGCATGGAGTTGTAGCTTCGGATACAGAAAAAACTGGAATCCAGCAGGTAGATCCAGCAGTTCCCCCGCATGAATTTTATGATGCTCAAAGCCGCGGCAAAACCGATATCCTGCGGATGCAGTAGCAAGACTCTTTCTCCAGATTTTCTCAAAAGCCAGAGACGAAAAAAGAATATGAGCCAGCTTGGGCCTTCTCTCAGCCAGAATACGAGATCCCGAAAAACAGAACGGTCGTCCGACCGGTCCAGTCTTCGGCCGGGATCAAGAAATCTCAGTCCCTTTGACCTCAGATAGGCAACGAGCTGTCCGGTTCCGGAACTTCCCGCAGGAACTCCGCTGATGATGGTACAGACATTGGAAGATTTCGGCTTGGCTACGCTCAACTGTCGTCCTTCCAAGCTTTCCAGGGCGCCACTCCACCTTGCCACAGATTTTCAAGATGCTGTTTTTCGCGCAACGTATCCATCGGTTGCCAGAACCCCTCATGCACGAAGGCCGACATCTGCCCGTCACGCGAAATCCCCTTCATCGGAGCTTGTTCCCATGGAGTATTCTCGATATCGGGATCCTGCAGGTAGGGTTCGATCTTGGGAGACAGCACAAAAAAGCCGCCGTTGATCCAGCCACTTTCCCCTCTCGGCTTCTCGACGAAACCGCTCACCTTGGTATCCTCGATCTCAACAGCGCCGAACCGGCCCGGCAGCCTTACCGCCGTCACGGTTGCCAGGCGTCCTTCCTTGCGGTGAAAAGCAACGCTTCCGGCGATATCAACATTGGACAGACCATCGCCGTAGGTCATGCAGAAATCTTCACCACCGACATAAGGCAGAATTTTTTTGATCCGTCCCGCGGTTTGCGTGTTCAGACCTGTCTCGATAAGCGTGATTTTCCAGGGTTCAGAACTGTTTTCGTGCAGCTCCACGCCGCCACTTTTCAAATCAATTGTGACGTTTGATACATGCATCAAGTAGTTCGCAAAATACTCCTTGATCATGTAACCCTTGTAACCGAGGCATATGATGAAGTCATTGATCCCATGTGCCGAATACATCTTCATGATATGCCAGAGAATGGGTTTGCCACCAATCTCGACCATCGGCTTCGGCCGTGTGACAGTCTCTTCAGCCAATCTTGTTCCGAGCCCGCCGGCCAAAATCACCGCTTTCATTTGATCGGTCCCATCTGTTCCATTAAATTCAGAGCGGCTTCGTATGTGTCGATCTGCAAACGAGTTAGCGCAGTCAGATCTTGGCGGTCATTGAAACAACCGTACCAGTCGACGGTCTTTTGCAGCGATGTCCCGGTGTCCCACAAGGGCCGCCATCCCAGACCGAAGAGTGCTTTGGAATTGTCCAGCGCCAGAATTCTGGATTCCTTTTTTTCCGCTTCAACGTGTCCGGTCACCGTCCATTTGGCGTTCCTACCCCAGCACGCTTTGAGAAAATCCGCGATTCTCCTAACCTCCCAGATCCCGTCGACGTTGGGACCGAAGTTCCAGCCTTCACCATAGCGGTGTGGATCTTCAGCAAGTCTTTCGGCCAGTATCATGTATCCGCTCAAAGGCTCCAGAACATGCTGCCAGGGCCTAATTGCTTGTGGATTCCTGATGATTGCGGTCTCATTTTTCAAAAAGGCACCAACAATGTCCGGTACGAGCCGATCCTGAGCCCAGTCGCCCCCACCGATAACATTTCCCGCTCTGGCAGTCGCCAAACCGACCTGTTTCTGTGCGAAGAAGGAATGTCTGTAGGATGCCGTCAGGATTTCCGTGCCACCCTTGCTGGCGGAATAGGGGTCTTTTCCGCCAATTGCCTCATTTTCTCGGTATCCCCAGACCCATTCCTTGTTATCGTAACACTTGTCACTGGTCACGACCACGATCGCTTGCAGTTCATTCACGGATCGCAATGCGTCGAGCAAATATGCCGTTCCCATGACATTCGTTTCGAACGTTTCGAGCGGATTGTCGTACGACAGTCGAACCAGCGGCTGTGCGGCCAGGTGAAAGACGATCTCCGGATTGCAACGGTCAATCGCATCCTGCACCAGAGGTTGATTTCGAAGGTCGATCCTGAAGTCGTTTACCAGACCGTCGCCGGCATTGGTGCAAACAAACAAATGTCGTTCGCTTTCCGGATCAAGCGCCAGGCCACTTACCTTTGCACCAAGTTTTTTCAGCCAATGAAGCAGCCAACTGCCCTTGAAGCCCGTGTGCCCGGTTACCAGAACGCGCTTTCTTTGCCAAAATTCTTTATTGAGCATAGCTTCTTTCTGACGCTTGATTTCCCGGCTTATCCGGCCGACTCATCCCATTCCTGAAGTAATTGTTCAACACCCTGCGCGATATTTATCCTTGGTTTCCAGCCGCCAAAGCCCGGGCCCAGATAGGGTTCCATGAGCTGGTTGCGCCGGTAGGCTCTGGCGCCCCAGTCAATGTTTAGTTCTTGCCCCGCGACATCTTCAACAAGTTGCGCAAGCGCCCGGACGGTCAGTGTTTCTCCACCAGAGACAAATTTGCTCGGGTTGGCTTCAATTTTTTCGCCGCGAACCACATCGAGAGCCGTCATGATCGCATCAACCGCGTCGTCTACGTGTAATGGCACCATTTTCTGGTAACCCGGCGTCGTCTCTATCTTCTTTCCCGTCCTTGCCGCCGACACAAGTTCCGGAAGCAACTTAGGTCTCTTGTCTCCAGGGCCGTAGAGATCGTAGAGCACAAGCGTGAGCGCATTCAGATCATGCCATGTGGCGTAGTAGGTGACCAACTCCGAAAAGGCTTGCTTGGTGGCGGCGTAAAGGGAATTTGGCCTGACGGCACCGTTTTCAGCAAACTGCCAGAAGGTTCCGATGTTCACAAAACCGGAAACGCCTGCAGCGATCGATGCTGCTAACAGCTTCCCACCGAAGACGACATTCGCGCACAGAACCATCTGAGCGCTTGGTCCCGTCTCGTCCGGAGCGTAGAACGTTGCCGTATGGACGATATCCGTAACACCGTTTCGGTTGAGCTCGCGGGATAGCTCAAGCACATTCTTGCAATCGCGAATGGTGGGATAGGGACGTGAAACGTATTCCGATTGATCGGCTCGAAGAAGCGCGTATACAGGTACTTTCTGGTCGAGCAGCCGGCTCATGAGGTGCCCTCCCAGAAAGCCGCCTGCCCCGGTTACCAGAATGCTGCCCATCAGAACTGACCCACGAACTCGTCGAAACACTCATGGACATACGTCAGCATCTGCTCGCTCAGTCCATGATGACACGCTATAAGGATGCCACCCCGCATGATGGCGTCTGCATTCGGGAAGTCGGTGGCCTTGCCAACGCCCGGCTTGTCCTTGAAACCAGGTTGGCGAAGAATATTACCTGTAAAGACCACCCTTGTCTGGACGCTCTTCTTTTCCAGGAAGATCTGAAGATCTCTCCTGGAAAAAGGTGCCTGCGGTTTCACCGTCAGCGGAAAGGCTAGCCAACCTGTTCTCGTGCCAGGTGTTTGAACCGGCAGCTCGAACCAGTCCTCGTGTTTCGTGAAGTATTTGGCTTGCTGCGCAAAAGCCCATTCACGCGCCTTGATGTTGTCTTCGAGTTTTGAAAGCTGGACCAGTCCGAACGCCGCTCCGAGTTCGGACGGTTCAAAATTGTGACCGACATCGGAAAATACGAACTTTGCGTCGTAAGGAATGCCGTCCAGATCGACATTGAACCTGTTTTCAATAGCTTCAGAATTCACAAAAAGCGATGAGGACCTGCCCCAGCTTCTTAGCAGCTTACCTCTTTCAGCCCACTCGTCCCGGTTCACGCTCAGCAGGCCACCATTGCCCGCACAGTTGATGACATGCGAACCGTAAAAACTTGTTATGCTGACATCCGACCAGTGACCGCTCGGTTTCCCGTTGAGTGTCCCACCAAGCGTATCAGCCGAGTCTTCCACCATAAGCAAATTGTGCTTCTTGCAGATTTCGCTGATCTTTTCCCAGTCAGGAATGTTGCCGACAAGATTGGGAATGACGACTGCAGCCGTTTTCTCGGTGATTTTCGCTTCGATCGAATCCACGTCGATAACATAGGTTCCCGGAACAACATCAACATATACCGGGACAAGTCTGTTTCTCAGAATGCAGGAAACCGTCGTGGAGAACGTCAAGACCGGCGTGATGACTTCGCTGCCTTCAGGGAGGTCCAATAATTCGACAGCAATCTCCAGGGCAGAAGATCCGGAATTCACCATCAAACCGTGTTTCTTGCCGAAGAGTTCCGCATTTCTGCATTCAAACTCGCGAACGTTTCGACCCATTTGCGTGGAAGTCCGCAACACTTCGACAACAGCGTTGATTTCCTCTTCACCGTGAACCGTCATTCCATACGGTACAGCAATCATGTCGTCCTCCTGCCTGGACCGAGTTAGCCGGGTTGACGTGCCAGCATCTCATCAATTGTTTCAACGAACTTCAGGCCATACTGCCTTCGGTAAGACATCGCTCGATATGAGAAAGAACAATTGCTGTCAATCAGCGTCTGGCGAACAGGCAAAAGTTGCCCATCACTTAAACGGCAAAGCCTAACTGTCAAGTCTTGAAACTGTGCAAGGTTGCCAGTCGCTGACACGCGTGGACTAAACCTTCCTGAAGTTAACCATATAAGATGATATAGAGCGGCGTTTGGTACTTGAAACAAACTTATGTCGCGACACTTGCGAAACTCAAGCACCTTGTTGAATCACAGGCACCTTCAGGCTCAAAATATCTTGTTATGAAAATCGCTTTTGTTAAACAAGACGTTCATCAAGATTTGTATGTTTGCCCGCTGGCACAAAGGATGCCGGGGAACTGCTTTTTTCTTCGATGATGCGCGTCGAACCAATTGGACAGTTTTCCAAACTTAACACTTCGTTTTTCGTTGTCGAAGAAGATTTCGCACCGGAATGTCAGATTTACCGGTCCATTGTTCGTAGAGTTGCTGACAATGTGCGACTGCTTAAGACCAAAACGGTCGACCAAATGCCCGGCGAGGAGTTAAAAGTTCCCGGCAGTCCTTATCCCAATCGCGCCTTCTCTGTGTCCTATCGCTCAATTAACTGGTCAGAGTTCGATATTGTTATCTCTGTAAATATCTCAATTCCAACCGAGGTCGTACGACAGTACCCGAGCGTTCTGTTCTGTTAAACGATCGGTGAGGCCAATCTCGCCTCAAAATGGGCAGAGTTCGGATACGATATTGGTTTAAAACAACTTATTTCCGAAAAACTCACGTCACGAATTGGCGACGCGATCGATTTTCCTTGTACCTTTTTGGGAGCAGATTGCCTTGCGAACATTGTGGGCCGAGAGACAGCGAGACCCTCGTCTCAGGGCGGTGTTTAAGCAGAAATCAACATGTCGCCAGAAAGACCAGTCCAATTTCCCCCTCCAGCACTCGACCCACTAGAAAACGCGGGCTACAGAGCGCTAATTCACAAGCAAAATATCTTTGAAAATCTGCTCGAACTATACGACGCAAAATACTTCGTTAAACTTGGCGGTAGGAAAATTTGCGGCAATTCAACAAACGAAGCCATTTCCTGCGGAACCTTGGCCCTTCTTCCCCGCGAGACCTTAATACGCACTGAACACTTGCCAAACGAATGTTCAGTTGAATCCGTTGTAGACCTGACACTTAAAATCAAATATCTCAACGATAATCCTGATGAGTACGAGCGCTTGTTGGCCATGCAGCGTGAAACGGTTCGGACGCTTTGTTTCGAGAACGCCGTTAAATCGTTAGAACTCTGCCTGGAAGACATACGACGCATCGCGTCTCGATGGAGTTTGATCGCGCACGCGATCCGCGTTCAGCGGCGCTTATCAGCAAAGACCCGACCAGCTGTCGCCAAGTGAATAGAAAAACTACAAAAGCTGGGTTCTATAGTAAAATCCTCGCATTAACTGAAATCCCAGAACAATACCAATACTATGGATTGACTCTTGCGACTAAGCAAAATCTTAAAAAAATTTAGTGCTATGAGCGTCTAGGACACACTTGTAGTAGTGGATCGCATTGCGCAAAGTAGCACTGTGATTCAATTTCTCAGCTTGTAAAATCAAGATCCCCCGAGCAAACTCCTCATCAGTCACGGCAGAGATCGCATTGCCGTGGGACAGGAAAGCCTGCATCGCGATTCCTTTTGAATGGACAATGAACTTTTTAGCTGCAACCGCGTCCTGAATGATGCCGGAACCCTGGAGCCCATAGAACTTGGTGTCGTATGGCAACAGGATCGCATCCACCGAAAGAAACCAGGTCCTGAAGTCTTCCGGGCTCAATCTGTCGGCAAGCCGAACAACACGCAATGGCCGGCCGGCCTCTTCGTAAGCGCCGGCAAATTCATAAATGCCTCCAGGCCCGAAGTCGCGCTCTGAGCCCTGAAGCAGGATTTCAATTGGCTTTGTTGGGGGGTGCGTTGTTGTCAGCTGTTGAAGACAGGAAACAATTCCGGAAATGCGCTCATAACCTTTGCCCGGACGAGCGCCTCCGAAAAGACCGACCCTGAATGGCGCATCGCCCGGCTTTTCCAGGCTTGGGAGCTCGTCGGCAGGATCGAAGCTGCAGGGAAGATAAAACCCGCCGCGAACCTCCAGCCCATAGCGCCTCTTCATCTCCGCGGCCATCTCTTCCGTCTCACTGAAAAGCGACAAGCCGCCGTGCCTTGATACCGTCTCAAAGACTTTCTTCAGACGCTCCTGTCTCCGGGCCTGCTTGTGTTCACCCAAGTCGATATCGAGAAATCGCACGATCAGGCGCGGTGTGTCCGCCTTGCGAACGGCAATGAGGTCAGAGAGGGACTCGAGCGTCTCGAGATCCGCGGATGGGACCAGAATCAGGTCTGAACTTCCGAACCCCAACCTGGTGCACACTTCTTGCAGCTCGTTTCCATAAGGTGAATTCGGAAGGGACAGCAATCGGCCGGAGAACATTGCCCTGAGAAAGGCATCCGCTTTCTGGCGGCCCGTACCATGGGAAATCCGCCACTTCAGTTTCGACAGGTCCCGGCTTCGACCGGAAATCCGGGCAGCCGATGACCCCAGAAACCCGTCATAGTCTTCACCCGTCATGAGATGGAAGTCGAAACCGGGAAAGAGTTTTTTCAGCGCAGCTATCTGCGTGTGGTGATGACCGTGATTGCGGACAAGCTTCCGCTCAACAATGAGCAGTTTCCGTTTTCCGGTTTCGGTTAATTTCACAGACAACGACCACCCTCACGCATTTCCGAACTTCGCATCGGTACAAGCTTCCGCAGTTTCAACGCCGATACCAGGCGCGCCCCTAATCCCGCATCAAGCGCGGCGGGCCTCTTCCAGCCTGGAGCCGGATCTTATTTACGACTGCGTCGCTTTCCCTTGCCGGCCCTACCGGGTTCAGCAAACCGGCTTCCCTTCTTCGTGGCGTCGCCCACCCGAAACAAACACAGATCGATCCCAAAACACCAGCCTCCTGACTGCGACCTGATCAGGTGCCTTCCGAAAAAACGGTTCCGCGTTGCGCAGGCGTGTCGAAGTCGAAGCCGAACATCTCGAGATCGGATGCGTACCAGTCGGCGATCACCTGGATTGTTTTTTCCGTGTAGAAGTTGCTGTATGAGGCGCCGGCATCGCGGGACACGTTTTTGCGCTCCAAGCGTTCGCTGATGCCAAAATAGCGCGCGACTTCCTCACCCAGGTTTTCCTGACGCAAAGCATTCACCCGGCGCACACCGGCCTCATCAATCACGTAGTCGGTCTGCGGGTACCAGCCCAGAGACGCTCGATGCCAGAAAAACGGTTTCGATCCGAATTCGTAACGCGTTTCCAGAAACTCTTCGAACCCCTCTATCGACAGGCTGCGCCTGGGAAGGTCGCCGCCACCGGTCTGGAGATAGAACTTGTAGCGCGAAAACGTGCGGGCCCAGGGGTTCCTGACGATCGTGAAGGGGACGGTGCCTGCGCGCACAGAATGATCGATATCGCGAAACCTTGCGTGCTCGTATCCCGGATGGAGCCCATGAGACTCATTGAACGCCTGAAGATCATTGGCATAGCGCTTACTGACAAGACGCCTGCGGTGCGCGATGACAATCTTGTCCTGCAGCGCGGGTGCTTTCCGTATTGCAATGCCCGCATTTTTGGGAATGTGCACAAGCAGATGTTTTTTTGGGGTAATTCCCAGACGCGCAGGAGCAAATTTCAGGAAATTCTTGAGCTGGTATTCGTCCATGATGATGTCTGGTTCTTTGCCTGCAGTTGGCAGCCCTTCAGGTGCTCACCGCCGTACCTGAACTCGGGCCTGCCATATCCGAATATTCCAATCCTGTCCATGCATCGGATTGTGACCGAAACGAGACCCGCCCGGGTCCCTGTTCAAGATCGTGGTACGCAACAGGCTCGCTTCGTGGACGTTTTCTGAAGACATGCACCATTGCCGGGCAAGGCCGCAACGGCCCGGTGCCTTTCGTTTTCTGCCCGAAGGCGCCAGCGTTTCTTTTCTTGACCAGCCGGTTCCCGCGCTACGGCCTGCGCAATCCGCGATGCCCAAACCCACCTGCTGGAGAACGCTGTCGCGCGGCGCATGTCACGTCAAATCCCTTGCACGAACCAGGTCGTTCACATCATTTTTGTTGCAGATCTGGATTACAAAGCTTATTGGAAGTGGGATTAAAATGCGTGATCCGCCTTTTGAAATAGTTGCTCGTTAGAGGCAGCATTTGCGTGGTTGGTTGGCGGCAAAGAGACGAAGAATGCAGTTCAATTTGCCACTCGCAGCGCAATGATCATCGATCTATTTGTCTTTCCCCTTTTTACACTTTCAGTTTGCCTGATCGGACTGGGATTTTGGCAGCTCGCCTGCAAGGCAGCCGGTGTTTCTGCGGACGGATTGCCCGCATTCATCTTGCCTCTTCTCGGTGCTTTCACGATCGGTCTCGTGGCGATGCTGGTGAATTTTTTCAGCGGCGCCGCCATCTCTTTCTCCTATGGTGTGCTGCTGGCGCTTCTGATCTATGGATCCGTGTCCCTCGGGAAAGACGACGTCCGCGGCCTCGTGGCCGTTTGTTTGCTAGCCGCCTTGTGCACGCCTCTTGCCGCCGACATGCAGCCGGGACCGGACGCCGCGCTTTATCACCTGCCACAACAGAAATGGATCCGGGACCACGCGATCGTTTTCGGCCTCGCAAATCTGCATGGGCGCTACGGCTTCAGTTCCTATCTTGAGTACATCAATTCGCTGTTGTGGGTCGGAGAAGCTTTCAAGCTTCTGTCGTATATGACCGCCGTTTTTTTTGTGTCGTTCCTCTCCTTTCTCTATTTCGCGATCAGTTCCCAATTCACAGTGTCGCGCTTTTTCGCGATTCTCATGGCTGTAAATGTGCTGGTCTTCGATCGCTATTTCGTCTGGAAATATGGTTACGCAGACAGTTCCGCCGGCATCGCGTTCGCGTTGTCGGTGGCGCTCGGCATTCTGACACTTGAGGCCCAGGTGCGTTCGTCGGCCGAAAGAAGCGGACTGCTTCTGGCACTTCTGATTGTCTCGGCCATGAGCGTCGCGCTTAAAGTGAGCAGCGCACTTATCGTTGTCTGGGTCCTCTATGTCTTCTTCGTAGCCGTCAAGAAGCCTGGCACCTCCCCCTTGAAACTCATGCGGATCGCTGTGCTGCCCGCAGTTTTTGCCCTTCTCTGGACACTGCGTGGTGTGATCGTCAGCGGATGCATGCTGTTTCCAGCTTCCTGGAGCTGTCTTGATGTCCCATGGAACGCAGAACAGGAAGCCATCGATCAGACACAATGGGTTACCGCTTGGGCCAGACATCCTCACGCGGGCCTTTATTCACTGGAGGACTGGTCCTGGATTTCAAATTACTGGCTGGAGGCGAGCGCCAGCCTGCTCGTGTGGTTGTCCGTTGCGGCTTTAGCCACTTTTTGCGTCACAATCGTCTGTCGCCGCTATCTGACCGCTGAACGGATGACACGTCAGGACGCGTTGATACTCAGCATTGTCACTCTGGCGGCGCTGTCACTTTGGTTCTTTAAAGCGCCGACTGATCGATTTGGCATAGGCGTCTTCATGGTCGCCGCACCCATTTTTGCAATTTGTGTCTTGGGAGCCCCCGTGTTTTCACCTGGCTTTAAAACACGCATCCTGAGTATTGCTCTCATTGTCCTGCTTGCAGACAATCAGGGTGGTTTCTCCATCAAAGGTCTTATGCGATTTCAACTGCTCACCGTGCCCGAGACGGAAATGGTACCCGATGCCAATTTCGGCGTCAGGCCGAAATCTGGTGGTGGTGACTGCTGGACCGCGACGCATTGTGCTCCTTATGAAAGACCAACGCCTACCAAGAAATCCGGCTATCTCTTTTTTGAATTGCCGGGTGACTAGAGCAAGGCGATCCAGTCAGCACTCTGCCGCGATCCTGACATTCGAGCCATGACAACGCGGACAGTTTGCCGCCCGGCTGGCTTTTCATTGGCTTGACAGATTTCGGAACGATGTACCCATTTACAGGCAAGCTGACACTGGATCGCGCTCAAACACTTTGAAACGCATCAGCGTAGGTCTGCTCAATACCCACTTTTGTCGCGCGGGCCCTGTCCCATCCCAACGAATGCAGAAGCGATGTGTCGGCGAGTTTTCGCGGCGTGCCGTCAGGCTTGCTGGCATCAAATACAAGATTTCCCTCAAATCCAACGACCGCGCAAATCAGTTCCGCAAGTTCACGAATGCTGATTTCCTCACCTGAGCCAATGTTTACGGGTGTTGAACCGGAGTAGGTCTTCGACAGATGGACGACGGCGTCAGCCAGATCATCAACATGTAGGAATTCCCGAAGCGGTTTGCCGCTGCCCCAGACCTCTATGCACTCCTTCCCGCCGACCTTGGCCTCGTGCGCCTTTCGCATGAGCGCCGGCAGAACGTGGCTGGATTGAAGGTCATAGTTGTCGCCGGGTCCGTAGAGATTTGTCGGCTGAACGGCAATGTAATTGCAGTCATGCTGCTTGCGATAGGCTTGGCAAAGCTTGATTCCGGCAATCTTGGCGATCGCATACCACTCGTTTGTCGCTTCAAGAGGACCGGTCAGCAGGCTGTCTTCGCGAATAGGTTGAGGCGCATGTTTGGGATAGATGCAGGTCGAGCCGAGGAACACCAATTTTTCAACGGAGGCCTGGTATGCGGCATGAATGACATTGGCCTCGATCATGAGGTTGTCATAGAGGAATTCGGCGGGTCTTGAGCTGTTTGCGAGGATACCGCCAACGCGGGCAGCCGCCAGAAACACGACGTCTGGACGTTTTTGGGCCATCCAGGCTTCAACATCGCCCTGCTTGCGTAAATCCAACTCGTTGCTGGGAGCTGTGACAATTTCGCAGCCCTCGGACTGCAAGCGACGTACCAGGGCGCTGCCGGCCATACCCCTGTGTCCTGCGACATAGACTTTTTTGCCGTTCAGGTCGAACTGATTGCCGGTCTCTAGGTCAGTCTGCGGTGCTGTCTGCATCCGGGTCCCTTGTCAGGCGTCCTTGCGCGATGATTTGCTGTTGCCGTTCAATTCGCCCGGTATCGTTTCCAGATCGGAGCGCACCATCTGGGCAACCATGTCCGCGAACGAAACCTTCGGACTCCATCCCAGATCGCGTTTTGCCTTGCTCGCATCTCCGATGAGCAGATCGACTTCGGTCGGACGGAAATAGCGATGATCAACGGACACGATCACATTGCCCGTGGCCTGATCAAAACCTTTTTCCTCCGTGCCGGAGCCTTCCCAACGCACCGCAACGTCAACTTCGGCGAATGCTTGCTCAACGAATTCGCGAACCGAGTGCTTTTCCCCGGTTGCAAGCACGAAATCGTCGGCGACATCGTTCTGAACAATGCGCCACATGCCGTCGACATAGTCTTTCGCGTGGCCCCAGTCCCGTTCGGCATCCAGATTGCCGAGGTATAAACGGTCCTGCAGACCGAGCTTGATCGCGGCAACAGCGCGGGTGATTTTACGCGTGACGAACGTCTCGCCGCGGATCGGGCTTTCATGATTGAACAAGATGCCGTTGCTGGCATGAATTCCGTAAGCTTCACGGTAGTTCACCACGATCCAATAGGCGTAGAGCTTGGCCGCCGCATACGGACTGCGCGGATAAAACGGTGTCTTCTCGGTTTGCGGGACCTCCTGGACCTTGCCGTACAGTTCGGATGTCGAGGCCTGGTAGAAACGGGTCTTTTCGGTGAGGTTGAGAAGCCGGATTGCCTCAAGCAGGCGAAGCGTGCCCAGTGCATCTGCGTTGCCCGTGTATTCCGGTGTCTCGAAAGATACCTGAACATGGCTTTGGGCCGCCAGATTGTAGACTTCGTCGGGTTGAACCTCCTGCATGATACGGATCAGGTTCGTCGCATCCGTCATGTCCCCGTAGTGCAGGTTCAGCTTGACATTCTGTTCGTGCGGATCCTGATAAAAGTGGTCGATGCGAGCTGTGTTGAAGGATGACGATCTGCGTTTGATACCGTGAACCGTGTACCCCTTGTCGAGCAGGAGTTCGGCGAGATAAGCGCCGTCTTGTCCTGTGATACCGGTGATAAGTGCTGTTTTTGTCATGTGTCTCGATTGTAATTTGCACGCAGCTACGTTGATTTGCGAAGCTCGGTCCGACGATGGAACCCTGCGCGGTCGATGTTGATCCAATTCTTACATTGAATTCAACGCGTAACCAGCTCGCCAACGGGGCGACAGATCGCTGCGTTATAGTCGTTCCCACTTTAAAACAAAAGCGGAAAACGCCAATTTTCAGTCAACGTGCAAGCGCGTCGAACGATTTAGAATTGCGTGAGCTCCGAACCTGTCCCTGCGCATCGGTCCACCCAACAATAGCTGGATTTCCCGCGTTCATGTTGGCATAAGGTTGGCGACTTATCCGCCAGTGGAAAGGCGCAGCCCGGTTCGTTTCCGGCCCAATCCAAATGCACAACACGATTCCGATTGATGTAACGCTCGTGTCCGGCGCACGGCCGGGCCTCCTGAAAAAGACACTTGCGAGCTTTTCGGAGCGGCTGTTCCGGCACTTCTCGCTGAAAACGCTTTATGTCAACATCGACCCATTCGAGGGCGGGACTGCGGAAGTCGACGCCTGCGAGCTGATCTGCAGGGACTTTTTTGCCAACGTCGTGGCGAACAAACCGGACAGGCCGCACTTCACCCGGGCCGTCAAATGGCTCTGGCAGCAACCGAGCTCCGAGTGGAGCTTTCATCTTGAAGATGACTGGGTTCTGGCGCGAGATGTCACATACGAGGAATTCACCCAGTCGCTCAAGAGGCGCGTCGTCCAGGTCTCATTGATGACCAGGGAGAAAAACTGGGGCTATCGCTCCGCCTATCACTACGAACCGGACCGGTTCACGATCCTGGGAAAGGATCTCGGCAAGGGCCTCAACAAGAAGCGGCCGATCTTTACCACGAGCCCGAGTTTCGTGAAGCGGGAGTTTGCTCATCATTGCGCGTCTCTGATGCAGGAGGCACTCGATCCTGAAAAACAACTGAACGCTCTCAATCCACCGCTCAATCAATACACCGCACGCTATCGCAACCGCTTTATCGGAAAGCGCCGCGAGTATGTTGCCGAAGACATCGGCAGGGCACACCGCGAAGACATTGGCCTGACGAAGACCGTCATCGACGGGACCAGCGTTTGGACAGACAACGACCGATAGGCCTGTCTTCCAACTCGCGGCGCTGAAGGGAGCGCCTTCAAAGGCAGCTTGTCGATATCGAACCGGCCAATGCCGGACGCGAATAGGCCGGCCTTGGCCGCGTACCCCTTGATATCCGGAAGCCGTCCCGGTGTTTTCACCGTCGCATGTCGATCTGGTGCTGCCTTATGCCGATCTTCCAGTCCTGCCCATTCATGGGCTCGCCATCGAGATTGAACTGAACCGTTTTTGCGGTCCGGATCTGAATGTCACGCGCCTTGCGCTGGATGATGCCGTGTTTCAAGCCGTCAACGCCATCCTCCAAAAGGGTCGCCAGCAGATCGGAGACTTTTCCCGACTTTGGAAAGGGAATGATCGTGAGATCGAGCAGGCCGTCATCCAGCTTGGCGCGCGGGCAGAGGCGGATGCCGCCGCCGGCCCTGCGGCCATTGCCTATGGCAAGTGCGATGAAAGCCCCTTCCCAGACAAAGCCTTCTGCCTCAATCTGGCCTTCGCAGGCCGACAGCTCGGAAAAACGATGGAGGCCAGTAAACAGATAGGCAGCTCCTCCCAGCACCCGTTTCAGGTTCGGGTCGGTCTGCGATGTCACCTGGGTTCCGAAACCGCCTGTCGCCATGTTGACGAAACAACACCCGTTGACCTCCCCGACGTCCATGGGCTTGGCGCTCGCACGGGCGGCAAATCGCAGGCAGGCAGACATGTCCGCCGGGTCCAGGCGGATGTGGCGGGCAAAGTCATTTGCGGTTCCAAGCGGAAGAACGGCAAAGGCGAACGGCGGCTTGTCTCCGTCACCCAGTTCATGAAGCACCGTGTCGACCACTTCATGGATGGTGCCGTCACCGCCTCCGCTTACCAGCGTGTCGATCCTGGCCGAACCGTGGTCGGCCAGAGCTTCGCGGGCGAGACGCGCGGTATCACCGGCTTCATAGGTCACACGCACCGACACTTCATGCCCCATTTCGCGTACCGCCCCGATCGCCGCCCGGATGTCGCTCCGGCCTGCAGATTTCCCGTTCAGGATCACACGGAGGTGCTGTTTTTCTGTGTTTCTCATTTACCGGTCACATTGTACTTGGTTGGCCCGCGGGTCATTCAGGAAGCATGGTTTCTCTTGTTACCCGAGCCGTTTCGGCCTCTTCCGTCAACCATTTCCGGAACGCGGACACGACGGGCCGCATGGTTCGGCCCTCCGGATAGACGAAATAGTAGGCAGTCTGCTGATCGAGCGAGAGATCGAAAAGGCGTACAAGACGGCCGGACGCTAACTCGTCTTCGATAAAGAGTTTCGGCATCAGGGCTGCGCCCGCGTGATGGATCGCCGCTTCCGATATCATGACAAATTGTTCGAAACGCGCGCCCTGAAAGGCTGTATCGGTCTCGACGCCCGCAAGATCGAACCATTGCCGCCACGCCAAGGGCCGCGTGGCCAGTTGCAGGCGCGGGACAGCTGCCAGGTCCTGCGGTGACCTTATGTCATGGCGTTCCTTGAACATGCGCGAGGCGACCGGGACGACTTCTTCGGCAAAGAGCCGTTCCGCGATCGCACCGGCCCAGACCGGGTCCCCGTGATGGATGGCACCGTCAAAGGGTTCTTCGTCGAAATCGAACGGCTGCAAGCGCACGCTCAGATTGAGGCCGGCATCGGGATACTTGCGGCCGAATTCCGCAAGGCGGGGCGCCAGCCAGCGCGTTCCGAATGTCGGCAGAACCGCCAGGTTCAAGACATCCGCACTGCCCGCATAGGACATCACCTGGCGCGTTGCCGAGGTCATCTGCTCGAGAGCGCCGCGAATGTCATGCAGATAGATCCGACCGGCGTCAGTCAGGACGATGCGTTGGCGCACCCTGCGGAAAAGTTCAACACCCAGTCTGGTTTCCAGGTGCCGCACCTGTTTGGAAATCGCGCCCTGCGTCAGGTGAAGCTCTTCGGCTGCACGGGTGAAACTCAAATGGCGGGCCGCGCATTCAAAGGCGATCAGCGTGTCGGCCGACGGGATAAAGGCACGTCTCATTCGAAACCTCAGATCATTCCATTTGCTCATGAATGTTGAACCAGGTTTCGCTTTAAGGCAAACGCGAATGAAGACATACTAGCGAAATCAGAATGAACTCAGGCTGTATCGCGATCTGACCGACTGCGCGCGGCCATCGCCACGATCGCCGGTGTCCGGCACAGGAGACGATCCATGAATGCACCCGTACAGATCAAATCCAGCCCCTCCGGAGGCGGCGCCTTCGACTGGCAGGATCCCTTTCATCTTCGCGACCAGCTGCAGGAAGACGAGCAACTCATCCAGGATACGGCACGCGCCTATGCCCAGGACAAGCTGCTTCCGCGTATCATCGATGCCTACCGGGACGAGACAACGGACAGAACCATCTTCAATGAGATGGGGGAACTCGGTCTGCTCGGCGTCACACTGCCGGAGGACTATGGGTGCGCCGGAGCGTCGTACGTATCCTATGGCGTTGTTGCGCGTGAGATCGAACGCGTTGATTCCGGCTACCGCTCCATGATGAGCGTGCAATCCTCGCTCGTCATGTATCCGATCTACGCCTATGGCTCCGAAGAACAGCGGCAGAAATATCTGCCGAAACTGGCAAGCGGCGAATATGTTGGCTGTTTCGGCCTTACCGAACCCGATGCCGGCTCCGATCCGGCAGGCATGCGCACGCGCGCCATCAAGACCGATGGCGGTTACCGTCTCACCGGCAGCAAGATGTGGATCTCGAATGCGCCGATTGCGGATGTCTTCGTGGTCTGGGCAAAGTCCGAGGCTCATGACGGCGCCATCCGTGGCTTCGTGCTCGACAAGGGCATGAAGGGTCTCAGCGCTCCCAAGGTTGGCGGCAAGCTCTCGTTACGTGCGTCAATCACGGGCGAAATCGTCATGGACAATGTGGAAGTGGGAGAAGACGCCCTTCTGCCGAACGTCTCTGGACTGAAAGGTCCGTTCGGCTGTCTCAACCGTGCCCGCTACGGCATCGCCTGGGGCACCATGGGCGCGGCGGAAGACTGCTGGACACGGGCACGCCAGTACGGACTGGAGCGTGAACAATTCGGCCGGCCGCTTGCACAGACCCAGCTGTTCCAGAAAAAACTGGCGGATATGCAGACGGAAATCGCGCTGGGTCTGCAGGCGGCCCTGCGGGTCGGCCAACTCTTCGACGCCGGGCAGGTGTCGCCGGAGATGATCTCGATCATCAAGCGCAACAACTGCGGCAAGGCGCTTGATATCGCGCGTCAGGCGCGCGACATGCATGGCGGCAACGGCATCCAGGAAGAATATCATGTGATGCGTCACAGCCAGAATCTTGAGACTGTCAACACCTACGAAGGCACGCATGACATCCACGCGCTGATCCTCGGGCGTGCGCAGACCGGCCTCCAGGCCTTCTTTTGATCGCGACCATGAACAAATAAGCGCGGGCAATGCCCGCGCTTATTTTTGCGATTCAGGTGGTATAGACAGGTGCCTGAAGACTTATTCAGCCACGAGAAGGGTTACAGGCTTGTCGCTGTCAGACGACGCTTCCTGCGTGACGGGCTGGCCCGCCTCGCTGTCAGGCTCTGTTCGTGGCGTTTCCGCCTCTGACCCGTCAGAAGACACGCGTTCTTCTTCCGCGGCCGCCTCATCATCATCGTCGGCCGGCAAATCCATGTCGTCCGAGCCGGAAACAGAGGAGACAGCTTCTTCTTCTGCGACTTGAACCGGTGGCACCTCAGCTGATTTGCGCTTGCGTTCGCGGCCCGCCTCTTCCGCCCAGTCAGTCAGGCTGGAAAAACAGTCCGACAGCACGTCCTGCAACCGCGTCATCCTTGCCTTGTCGGGTTCGAACGGCGGCGATTCATGACGCAGATAGGCGCGCTGCGCGAGTAGCAGCGTCAGTCCGTGCACACCGCGTTCCGGCCTGCCGAAAGCGTCCACGATGAAGCCGCCTCTGGTCTGCGCATCGACGCCGAGTTCCAGATCCTTCAAACCGCTCAGCGTGCCGACAAACAAATTGCGTAGATCGGCATCGCAGGCGGTGCCGTCGGCACTGCCGATGTTCAGCTCAGGCAGCTCCCTGCCAGACACGCCCTTGATGTGCGAACGCATGGACTGGCAGTCGATGAAGACAACGGTTCCGTGTTTGCGCATCAGCCGGTCAATCTGCTGCCGCAGCGCCTTGTGGAAGGGTGCATGAAACAGCAGAACCCGCTGTTCAATCTCGGTTGGCCCTGGTTCCTCGCCGTCGTGATAAATGTGCTTCCCGTCGAGCGTGGTTGCCGGACACAACGCGGCGAGCGGATCAAACGCCGCCGCCAGCGGCGTTGCCGGATCCTTGTCCACGTCGATGACATAGCGCGAAATCGATGATCTCAGCACTGTCAGGTCAAGATCGGAACTTAACCCGAAAAGCCTTTCCAAACGCCACGACAGATCGGCCTGCAGGCGACCAGTGGCATTGAACCTTGCGGACACAGGTTTCGGTACGTCCGTGCCGCTGTTGGGCAGGCACAGGATAAGCGGGCTTTGTCCTTCTTCGACCAAAATCATGCTGCGACGCCTAACCGACGAAACCGGATCACCGTTAACTTGAAGACTTAACTTAACGGAAACAAGACATTTTCTTTGTGACTGTGCAACAACTGCCTTGCGCACAAACGCAAATCCAGCCTGACAGCGGACAAGTTCAATACACTACATGGCGTTAACATAACCCTATTCAATGTCGTTTTGATGGACGGTTTCAGATCCACCAGCGCGCTGGGATACTGGCCAGACGACAAAGCCGTCAGCAGAGCAGGGTTCACAGTTTCATGATCAAGCCCGGCTCACTTGACCTTTGCGAGCGGGCAGGCAATTTTCTGACTGTTGCCCCACCGCCGGGTCTCGACATAGCGGTACGCACCGGCATGTCCCCGCATTTCGCAAAAGGAAACCGAATGCCTCTTCGCCACGGCAAAGAATTTCTGATGATTCCCGGACCAACCAATGTTCCGGAGGAGGTGCTCAGGGCAATGCACCGGCCCGCCGTTGACATTTACGAAGGCCCATTGCTCGAAACAACCGACTATTGCCTGCGCAGCCTCCAGCGACTGTTCCGTACCGAGGGCAGAACATACATCTACGCCGCGAACGGTCACGGGGCCTGGGATGCCGCGCTTTGCAACACCCTGAAGCGGGGCGACAAGATCCTCGTCCTGGAATCTGGAAGATTTGCGCTTGGCTGGGGCGAAGCGGCGGAAATCACCGGGCTAGAAGCTGAAATCCTGAAAGGCTCCTGGGACAGAAGTGTCGACCCGGAGAAACTGGAAGCCCGGCTCAGGCAGGATACGAACCACGAAATCGCGGCCATCCTGGTGGTACAGGTCGATACGGCTTCCGGTGTCTGGAACGACATCCCGTCCCTCAGGAAAGCGATTGATGCCGCAGGTCACCCGGCGCTCTTCATGGTCGATACGATTGCGTCGCTCGGATGCATGCCGTTCGAGATGGACGCCTGGGGTGTCGACGTCGCCCTCACCGGTTCGCAAAAAGGCCTCATGTGCCCGCCGGGCCTCTCCTTCGTCGCTGCCGGACCGAAGGCGGACAAGGCGCATGAAACGGCAGATCTCAGGACCAACTACACCGACTGGACATTCCGGCAGGGCCCGGAGCACTACCAGAAATACTGCGGAACGCCGCCGGAGCATCTCCTCTACGCGTTTCAGAAGGCCGCGGAGATTCTGTTCGACGAGGGGCTCGAGCAGGTCTGGCACAGGCACGCGCTGCTGGGAGAAGCGACCCGCCGGGCCATTGCCCGATGGTCTGAGGGCGGCGCAGTGGACTTCAACATCAGCGAACCGCATGCACGCTCCAACAGTGTTTCTGTCGTGCGCCTGGAGAACGGGCACGCTGACGCGCTGCGCGAATTCACCAAAACCGTCTGCGGCGTCACGATTGGCGGGACGATCGGCGAGATTTCCGGAAAAGGTGTCCGTATTGCCCATATGGGTCACGTCAACGCGGTCATGCTGCTGGGAACCCTGTCAGCCATCGAACTCGGCTTCGAACGCCTTGCCATTCCCTATGGCAAGGGCGGTGTTCAGGCGGCCATCGACTATCTGGCCGGCGCTCTCTAGGCCGCAAAGCTCTCAAGACACGGGCTGACCGGAAACAAATCAAAGCTTTTCTTCAAGACGCTCGCAAATCGTCTTGAGAACCTCTACGCGCGCATGACGCTTGTTTTCGGAGGAAACCAGCGTCCAGGGTGCATAATGCGTCGAGGTCCGGTCGACCATGTCTCCCGCGGCTATCGCATACTGATCCCATTTCAACCTGTTGCGCCAATCCTCATCGGTGATTTTATGCTGCTTGTAGGCGGTGTCTTCCCTGGCCTTGAAGCGCCTGAGCTGCTCGTCTTCTGATATCGCAAGCCAGAACTTGCAGACGATGTAGCCGAAGTCGGTGAGTTCCTGCTCGAATTCATTGATTTCGTTGTAGGCGCGGAGCCAGTCGTCGTGCCCGGCAAACCCCTCGACCCTTTCAACGAGGACCCGTTCGTACCAGGACCTGTCGAAAAAGGCGAAATGGCCCTTGCGCGGGACGCGTCGCCAGAAGCGCCACAGGTATGGCCGCGCCTTTTCCTCGTCCGAAGGTGCCGAAATCGGGTGCACCTTGTAGATGCGCGGGTCAAGCGGCCGGATCACGCGGCGGATCGCTCCGCCCTTGCCTGCGGCATCATTGCCCTGGAAAACCAGAACCACGCCGGTCTTCGACATGGATTTTCGATCGGAAAGCTCCGACAGGCGGTCCTGGTATTCCCGCCGCTTTTCTTCGTATTCGGCTTTGTCGAGAGACGCTGTCAGGTCGATGTTGTCGACTGCAGATTCCTTTTGGATACCTCCGACAACCGGCGGCGCTGCAATCGATTCCGCTTCGCCGTCCTCCAGCTTGAGACTCATGTTGCGGGCGACCGTCTGCGCCAGGGCGGCATCGCGATACTCGGCATCCTGCGAAGGAATGACGAACCAGGGCGCGTAGCCCTTGCTTGTCTCCAGCACGATCTTCTCGCCGGCCTCGCTTGCCTTCTTGTGATGCTTGAGCGCCGCCCAGTCCGCAAGCACGTGACGGGCGCTGTTTTTCTTCTCGATGTTCTTCAGGCGTTCCTTCTGCACGTCTTTTGGCAGGTAGAACCAGAATTTCAGGATGAGGATATCCTCTTTGGACAGCATCTCCTCGAACCTGCGAATGCGCACGAGGGCCTTTTCGAACGCGTCTTCGTCGATTTTCTTGTAGATCCAATCTCTCAGGACGGCCTGATACCAGCTTCCGAAAACAATTGCCGTTTCACCCTTGGCCGGAAGGTCGCGCCAGTAGCGCCACAGCGGCGGACGAAGACGGGCTTCGTCGGTGGGTTCGCCATAGGCATTGCAGACGAGGTGCCGGGCATCCATCCAGCCGTAAAGCCGTGCGACCGCCTCACCCTTGCCCGCCCCGTCCAGACCATCCACAAGGATCAACGTTGAAAATGGCTGTTTCTCGATCACCGGCAGTTGTGCAGCAAGCAGAGCCTCGCGAAGTTTCGGCTCCAGTTTCTTGAAAGCTTTTTTGGTCATTTTTTGCGGCAAGCGGGCAGATTCGAACATCGGCGGCTCCAGAAAAAGCGTACGAAGTGCATCTTGTCCCAGCCAACCACAAAAGGCCATGGCGCAAATCAATCCTCCCCCAGATCCCGGCGAGACAATTTTTGCTGTTGGTTGTGGGGGGCGGTCCTTATATGAGACTGCAGATGTTTTTCCGTGAGCGATTCCATGTTGGAATTGGGATTGGAAAGACAGGCGAGCTTTTAGATGTTGATTTTCAGTCAGACTGACAGGCGTCCGTGACAGATTTTATAGACCCCGTTCTGACCTTCATTGCCGAAAACCCGGGGCTGGCGGGGCTGATCTGTTTTCTTGCCGCCATGGGCGAAGCGCTGTTCATCATCGGACTTTTCGTGCCGACAACCGTTGTGCTTGTTGGTGCGGGAACGCTTGTCGGTCTTGGCAAGCTCGACCCGGTGCCGCTCTTCATCTGGACAACGCTCGGAGCGACAGCCGGGGACGCCATCTCCTACTGGATCGGCTACCGCTTCAAGGACAAGATCAAGAGCATGTGGCCGCTCAACAAGTACGAGCACATGATCGTCAGCGGCGAAAAGTTCTTCGAACGCCATGGCGGTAAGAGCGTGTTCTTCGGCCGCTTCGTGCCCGGCGTCAAATCGGTCGTCCCCGGAATTGCCGGGATGGCCGGCATGAATTTCACGCGTTTTTCGGTGGTGAACGTCACCTCTGCCTTTGCCTGGACAATCGCCCATATGGGTCCGGGCATCATTGCCGGGTCCGCGCTCAGCGCCATCGGTCAGATCAGCGGACGGCTCGCCCTCGTCCTCGGTGCACTGCTCCTGATCATCTTCCTTATCGTGATGCTCGGGCGCTGGCTGATCCTGATCATCCTGCCGCTGTTTCCCAATGCGCATGCGGTGATCGTGTCCTGGTTCGCGAAGCGGCCTGGCCGGATTTCCCAGTGGATCGCGCGCAATTTCGATCCGGCGCATCCACGCTCCGCAGGCATGCTTGCGTCCGCCATCCTGCTGCTGATCACCATGCCGGCGTTTTTCTGGATCGTCGGTGAGGTGTCGCCGGGCGAACCCATGGTGCGTGCAGACCTGGCGATCCTGAATTTCTTCGACAGTGTGCGGTCAACCGCCGGTGACAAGATCATGGTCTTTTTCACCATGCTCGGAGACGGCGTCGTCGTCGCGGCGGTAACCGTCGTCGTCGCGGCCTATCTCTTTGCCCGAAAGGCGTGGCGGCGCGGTATCGGCTTTATTATCGCCATGGCCGGAACGGCGATGTTCGTGCCGTTGTTCAAGCTGATCCTGCACCGTTCCCGTCCGATCGAACTCTATGCCGGAGCCGATGCCTACAGCTTTCCGAGCGGTCACGCGACTCTGACGGCTGTCCTGTTCGGCATCAGCGCGGTATTGATTGCGCATGATCTCAACCGCTGGCTCAAGGCGACCGTGTTCACCGTGTCAGCAACCCTGGTCATCACCATCGGTTTCTCGCGGATCTATCTCGGCGCGCACTGGATGTCGGACGTGCTCGCGGGTCTCTTGTTCGGGACAGCGATGGTGTCCGCCTTTGCCTTTGTTTTCGGGCCGATCCACAACGAAAAAATCGGGCGGGCGACGCTCGCCGCCCTTGTCGTCACGACGCTGACCGTATTCGGCGGTTGGCATATCTGGTCTGCGTTCAATCAGGCTCTGATCACCTATCAGCCGCGGGTCCACACAGAGATGCTGACGGCATCCAAGTGGCGCGACGGCGAATGGCGGTCACTTCCGGACAGGCGCATCGAACTCAATGGCGACCGTGAAGAACCGCTCGTGATTCAATATGCCGGACCCCTGGACGCATTTGCCGCAGTCGCGGAAAAGGACGGCTGGCAGATTCCGCCGAAATGGAACCTGACAACGGCGGGCGGCTTTGTCGAAGGTCAGACACCGCCAACCTCGCTGCCCATCCTGCCGAGAACCCAGAATGGCCGGCAACCCGATCTTGTTCTCATCCACAAGGACCCGGATGAGGAAAAAGGCGGGCGCTGGGTGCTGCGGCTATGGCCGAGCCTTTACCAGGTCTACGACGATGGCAGTCTGCAGCCTCTGTTCCTCGGAAGCGTCGTTCACGAGAACATCTTGAGACCGATGGGCGAGTTTTCCGGCCCAAGAACAGATCTTTATACGCCTCCCGATTCCGAAAACCCGGCGCTGCGGATCCCC
>JGI12316J15309_10014459_pt1 | contig 27260 bp, 21 predicted proteins | sample MarCyaLeptolynsp_FD_15309 | JGI IMG/M metagenome (IMG submission 15309) | reverse complement strand
TGGATCACGGATCACCTCTCTCGCCAACTCTTTTCGCTAGCTGCGACGCTAAGTGATCGAAATGATCCGGATCGGATTAGGGACAGCCCCTAGTCCACCACCGCCTCGTGGGCCCGATCGGCGAGGTTGTAGCGATTTTGTACGGTCACGACGGTAGCCAGCTTTCGCGCGCGCTCGAGCTGGGCCACGCCGAAGTTGGACACGCCGATGTGGCGAATCTTGCCCTCGCGTTGCAGATCGACGAGCGCGCCCACTGACTCTTCGAGCGGCACGTCGTCATCGATGGCGTGAAGCTGGTAGAGGTCGATGGTCTCGACCTCCAGGCGCCGCAACGAGTTTTCGCAGGCGATGCGCAGGTGATCCGACCGGCCGTTGGTCCGCCAGTCGCCCGGACCACCGCGCTCGAGGCCACCCTTGGTGGCAATCACCAGGCCCTCGTACGGATGCAGCTCCTCGGCCAGCAGGTACTCGGAGGTCTCGGGCCCGTAGGCGTCGGCGGTGTCGATGAGCCCAATCCCAAGCTCGGCCACGCGCGCGAGCAGGCTGCGGGCCGCGGCCCGGTCGGGCGGCCAGCCCCACACGCCGGCGCCGGTAATTCGCATGGCGCCGAAGCCGAGCCTGCCGACCGTCAGGTCGCCGCCAATGGCAAAGGTGTCGTTCGCAGTCGTCACGGCACGAGCCTACCCCGCCTGCGGGCGCCCCACAGCCCGCCGGGCGCGCTACGCTCCGCCGATGAGCGAGACGCGTTTCGCCAAGCAAGTGCTCGTGGTCCGCAAAGACCTCAAAATGCGCAAGGGCAAGATCGCCGCCCAGTGCGCCCACGCGTCCCTGGCCGTGCTGCTCGAGCGCATGCCCGGCACCGCGGACTCGACCGGCCGGCGCTCGCTGGTCTTGACCTACGAAGCCGATACCCCCTGGGCCGCCTGGCTCGAGGGCCCGTTCACCAAAGTCTGCGTCAGCGTCGACAGCGAAGAGGAACTCCTGCGCGTTCACCAGGCGGCGCTCGACCGCGGCCTGCCGGCGGCGCTCATCACCGACGCGGGCCGCACCGAGTTCGGCGGCGTGCCCACGCGCACCGTAGTCGCCGTCGGCCCGGGTTGGATCGACGACGTCGACGCCGTTACCGGCGACCTCAAGCTGATGTAGCCGCGCTCGGGAACCAGGTCCGCCTCGGCCGGGTCCAGTCCTCGCCTCGCGCTTTCGCCGCCTGGGATCGCCGTGGGCGGAGGCGAGCCGACGCGCCCGGGTGCGACGTGACCCCACAGCGAATCGATCGTTTCCTCCTCGCGCCAACGGGCTGTCCCTTGCGGCCCCCAGGTGCGGATCCAGGCCCCAGTACCGCCGCGCTGCACCCGCATAGATTCCCCGAGTTGGCGGCCCTGGTGGCGGGGCTCCCGCGGCCCGCGGCTTGCACAAACCGTACGTGTGACGTGTCGGTTCCTCCCCGGCCTTGCGGCCGCCGCGCTCGGGCTGTGCTCCTGCACCGGTACCGTCGACCAGTCGAGTGGCGGTAGCGACAGCGATGATCCCGTCGCAGCGCCGGTAACGCGAGGCCCTGCCGTCGGTCGGCGCCTGACGCGCACGGAATACTTCAACGCCATCGAGGTCGCGCTCGACGTCGCGCTCGAAGCGAGCGACTTCGACCTGCCGCGCGACAACCGAATCCCCCAGGGATTTCGCAACTCGGCCGCCGAGATGCTGCTTTCCCCGGCCCGCATTGCCGCCTACGACGCCATTGCGACCGCCGCCGCAGAAGCCGCGGACATGCAGCGCCTGATCGCCGACCACGCCCCGTGTTCGGACCCCACAGCGGAGTGCATCGATGGGTTCCTTCGCTCCCTCGGCGTGACCCTGCTGCGCGCTCCGCTCCCGGACATCGAGGTCGCTGCGTTCGCACCGCTGTTTGCCGCCGCGCTCGACGAAGGCGGCACCTTCGAAGACGGAGCGCGGCTTGCCGTCCGCGCCATGCTGCAGTCGCCGCGTTTCGTCTACCGACTCGAGAAGCGCGCGGGCGGCACGTCGGACATGGTCGAGATCGACGACTACGAGCTTGCGACCCGCGCTTCGTTCCTGGTTTGGAACGGCCCACCCGATCGGGAGCTGCTCGATGCCGCGGCAGCCGGAAACCTGAGAGCGAACCTCGGCGAGCAGGTGGACCGCATGCTCGACCACCCCCGAGCCCAACGAGCGTTTCGCCAATACCTGGAGCAGTGGCTCTACCTCGACGCCATTCCCGACACGTTCCCACTGCAGGCCGACCTCAAAAACGAGACCTATCGGCTGTTCGAATCGATTGCCTGGGAGCAAGAGGGTGCGCTCATGGACGCGTTTACGGCGCAGCGGACCTATCTTTCGCCCGCGCTTGCCGAGTTCTACGGCCTGACTCCGGCGGGAGAAGGCACTCGGGAATACTCGCTCGCCGACGTGCCTGAGCGGATCGGTTTCCTCACCCACGCCGGGCTGCTGACCGCGCGAACGGTCAACCCGCAGAGCTCCATGATCGACCGCGGGCTGTTCGTGCTCAACGACCTGTTCTGCGAGTCGGTTCCGCCGCCCGAAGGCACGGAACTCGAGGAAGCCATCGAAGAGCAGATGATCCCGGAGACCTCCGGTCTAAGTCAGCGCGAGCGGTTCGCGCGGCAGCGTGAAAACCCGCTGTGCGCTACCTGCCACGGCGTAATCGACCCGCTGGGCCTCGCCTTCGAGACCTTCGATCGAGCCGGCCGCTTCATTGCCGAGGACGAGTTCGGCAACGAGCTCACCGGCTCGGGGCAGCTCGACTTCGGCGACGTTCAGGCCAGCTACGCCGACGTTGGCGAATTTGCGGCGGCGCTTGGCCGCAGCCGCACGGTCGCGCGCTGTCTGAGCGCAAAGAGCCTGCAGCACGCGTGGGGCCGTTACTTAACGGCGCAAGACGCCGCAACCGTCGACGCCGTGTACGAGACATTCGATGCCGGCGGCGGCACCTACCGCGCGCTCGTTCGGGCGATCGCGGCTCATCCCGATTTCGACAAAGTGGAGGCCGCGCCATGATCTCTCGGCGTTTCTTTCTGCGCGGCGCCGGTTCCGTGGCAATCGCCCTGCCGCTGTCTCTGGCGATCCGCAACCGGGCGGCCGGCTCGCCCGGGGTTGCGCCACCGCGCTACGTGTCCCTGTTTTTCAGCAACGGACTGCCGGCGAAGTTTGCCCGGCAAGGCTACACCGGCTCGGTGCTGGCCCCGCTGGCCCCGTTCGCCGACAAGATGGCAATGCTGCGCGGCCTGCAGCTCAACGAGGGAGGCGGCGCGCAGCTGCACTACAAGGGCACGGCCCGCTTTGGCAAAGGAGTGTCGCCGCTGGGACAATCCAGCGCCGGCGGCGAGTCGATCGACAACGCGTGCTATCGCCGCTACGGCGCCGGTTCCCGGCTTCTCAACGTCAACATGCACACCCACGTGACCGGCGGCAACCCGGCGACTCGCTGGTACCACAGCTGGCGCGGACCCAACCAGCCCAATGACGAGCTGCTGCGCCCGCTCGACGTGTTCAACAGTCTGTTCGGCTCGCCGGAGCCAACCGGCGAAAGCGACGCCGAAGCCCGTCGGGCACAGCGACTACGGGTTAGCGTGCTCGACTCGGTGGTCGAGCAGTACCGCAGTCTGTCCGGCCCAAACTCGGGCTACAGCGCCGACCAGCGGACGCTGCTGTCGAACCATCTCGACCTCGTGCGCGAGCTCGAACAGCGGGTCCTCGAGGGGACGCCCGACACGGCGGACTGCAACGCCGAGCCCCCGCCCGCCATCGAGCCAAGCCAGGCCTGCACCCCCGAACTATGCCCCGGCGACGACGACTACTACTACGGCTCGGGCGGGGCCAACTGGAACGAGGTGTGGGAGCTCAACACCGAGCTGTACGTCGCGGCCATGCGGTGCGGGCTGGTTCGCTTCGGCACGATGGGCTGCACCGGAGGCGGCGACCGCTACCCGATCCCGGAACTGCGCGCCGAAGGTGTGACCGAGAGCCCCCACGTGCTCGCCCACGACTGGCGCAACGACCGCGAAAACGGTTGGGACGTGTGCATTCGCTGGCTCATGGAGAAGGTCGCATTTTTCCTGCGGCAACTCGATGACCCGGCCTGGCCGGAACCCGACGGCCGCACCGTGCTCGACAACTCCCTCGTGCTCATCGGCACCGAGCTCGGCGGCGTCGGCAACGGCCAACACCACGTCGACTACATGACCTACTGGCTCGCCGGCGGCGGCGGTCGCATCGAAAGCGGGGTCTACGACCTCGACGGCCGCTCCGATGTCGACATGTACAGCACCGTCGCCCGCGCCATGGGCGTCGCCGACACCTTCGGCGACCCCGCCGAGTTCACCGGCCACTTCGACATCGTTCGCTAGCGAGCGGACGGTCGCCTGGCGCCTACCGACCCAATGCCCGACGGTCGCGACAAAGCCGGCGGCCAGATCCAGGAGAGTCCGCTAGCGTTTTTTTCGGGATGAGTCGCTGTTTGGCAGAGGATCGCCCTGGGTCTTCCTTGTTCTTGACATCGCCCTTCTGAAGACCAGTGGCGTACCGCTCCAGCCGTGCTGAGTGGGCGTGAGTCTTAGTTTTTGCTGCGCGACCGACAGAAGACATCTCTGGAACCTGGCCGGTAGCGCGCTGGGTCGATGCTTTGCGGGCGACAGCCGACCCGAACGCGAGAGGTCCGTCATTAGCGTGACAGCAGCCTGTGCCGGGTCCTCATGAAATCGCCAGCATTGTTCGAACGGCTCGCGATTGAGGCGCAGGTGCCGTTGAATTTCGTCCCAGTTCGGTCTCTCGGGCAGGCTTGCAATCCAGCGGGCCCGCTGTTGCATCTTCTTGATGCCGCCGCGTTTCCTCCAACTCTGCCAATGCCTAACGACGCGCCTTCGCTCCTGGTCTGTGAAGTGGAAATCTGATCGAGAAAGTCTCTTTACCGGCCTCTCTGGATAGATTCGGGCCCATCCGATCTTCAGGGCCAGCGCCGCACTCTCGAACACCTCGTACGCGTCGCTCGACAGCACGTCCACCAGAGCATTCACCACCTGCGGAAACGAGGGTTTGGTGGCATCCATCCCGCCGAGTCGCCGAACTACCGTGATCGCGTGTCGTCGAACTGCGCCCAGGGCTGCGTTCCCGAACGCGTTCGTCAAAGCAGGCACGAGCGTCTCCCACTCCGGCCCTGGCTTCACAAGGGCTCTCTCAGGCGGGTACTGCATCGAATTGAAATTGAGCCAGTAAAGAGCGCTCGTCGCGAGCAGAACGTTTCCGGACTCAAGCCACTGCTCGAGTACCTGCACTTGGGTGGCTTTCGAGTGCCCACGAAGCCGAACGATCGCCCGCAGATGCTCAACCGCGTGGAGATCACCGATAAGCCGACTCCACTGTATCGGCTGCGTGATGGGACCAACACGAATCAATTCACCGTTCCTCCTCCGCAAAAAGAGGAGGTGTTGCTTCGGTAGGTGGTGCCCCACCGCCGGGTCGAAACTGCGCTGCACGGTGCGGTCCCGGGAGCAGCCTAGTGACACCGGGCGAATAGTTTCCTCGACCTCTCCCAGGATCTTCCACTTCAGACGGAAAACCGCTCGATTGTCATCGCAGCCGGTGAAGTCGCCGACGGCGACCACGTCCGCAGTCGTGGTCGCCGCCTCCCGCATAAGGTCGCGCGATCGAGCGAACTCCGCGCCTTTGCGCAAGTTAGGTATCGGTTCCGGAGAAACCGGAGCACTGGGCTCCGAGACGATCAAGGGCCGTGACTCCGCAGACGAACCCGGCGGTACCTCGCCCGGCGTCCCTTCTGGCGTGCCGTCCGATCGCCCTGGCTCACGACAGCCGACAGCGCAGACAAGCGCGAACGCGACCTTTAGCATTGGCCTTCGCCGCCTCCCGCACAAGGTGCGCGTCATCGCGGGATCTAGCCGGCGTCCGTGCCGGGCCAACCCGACGCTACATCTTGCCGGCGGCGACATCGGCGGTGAACTCGAAGACGCCTTTCCAGTAGGCGTCTTCGTCGTCCCACATGGCCATGTGGCTGCCGTTGGGCAGATGCAGGTAGCGTCCCCGGGCGACCAGCTCCGACATCTGCTTCATCTCGTCGGGGTTCATGGTGTCGTGAGCCGCACCGATCGTGAGCGTCGGAACCTGAATCTCCGGCAGTCGGTCCCACACCGACCAACCCTTGAGAATGCCGCCGGGAACGAACTCGCTCGGCCCCTGCATGTACACGTACACGTCCTTGTTAATGTGGCCAAAGGCGTCGAGCACCGGCTTCGGCCAATCCTCTGCGCGCAGCACGTGCTTTTTGTAGAAGTGCTCGAACACCAGCCCTTCGTAGTCGGGGTCGGTGAACGCTTCCTTGCTCTCGTACGACTCGAGCTGCGCGAGGATCTCGGCCGGGAGCTGCGCGCGCAGCTTGGCGTTGTAGCGCTCGTACTTGCCGAAGTCGGCGGTCATGTTGCTGACGATGAGGCCGGCCAGGGCCTTTTGGTGCACCAGCGCATACTCCATGGCCAGGATGCCGCCCCACGAGTGCCCGAGCAGGTAGAAGTCGTCGGGGCCGAGCCCCAGCGCGGTGCGCACCTGCTCCACCTCGCCGACGAATCGCTCGATGGTCCACAGGGCCTTGTCCTCGGGCTGGTCCGAGTGAAACGACCCGAGCTGGTCGTAGTAGTAGAAGGTAACCCCCTCGGGCAGGTGCTTTTCGACGCTCTGCCAGTACTCGTGGGTCGCCGCCGGCCCGCCGTGCAGCGACAGAATCTTGATGGGGCCGCTGCCGATGCGTCGCGTCCACACGCTGTAGCCTTCGCGCAGCTCGATCCGCTGCACGCCGTCTTCCACGTCGGCAGGCGCGCCCGCGGGCGCGGGATCTGCCTCGCTCGCGACCGGCGTGGCCTCTCCGGCCGCTGTCGGCGCCGACGCGCCGCACGCCGCGCACCCAAGGACGACAAGAACCAGACCCAAGAAGCGTAGAATCGGCATCACGCCGCCAGTCTAGCCCGTCTGCGGCGGCCCGGGGCACGCCGCGCCCACCTTGTCGGCCGTGGCACGACCCGGAGTCGCCCTGCGCCAGTGCGGCCAGCGGGTTTGCTACCTTTGCCCGTGGCCGACGTCGAGACCCAGGCGGAGCAGCTAGCGCGGTTCGTCAAGGCGTTCCAGCGCGGCGTTCGCGCCGAGATGGTGGCGATGCGCGATCGCCTGGGGGCCTTCGAAATCGCCCTCGACCGGGGGCGAGAGTTCGACCCGGGCGAGTCGAGCAACCGGTTTCGCTACGCGTTCGAGCTCGCCGACACGAACGAGAAACTCGCGGCCGGCGTCGAGTGTTCGCTGCGGTCTACCGGGACCGATGAGCTGTGCACCATCGAAAGCGTCGCCGACCGGCAGGTCGTCGTGGCGGTCGACCGGCCGCTCGATCTGTCGAGGGAGCCCTACAGCCTGGTCATCTACCCGTGGTTTCTCTACGAGCGACTGTTGGGCGCCCTGGCCCAGCTTGGCGCCGACCATCGCGGCATCGATCAGGCCATGGCGCTGTTCGGCAAGGGTGAAGTCCGTCGTTGGGGAACCTCCCTCGTGCGCGACCACGGGGCCCTCAACCCCGGCCAGCGCGCTGCGGTCCAGCTGTGCAGCGACGCCAGCGTCGCGTTCGTGTGGGGACCGCCGGGGACCGGCAAAACGACGACCCTGGCCCACGTGGTTGACGAGCTCGTCGCCCAGGGCCTGCGAGTGCTGCTAGTATCGACGACCAACGCGGCCCTGGACCACGCCCTGGGTCAGCTGACCGCGCGCCCCGAATTCGCGGCGGAGATCGAAGCCGGGCACGTCGTCCGCATCGGCCAGACCTCCGCCGACACGTTTGGCGCTCACGTCGACGACGTCGTGCAGCGCGTGTGCGCCACCCACCGTCGCCGCATCGACGAGCTGGAAGAGCGCGTGCGCGATAGCGTCGATCGCGTCCAGCGCGCCGACCGCGTTCTAGCGGACCTATCCGATGCCGAGGCGGTGCAACAGTCGCTGTTTTCGCGGCCGGCTCCCCGGGTCGCCACCGACGACTTGACGCGGCTTTTCCCCATCCAGGTCGCGCGCAAACTCGCGAACCTCAGCGCGCCCGAGCTGGCTGCGCAGGTTCGACGGCGCAAAACCCGCTACGCCCGGCGCGCCGAGCTCAGTCGAAAGCGCCAGGCCGAGCACGAGCGCGCGCTGCGCAACGAGCGTTCCGGGGTGGTCGCTCGGGCGCGCTGCGTGTTGGCCACGCTGACCAACGCGTATTTGTCTCCGCTCATGAACGGCAACCAGTTCGACATAGTCATCGCCGAAGAAGCCAGCATGGCGGTGCTGCCCAGCCTGTTTTACGCGGCGTGCCTGGCCACTCGCGGGACCGTCATGGTGGGCGACCCGCGACAGCTGCCGCCCATCGTGCAGTCGGACGACGAGTTCGTACGCCGGGTCATGGGCCGCAACATCTTCGATGTGACCGTGCCACAGCCCGAGACGTCCGCCCTGGTGGCCATGCTGGATACCCAGTACCGCATGCACCCGGCGATAGGCGACCTCGTGAGCAACCTCTTTTACTCGGGTCGACTGGTGCACGGCGACGCCACGCGAACCCGCGACACCATCGCGACCGCACCGCCCCTGGCCGGGGAGGCCCTGGTGATCATCGACACCGGGGGACAGGCGCCCTGCGAGCGCCCGGCCGGCACGTCGTCGCGGCGCAACGAGACCACCGCCGAGCTGTGCGCCGACCTCGCCCGGCGTGCGCTCGACGCCGGCGATGTCTCGGTCGGAATCATCAGCCCGTACGCTCTCCAGGCTCGCGAGATCCGCTCCAGGCTTGCCGGCACTCGAGCGGGTCGCGCCATCGAATGCAGCACGATCCATCGGTTTCAAGGGCAAGAGTGCGACGTCATCATCCTGGATCTGGTCGACAGCGACCCCATGCGGCCCGGCCGCCTCCTGTCCGACCGGCATCCGGGCTCCGCCGCGCGGCACTTGCTCAACGTCAGCCTGTCGCGCGCACGCGGAAAGCTCATCCTCGTCGCCGACGTCGACTACTTCGCCCGCCACGAACCCGATGGCATCGTCCATCGAGCACTCAGCCTCGCGCGCACCTACGGCCGGGTGGTCACCCTCGCGAACACCTGATTTCAGGCTGACGTGGCGCCTGTCGACCCAACGTTTTTCGCAAGTTGAAAAAAACGGCGACAGGCGCTTGAGCACACACGGTAGATTTCGCGCATGCGCGGCGCGGTCTCCCTGACGGTTGTAGCCCTTGCTCTGCTCGCGGCACTCACGCGCCCTGCCCACGCATGTGACCCTGCCCCGACGCCGCGGCCTGGGGATGCTCGGGTCGTCGGACCTGGAGCTACGGCGGTCGGCGCTCTGGTCGTCGGGGAACTCAAGGGAGGTACCGCAGCCTTGTTCGTGCAGCGGAGCGCCGACAACGAACCAGTCACGGGCAGCACGTTCGTAGTCGAAGACGTCGATACGGGCCAGGGAGTTCGCGGAGTCTACGCGCTCTTCGAGCCCGACTCACCGCTCGACGTCGGCACTCGCTACGACGTTCGTCTCGTGGTCTCCGTCGACGGCGAGATCGAGTCTGAGTCTCGAACCGCAACATTCGAGGCGATCGAGTCGGCAGTCGGCGGCCCGTTCGACGCTGTGACGGTCTCACTAGGGAGAACAACAACCACGATTTTCGGAGCGTGCTGCTACGACTTTACGGACGATAGCTGCGGCGCCCCTGTCGTTTGCGTACCGCTGTCGACTACGACTCGCGCCCTTCTGACATTCCGCACCGGGACCGGAGGCAACAGCGCAGACCCGCGCCGACTGTTCCGACTCGACGGCGGCCCGCTGCTAGCGACAGACGGCAACAAAATCTTTGACCGAGCCGCAGACGAGTTCTGTGTCGATGTCACAGCTCTGGACGTGGCCAGTGGTGAGACGCGGGAGCAACGCTACTGCGAACCGCGTGACCCGGGCGTCGCGTACGGCACACGCATAGCCGATTCGTCCGAGATTGAGTTTCAACGCCCCTACTGTCTGGGGCCGGCCACGACGCGCGACTGCTCGCGACAACGCCAGGAAGACCCGGGCTCGTGCCCTGGGGCCAGCGACGAGCTGACCCAGGCTTGGTGCGAAGACAACGCAGAATGCCGCGAAATGCCGGATGATGACACCTGTCGGTTCTACGACTTCTATTGCCGTTCCATGGAGCCACCCGAAACCGCTGGGGACCAAAACTCCGGCGGCTGCTCGGCCGCGCAAACGGGACGAGTGGGACTCGTGGGCATCGTCTTGTTGCTTGCGCTTCGTACAGGTCGGTGGCGACGCAGAGTCGGACACCGATGAGAAGTCCGGCGCCTGATCACAGCGCCTGGTACACGAACGCCCAGCCGCCCAGATTGTCGCCGCCGTCGGTGCAATCGCAGAGGAAGCGCCCGGCGCTCGCGACCCCGAACGTCATAGACCGACCGTCGATCGAGACGACCGTGGTCCGATTGTAGTCGAGTTCGACCAGCCCGTCGTCCGTGTCGGCACCAGCGACCCAGATTTCGTAGGGCAGGCGAGCGGTTGGGCTTTCGCACAGCGGGGTATCCGCCCGACGAACGAGCCTGAAGCGGCTCGCATCGACGCTCGCGTCCCCGGTGAATAGACTCGAGCCTTCGGCCCACAGGCCGTTGGTGCCGCTGACATAGCGATAGTAGGCGTAGCGCGCCGTCGTCGACAGGCCCAGCTCGACGTTGGTGATGGCAAAGGACTCCCCCGGTTCGGGGATCCGGAGATCCGGCGGAAGCAGGTGGCCGCCGAGCCGCACGGTCGTCTCGACATCGTCGTTGGCGGTGAAGACCAGGGTGCCGTCGCGCTCATCGCGACCGTCGAACACGATACGGGTGCCCGTGGGCAGCTCGTCGACCGCCCACGCCGGAAAGCCGGGCACCTCACTTTGCTCGCACAGCGGCAGCTCGTCGCCCGGCGTCTCGAGGCCCTCCTCGGCATCCGAACAAGCGACGGCAAGCAGCAAAGACATCGAGGCAGTCACCAGCGTGAACCACGGCCGCGACGTCGCCCGAAAGGGCGCCGGCCCACGTCGGCGGCCCGTCGTCACGTCCCGGCGGCAGGTTTCGGTCGCAGTTTCGACAGCGGGGGAAAGCACACCGGGAGCATAGCGGCGCGCGCCGGCTGACGCCCGGGTTGTGAACCACAGCCGACTACATCGCCTGGGCCGTCGCGCCGCGCTACCCTCGGGGTGTGAGGGCTCGGGGGTGCGTGCGCTGTCGCGCGGCGGAAGCGCCGCTGCCGCGCTGTCCGTATTGCGGCACCGACCGGGATGTCATGCTGGCCGAGAGCCAGGGCGAAAACGATGCCGCCCCGGCCCGGGAGTACACCCGCTTCGAGCTCGAGGAAATGCGGTCCGAGCGGGCCCTGCTCTTGTGGGCGCCGCCGGTCGCCCTCGCCCTCGCGTTCATCATGCTGCAGTCGGACACGTGGCGGTGGCTTGCCCGCACGTTCCTGACCATGTGGATTCACGAGCTCGGGCACGCGGTGGCGGCGTGGCTGTCCGGGCGCTTCGCCGTGCCGGGGCCGTGGGTCACGCGCATCGGCGACGGAACCTCGGCCGCAACGATCCTGCTCGTAGCCGCGGGCATCGGCTACCTCGGCTATCGGGGCTGGCGCGAGCAACGCCGCTGGCTCATGGGACTGGCCGCGTGCCTCGCGATCGTCCAGGTGGTCTGCACGCTGCTGCTTTCGCGGGCAAAGGCCGACGCGTTCATCACGTTCTTCGGCGACGGCGGCATGCTCGTGCTCGGCGCCGGGCTCATCCTCACGTTCTGGTCGCCCCCGGGTAGCTACTTGCACCGACAGTGGCTGCGCTGGGGCTTTCTCGTCATCGGCGCGTTCGCGTTCGCCGACGCGACGCTTTCGTGGCTGGCGGCCCACAAAGACTCCAGCACGATTCCGTACGGCGAAATTGCCGGCGTGGGCCACAGCGACCCGACCAAGCTCGTGTTCGATCGCAACTGGACCCAGGACTCGATGATTGCTCGCTACCTGTGGCTTGCGGCCGCCAGTTTCGTCGCCGTGGCCGGCCGCTACGCGGTGGCCGCTCTGCGCCCGCCGCCGGAGCCCGCGCCGCTGGTCGACGACTGATGCCGGCGCGCGAGCCTCAATCAAGAGTCGGCACGTCGATCGTTGCGCCCAGCTCATCGGCCACCCAAACGCCCCACTCATAGAGCGCGTCGAGCGCCGGCCGCAGCCTTTGGGCCCGCGGGGCAAGGCGATACGCCGCGTCATCGCGCTCGAGCAGACCGTGGTCGACCAGTTCGTGCAGTCGCTGTGTGAGCATCTTGTCGCTCAACTTCGGGATCAGGCGGCGCAGCTCGCCGTAGCGTTTGGGGCCGGTCTTGACGTGGGCCAGAATGACCGGCTTCCACTTGCCCCCCAGCAGTTCCAGCGCGAGCTCGACGGGGCAATTGAAGGCGGGAGAAAGCGGAAATCTGTTTGCCATGTTCGGACCAACCCACTTACCAACTGGTTCGTTGCGCACGCCGCCGCGGGCTCCTACGGTGGAGTCGCCATGATAGTCGAATACATTCGCTACGCTGTCACGGGGGATCAAGCAGCCGCGCTCGAAGCCGCCTACGGCCGCGCGCGCGGGGCGTTGGAGTCGTCTCCGAACTGCCTTGGATACGAGCTCGCCAGGGGCCACGAGGAGCCCGACAACTACATCCTGCGAATCGTGTGGGATTCACTCGACGGCCATCTCGAAGGGTTTCGCAAGGGCCCCCAGTTCCCCGATTTCCTCGCCGAGGTTCGGCCCTTCATCTCGCAGATACTGGAGATGAAGCACTACGTCGTCACGGACATCCGATCCGAATCACGTTAGCCGGGACCGCGGTCCCCAACGACGGGGCAGTTAGGCGGTCGCGGCCCGGCGACCACCTGCCCTCGGCGACGCCTGGCGGCTGCGCGGAGAGTGCAGCAGGCCGGAGCGCGTGCTCCGGGTCGGGTGCACTTCCACTCGCGCGCCGGTCGTAGCGATGCGATCGCACAAGGCTTCGGCGACATCGAGCTCCAGGCCACTTTTGAGGGCGCCGCCCCCGAGCCGAAGAAGGTCACGCACGTAGCGCAGCGAGACACCGGTGGCGTCGCGCACTTCGCGAAAGACCAGGATTTCCTCGTCGCCGGCGTCGATCAGCATGACGTCGTAGAGGTCGGGACCGCGTTGGGGCTCGACGTCGAGCTCCTCGAACGGTTCCGGCGCTTGCAACGTATTGGCCCGATCGCCGTCGCCGACAGCCGCGACCACGTCGGAGGCGTCCGCGTACTCCGTTCCGCTGCGCTGGGCGGCTTCCGCCTCGGCGGCAGCGGCAGCGGTCTTTTCCGCCTCTTCTTTCGCGATCTGCGCCGCAAAACTAATGCTCGTGACCCACAGGTCGTCCTGGCGCTGCTGGCGCTTCGCCCCGACCGAGGGAACGTCGTAGATCAACCTCGCTTCGAGCAAGCGATGGTCGCCCGCGGCCAGCGGCGGCAGCGACAGCGGCATCTCGTACCGATACTCTTCGCCGCGCTCGATGTTGCCCAGGTTGAGGCGCAGTGCGCCGGCGTCGACCACGGGCGTGCCAATCGACGTCTTGTCCGGCCGAACGCGCACGGTTTCGCCCGGGGTCACGCCCGGGGTCAGTTCCATCTCGAGAAAGACGTTGCTGGCGACGAAGCTCTCGATGCGTTCGAACAACTCCGTAAAGGTGCCCACCAGATCGGCGGCCTCGTCGTTGCGAAACACCGTGCCGTTGGACGGCGCGACCAGCCGGTCGAGATACGCGCACGCGGTGCCCAGTCCCACCGCGTACAGCTGAATGCCTTCCTGGGCGGCGTCCTCGGCCGCCTTGGCCGCGCGCGCCGGTACGTTTGCCACGCCGTCGGACAGCACGATCATGACCTTGGCGTCGGCGTCGGGGCCGCGCATGGCCTGCATGCCGCAGCGAATGCCCTCGGACATGGCCGTGGTGCCGCCGACCAGCTTGTGCAGCCGGTCGATCTTCTGGTGCATGGCCGCCTTGCCCTTGGCGGTGGCGCGCACGCCCTCGAGCAGCGAGTGGGCCCGCGACTCGAAAGCCACCAGCGAAATCGTGTTCTCTTCCGAGGCGCAATCGACGATGCGCTTGGCCGCCTTCATCGCGCCCTCGATGCTTTCGCCGGCCATGGAGCCACTGCAGTCGAGGACCATGCAGATGTGCGTGTTGGAAGACGTCGGTACGTCGACCAGCGAATCCGGATCGATCCGAACGTCGATGCAGCACGTGAGCCGCGCCTGCTCGTCGGCGACGATCTCCCAGCAATCCGACTCGACTTTGAACTCCAGCTCGACCACGGGCGCCTCTCGCTTCGCTCGATTGCCGCCGCCGCACCGCGCGACGCCGCCACCGAGTCGTGCCGAACCAAAGAAGCAAGCGGCGCGCCACCATAGAGCGCACTGGTTTCCGCAGTTTACAAGCCGGAGCCGGCCCCCTGATTGACCGATTGTCGGTCACGGCCTCCGGGAGTCGGAGACTGCCCTCCCAGCCCCTCTCCGGCGCGCTTATTCGCCGAGAGCCGCGCCGTCGCAGGCGAGCTCCATGAACCTGCGCGTCATGCCGAAGTCATCGGCCTCGTCGGCCATGCCCTGAAACCCTTCGATAGCGGGAAAGCCCATGACCAGCAGAATCTGGGCGTCGCTGGCCGACGACGCGATGCTCGCCGTGCACGCCCCGCGCGCCATCTTGGCCGACGACTCCACGCTTGCCGACATGAGGCGCAGACGCAGGTCGAGCACCGCCAGTTCCTGCTCCGACAGCCGCGGTGCGACGACGCCGCGCATGTCGCGCAGCAGCTGGGCAGTGAACCGCGCGACGCGCGCATGCAGTGGGGGCTCGGGTACGTCGACCAACGCCATGGCCGCTCGGTAGTTCGACGTGACGTCGTCACACATGCACCGGGTGAGCGCGAACGGCTGCTCGGCCTTTCCGGGGCACCGCTGCTTTACGAACGGGCCGAGCCGGCCGTACCAGTCGAGCATGGCCGGCACCATGAGCGTCACCATCAGGTAGTCGTTGAGGACCTCCGTGGCCGGCGAGTCGGTCGACAGCGCGAACTCCGTGAGACCGCGCAGCGCCGCCACCGCCCGCTGGTCGGCGGCCAGACGCTGACTCCAGGCTCGGTCGAGAGCATTCGCGGCCGCCGGATCCTCGGGAGCACCGAGCTCGAACGGTGGCAGCCGGTTGCCCTCCGCCCAGATCCCGTGGGACTTCCAGCTGCGTTCTGCCCGACACGACAGCTCAGCCCCGCCAGTCTCGGGCAGCTCAACGCGCGGCTCGGTCAAGGTCGCGAGCTCGGTGGCAACCAGGAACGCCGTCAGAAACATCACGTGACCGTCGAGATGGTCACCGTCCGCGGTGGCGAGCTGGGCCTTCAGCTCTTCCGGGCGATGGCGAACCGCGTCGACCAGCCGCATGTAGCCAGCGTCGCTGGTGCCAAACTGCAAGAGCAGCTCCTGCGTATGCATGACCCGCAGCAAGAGCATGAGCTGGTTGATGTAGTCGACGTTGCAGACCACGACTCGACCGGGGTTCGGATCGATTGGGGTGCACTGCTCGCCTTCCGCGCACACCTCGACCCCCGCGAGCTGCGCCGGGCGGACGGCCGAGCAGGTTGCGGGCACGGGAAACGTCTGTCGAGACTCGGTCTCCTCGAAGGCGCGAGCTACCAGCAGGGCAAACGCCGCCTGGCTCGTCGGCGGCCCCTGAAACACGACCTCGTTGCCTTCGAGTTTGGGCTCGGCGAACTGCACCAGCGCCCGAAGCCCGATCGACGCGCCCTGGGCAAACTCGGCGTCGAGCGCTACGAGGTCCAGGCGAAGCGGTTTTGCCGGGCGCGCGTCGGGCTGTGCCGCGGGCGCTGCGGTCGGGGCCGAGGAAACGGCCGCGCCAGCGCAGCCGCAAACCAGGAGGGCAGCCAGCGACCACCCCCGCGCCATACCGAATGCCATGGCCCCATGGTAGCCGGGTTTGCCTCCCGGCCGCCCGACTGCGCGGCAATCTCACCCACGGTGGGCGACCGCTACGCCGCGCGGGCCGCGCCGGTGCGCGCGGTCGCTCCGAGAGGCGCGACCGCGAAGCGCTCGAGGCGCTTTTTCGCGGTTTGCGCCGCGTGGTAGCCGGCCATGCCGTGAACGCCGCCTCCGGGCGGCGTGCTGGCCGAGCAGATGAGCACCCGGGGGTTGGGCGTGGTGTAGGGGTTGAGGCGCACAGTCGGCCGCGTGAACAGCTGAAAGACGTCGGCAACGCCGCCCGTAATGGCACCGCCGATGTAGTTCGGGTTGTAGCGCTCGAAGTCGGTCGCCTTGAACACGTGCCGCGCCAGAATCAGGTCCTTGAAGCCGGGCGCGAAGCGCTCGATCTGCGCTTCGACGATGTCGGTCAGATCGACGTCGGAACCGGGCGGCACGTGGCAGTAGGCATACCCGGTGTGCTTGCCTTCGGGCGCCCGGGTCTTGTCGAAGTGGCTCTGCTGGACGAGCAGCACGTAGGGCCGCTCGGGATGCTCGCCCCGCCAGACCGCGGCCTCGGCGGCGGCAACTTCTTCCATGGTCCCGCCCAGGTGCACCGTGCAGGCGTCGGCGACCCGCGGGTCTTTCCACGGAATCTGACCGTCGAGAGCGTAGTCGACCTTGAACGCGCCGGGACCGTAGCGGTAGCGCTCGAGGGCGCGCACGTACCGGCCGGACAGCACCGGCCCCGCGACGCGCGCCAGGGTCGCCGGGTTGGTGTCGAACAAGTACAGGCGCGCCGGCGGCAGGTCGTCGAGCGACTCGACCATTCGGCCGGTCTCGATGCGCCCGCCGCGTTCTTCGAGCAGGCCGGCCAGCGCTTTTGCAATCGACTGGGAGCCACCCGCGGCCACGGGCCATTCTTCCACGTGCCCCGTCACCGAGAACATCAGTCCAAGGGCGGCGGTGAGCTTGCGTTCGAGCGGGAGAATCGAGTGCGCGGCGCAGCCCGCGAACAGCGCTTTGGCCCGAGCCCCGTCGAACACGCCATTGGCCAGCCCCGTCGCCGACCGGAACGCGCGCAAGCCAAACCGCAGCATGAGAAACGGGTTGCTCGGGATCTTGAGGGGCGCCAGCGCGTCGTGCAGCAAGTCGTGCGCGCGGTCGACGAAGGGCGCGACCAGGCGCCGGTACGCCGCGCCGTCGACGCCGAGGTCGGCCACGGTGTCGTCGATGGAGCGGTAGTGCATCACCGCCGGTTGGTCGTCGAGAGGGTGGGCAAACGACGACGGCGCCTTGAGCCATTCGAGACCGTGGCGCTCGAGGGGCAGCGTGCGAAAGAACGGCGACAAGATGCCGGTCGGATGGGCTCCCGAACACATGTCGTGATGAAAGCCGGGCAAGGTGAGCTCGCGGGTGCGCATGCCGCCGCCGTAGGTGTCGCGCCCCTCGAGCACGAGCACGTCGGCCCCGGCGCCGGCGAGCTCGATGGCCGCGGCGAGACCGTTGGGCCCCGAGCCGATAACGACCACGTCGGGATCAGCCACGAGACACCTGGAGAGAACCGGAGATGAGCACAGCCCGCGCAGGGTAGCGCACGGGCCGCCCTCGGGCCGGGCACCAAACGGCGATTTCGCGCGCCTAGCGCGGCGGCGGCGCCGCCGGGGCCTTTGCGGTCGCCGGCGACGGAACGGTGTCTCGGATGGCGGCCACGAGCTGATCGGCCTCGGCGTTGAGCTCAGCCGCTCCGTCCGGCTCGGGCTCCGGCGGCTCGGGGGTGACGAACACCGCTACGACCGCGCGAAAGTCGTCGAACCGGACGTACACACGCACGTTCGCCATCTCGTCCGAATCGCCTTCGAGGCTCGCGGTGCAAATCAGGGTGGAGGCCGCGGCAGCGGGCGCACACCCGTTCGGCCGATAGCCGTCGCCCATGGACTCGCCGATGCCGTCGCTCACGAGCTCGCCCATGATGGCCAGGGTCTCGGGCGACACTTGCGCCCCGGTCAATCCGGCCGGCAGCGGCAGCACGGATAGCCAGGCCGTGCGCTCGGGCTCGCTCGCCGAGTCACCGCGGTACAGCTGCGCCCCGGCGGCGATCGGATTGCGGCCCGGCGGCGGGGGCGCCGCGTGCCAGCCCTCGGGCAACGCCACGGCGAGCTGCAAGCCGGTGAGCTCCACGAGCGCCGGGCCCGAGGGCGCCGCTTTCGGTGGGGCTGCGGCAGACGCCCCCGGCCGTGGCGGGGCCGGCCGCTGAATGCCCGGACCGGGGGCATCCTCGCCGCCGCCGAGCAGAAAAAACAGGGCCGCTACTGCGAGCAGACCGCCCCCCGCCGCGGCGAGAACGCGCGGCGGCGGCAGTCGCCCGGCGGACGCGGCTTCATCGCCTCGGGGTTGCTCGCCGCCCCCGAGCTCCGACGGCAGTTCGAGCTCCGGCGGTTCCGACTCGGGTCGTGCCGGGTCGCCGGCGGCTTCGCTCTCGCGGGCAGCCGACTCCTCCGCCTCGGACACGTCCGAATCCGACAGAACCGGAACCGCGCCGGTGTGGCGCTTGAGCGTCTTGAGCTCGTCTTCGAACACGAGCAGCTGCTCGCCGAGCCACTCGAGCGTGCCGAGCGTGCGACTGTCAGATCCCGAATCTTTGGCGTAGCTCACGGACTGAGCGACGTGCTCGGCGGCGACGTCGCCGCCGGCACCGGGCAGCAAGTAGATCCCGCGTGCCAGCGATCGGTAGGTCTCGGCGTTGGGCACGCCGTGGCGACCGAGCCAGGCGCAAAAGGCGTCGAGCCGCGCGTCGATGTCGAACGCCGGCACCGCTACTTCTCCAACTCCGTGCGCGCCAGGCGGGCGACGTCTGACTCGGGGTAGTCGTCGATGACGCGCTGATACAGCTCGCGGGCTCGGGCCGCGTCGTCGAGGGCGCCCGCGTGAATCCGGGCCAGCGAGTACAGAGCCCGCGCTCCGGCCCGGCCCTTGGCCTCGGCGGCCCGCTCGAGCAAGTTCACCGCAACGTCGTAGTTCTTGGCCATGTTGGCCGCCGTGCCGAGCGCCATGAGCTCGCGGTCGTCGAACCGATCGTCGGCCCAGGTATCGCGCTCGAGATAGAGCTTGAGGGCCCGGCGCATGCGATCGGCGCGAATGCACTCGACGATCTCGCGGGCCGCCCGCGCCTCCTGCTGCTCGGGCGAGATGAGCGAGTTGTCTCCGTTGCCGTCCGACCGCATCTTGTCGGCATCGCGAATCAGGCTTTTGCGCGCCGCCCGAGCCTGAAGGTCGGGATACAGCGGATCCACGTAGCTCTCGGGCCGCCCCCAGTCGAAGGCGTCGCCGTGCACGTGCGCGAGGGTGCCCAATAGCCGCGCCCCCATCGCGAGCAGAGCTAGCGACGCGGCAATGCGGGCACCGTCGTTGACGAATCCCATCGACGACAGCTGCCACTCGCCCCGGCTGGCGGCAAACCCGGCGCCGAGCAGTACGGAGGCACTGGTGAAGTAGACGACGTACCGGGCCTTAATGCGCCACAGCCAATCGAACACCGCGAACGGGTTCAGCGTACTCGCCAGACCAACATCGGTCGCGCTGCTCACCAACACCACCGGTAGATACGCGACGACCAGCGCCACGAACAGCGCACCCAGCTCGCCGGTGAGCGCCCCCACGAGCCACAGGTGCAGCAGGCCGGGAATCCACAGGATCGCCGTGGTCGCGACCACGCGCAGCATCGATCGCCCCAGGGCCGTGGTGTCTCGCCGCGCCCCCATGGTCAGCATGGCCAGACCAAAGCCGACCGCGACCACGGGCACTACGACGCGGCCGATCCAGGCGAAGGCGCCCCCCTCCGCGGACCCGGCGACCAGAATCGCGATGGTCGCGCCGAGCAGGGCCGGCCAGGCGCGCAGTGGGAACATCAAGGCATCCGTAAGCCAGACCGAGAAGGGTTTTTCGACGCGGGGCTCGGTAAGCTGGGTAGCCGGCGCCTCGCAGTGGGCGCAGAAGAACGTGTTGAGAAGTCGCGCCGTGCACTCGCCACACAGGTGTTTGCCGCAGCCCGTGCAGCGCCAGCCGGCAACTTCCTTGGGGTGCTCCGAGCACCGCGGTTCGTAGTCGGACACGCTAGAGCCCCTCCCCGGTTTTCGGTTCGGCCACCACTTCGATCGTCACCCGGTCGCCGTGGGGCGCTTCGTCGGCGCGACTCACGCCGTCGACCGCGATGCGCGTCGCGACGCCGGCTTCCGCGAGCAGCTCGGCGACCAGAGCGGCGCGCTTGCGAGACCGCTTGGAATCGACGCCCTCGGCCTGGCCCTTTTTGGCGATCGGGTCGCCGATCACGCGAATGGCCAGGTCCTCGTGACTCGCGAGGACGTCGCCAATGTCGAGCACGAGCCAGCGAGCCGACGTCTGCAGCGTCGCCGTGCGGTCGGGGCGAAACGAGTTCGCCGGCAAAACCACGTGCAGGTCGTCGTCGACGGCGGCCATCTCGAGGTCGCGCGGGCCGGCCCGAATCACGAGTGCCTCGGCAACGGCGCGCAGCCGGGCGCGCGCCGTCGGCCCCTCCGGCGCGGTCGGGGCCGCAGCGGCCTCGGCGCCCGGTTCCTCGGCCGGCGCGGCCGACGCTTCCTCGGGCGTAAGCGCCAGAACGGCCGGCACCAGCGCCCCAAGGGCGGCGCGACCGACCCGCGACGTGTCCACACCGGCCACCGCTCGCCCCACGACCACCGCGGTCTTGGTGCGCGGTCCGCGGCGTCCAGACCGCAGCCCGGCGCGCTCGACCGCGACCTTTCCCCCGGCTCCGGTTTCGTCGCCGTCGTCGTCACCGTCGCCGTCGTCACCGGCCTCGTCGTCACTGCTCTCGCCCGAGTCGGCGTCGGCAACAGACTCGGCGCTTTCGTCGCCGGGCGGGGCCTCGTCCGCGCCGCCCGGCGTCTCGCCCGCATCGTCCCCATTGCCTTCTCCCTGTTGCTCACCGCCGCCGCTGGCGCTCGCCACGACCACCAGGTTGCCGTTTTCGTCGACGCTCACTTCCGGGGCGCCCGGATCTTTCGAAAAGCCCTTGAGCTCCTTCGACAGCAGCTCCAGGGTCATCGCGTCGCTCACGGGCCGGTTCATGTGCTTGCGGTTGCGCGCGATCCAGCCGGCGAGACCCTTTTTCTTCTTGCCGTCGCCTTCCTCTTCCTTGGGTGCGCGAATGCACGTCTTGGGGTCGGGCGGCTGCAGGGCCTTTCGGTCGTCGGGCGTAAGCTCTTCGCCCGCGCGAATCTTGGCCACCGCGCGCATGCGGCGTGTGACCTCGTCGGGCGACATCATGCATTCGCCCAGGGAGTCGTCCTCCTCGGGCATCTCGAAGATGCCGAGCTCGGCCAGCTTTCGATCGCGGGCCTCCTCCATCTCGTCGATGTCGCGAAACTCGAGCTTCGACAGCTGCTTGCGGCGCTCGTCTTGTTGCTGTTCGCGCTCCGCTTCCTTTTTGCGAGCGACCAGCGCTTCCTCGGCGATGGTGTCGTACGCGCGCAGCACGGTGATGACGACGAACACGCCGAGACCGGCCAACCAGACAATGGCGAGCGCGCGCGCCGCCCTGTTGAGCAGCCAGCGCGCGAGCGTCGGCGGGCCGTAGCGAATGACCCACCACACTGCGCGCGCAGCCTTCACAATCGGCTTCGCGATCGCGCGAAGACGTCGCTTGAGCGCGGCCCCCCTGCTCATCCGCGAGTAGTTTACACCGCCGTCGCCGCGCCGGCGATTGGTGCGGCGACGTGGGCAAAAGGCCTACCCCTCCTAGTTGGCCATGGAAATCACCCGGCGTGGAACAGGCAACTCCGCAGCCACGCCGTCGCGCTCGAAACCGATGACAACCAGGGTTCCGGCCCGCCCGCGAATCGCGTCGACAGCGCCGCGAAACCCGAGCTCGACGACCGCCACCCGATCGACCGATTTGATGACGTCGCCCGGCCGCAGGCCGACCTCCGCCGCGCCCCCGGTGGGAGCGAGCTGGCTGATTCGCAACCCGTCCGCCTCGGGCGCTATCGCCACCCCGATGCCCGCGACCTCGACCTCTGGTCGCTCGCCCGGAGCCAGCGGCCGCAGCTCCACGACGATGTCGCTCACCTCCGCGTTCGCGGTGACGTCGAGACCCGTCACGATCTTGGGATGGCGACCGTGGGCAGCGACGACCAGTCCGCGTCGGCCCGGCGCCACGCCATCGACGACGAAGCGGCCGTCGCTGTCGGTCACGAGGCTCGCGGCGTACGGGTACGAGGCGACCGAGGAAACCGGCGTGCCTTCCAGGGTGACTCGCGCCAAAGGAATGGGAGCTCCATCGTCGGCCGCCACCACGCGTCCCGACAGGCGGCCGCCGGCTCCGACGACCAGGCGCACGTCGTCGACCGGTTGTTTTCGCCGCAACGTCACCTCGACGCGCTCGCTGCGCGGCAGGCCCGGCGCGCGCGCGTAGACCACGTACGTGCCGGGCCCGAGCGTATCGACCGCGAACTGTCCCTCGGGATCGACGAACGCCCTCTCCGCAACCCGGTGCCGCTCGAGCGGTCCGACGACTTGCTCCACCACCAGGAGAAACGACGCGACCGGACCGGCCGACGTTTTGACCGAGCCCGACAGCGACACCGCGTCGCGCAGCTCGACGCGGACGTGGCGTTGGCCCGCCCGGGCGCGCACGCGGACCGCCTCGTATCCGTCCTCGTCGACGGCGACGTCGAGCTCTCCGGCGGGCAGTCCTGAAATCGCGAACCGACCGTCGTCGGCCGACAGCACGCGAGTACTTTGCACCAGCGCGTCTTTGCCGGCCGCCGAAACCGCCTGGGCGCGCAGCGCCACGCCACCCGCCGGCGCGCCGGAGGCGTCCACCACAATTCCCTCGACTGACAAGGAGCGATCGGGACCGTCGCCACGAGGCGCGAGCCGAATCGTCAGCTCTTTCGACACCTGAACAGCGCCGTCCAGGCGCGCTCGTCCGGGATCGAACTCGGCGTGGGTCGCTTCGAGAAGCATTCCGTCCGGCGAGTGAAACGTAAAGCGGCCGCCGGTATCGGTCACAAACCGGTCCCGGGCCAGGGGCACCAGGGCATGCTCTCCCTGGCCGGCCCCGAGCAAGCGCACCTCGGCCCCCGGCACCGGGCTGCCGTCCGGTGACACCACCGTCCCGACGTAGGTAACTGCCGGAGTGAGCAGCACCAGGACGTTGGTCACGCGCCGGCCCGCCTGGGCCGTCCAGGTCACGGGACTTCGCTCCCACTCCGGGGCGAACGGCAGGTACCCATCGGCCACCGCGGCCGCCATGCGCACGGTGCCCATCTGGTCCACGGCGAGTTCGAACATGCCGTCGCCGGCGCTGTGCACCGTTTGGGTGCCCCCCGGCGTCGCAAAGGTGAGCTCGGCTCCGGCAACGCCCCGGTTGGTGGCCCAATCGAGAACGCGCCCGGAAAACACCGCTCGCCCGGCGTTGGCGGAGTCTCGGGCGCCATCGAGCTCGGCTACCACGGCCGGCGACGGCCACTGCGGCGCGCCGCTTCGCCGGGCCGGGGCGCCGACCGCGCGCCCGGTCGCGTTGCCGTCGGTGCCGGGCCTCGTCGCGCCGCGGTGGGGCGCCGAGGCGGCGGGCCCGACGTCAGCGCTGTCATCGGTGGACACCGGGTCGCCGGGAGAGTTGCTGCCGAGGGCCCACCACGCCACCGCCAGCGCCAACGCTGCGACACAAGCCAGTTTCAACTTGCTGCTCATGAACACTCCAATCGCGGTGGCCACCCCACCGCTTTGGGCCGACACCGTCGCCGCCTGGGCGGCCGAGATTTCTCCCCGGGCAGCCAGCGCGGCGACCACGACCGCACCGAGCCCCCTGGTTCGCGGCGACGACAGGCTCGCCTCGACGAGATCCGAAACGCTGCCCTTGAGCAAGCGCCGGCCTCGACTCAGACGCTGCATCACCGTGTCGCGGTTGAGGCCCAGCGCCTGGGCCACGTCCTGGGCGGAACGCCCCTCGCGGTAGTAAAGAACGAGGACCTCGCGGTAGGTGTCGGGCACGTCTTCCAGGGCGCGCCAGACCAGCTCGTGCTGCTTGTTGGCTTCGGCGGCGGCCGCCGGCGAGTCGGCCTGGTCGACGGCGTCGACCGGGGCGCTGCCCACCGGGATTTCGCGCCGGCGGCGCAGCGCCGTGCGGGCGAGGTTGCGCGCGATCGCGCACAGCCACGACTTCAGGCGTGTGTCCTGGCGCAGGTCACCCAGGCGCTTCCACGCCTCGAGGAACGTATCCTGAGCAATGTCCTCCGACAGCGTCGGGTCGCCGGTGGTGCTGAAAGCGACCGCCGCCACGGCGCCGCCGTGGCGCTCGACCAGCGCCGCGAAGGCCTTTGCCTGGCCGTTGCGGCTGCGCCGCACGAGCTCCCTGTCGGAAGGAAATCGCCTCACCTCGGCTCCATGCACCTAGATGTCGCGTCGGCGACCCAAAAGCTGACAAAAAATCGTGCAGCTCGCGCGAAAAAGCGACCGGTGCGGCCAGACGCCGGTGCGGCCAGACGCCGGTGCGGCCAGACGCCGGTGCGGCCAGACGCCGGTGCGGCCAGACGCCGGTGCGCCGCGGTCAGGGGCTGCCGGCGTCGCTGACCAGGGGCACGAAGCGAACCGCCCCGAGGTACTCGCGGTCGTACGCTTGCAGCCCCGCGCGCGTGACCCGCACAAGCTGCTGGGTGTGGCTGCCGCCCACCGGCATGACCAGGCGTCCCCCGACCGCGAGCTGTTGCAGCAGCGGCGTCGGCACCTCGGTGTCGCCGGCGGCAACGGAAATAGCGTCGAACGGAGCGGCGTCGGGCCAGCCCCGGGTTCCGTCGCCGCAGCGCACGAACACCTTGTCGTATCCGAGCCCGGCCAGCCGCGCCCGGGCTCCCAGGGCGAGCGACTCATGCCGTTCGATCGTGTACACGTCGGCGACCAGCCGGGCCAGTACCGCCGCCGCGTAGCCGCAGCCGGTGCCGACTTCGAGAACTCGATCGGTCGGTCGCAGGGCAAGCGCGTCGCACATGAGGGCGACGACGTAGGGCTGCGAGATCGTCTGATTCTCGCCAATGGGCAGGGGACCGTCTCCGTAGGCGACGTCGGCCAGGTCTGCCGGCACGAACGCGTGGCGGGGCACCGCGGCCAGGGCGTCGAGGACCGCGCGGTTGCCAAGCCCGCGGCCGGCGATCTGAACCCGAACCATGTCGTCTCGCTCTCCCTGTCGCTCGTCGCGCGGTTGGTTTGCAGGCATGCCCATGGTTCCCTTCGCAGTTGCAAGCGCAGTACCACGTAGTCGCACCGGCCACGGCCGAGACGGCCTCCGGCGGGCAAATGCGTCGCGAAAGGCCGGGCACCGCAAAACTGTCGGCGCCCCCGGGCCATCGGGTCCCCCGAGCCCGTGGGCCCTCGGCGTCACCGCGCCGCGCGACCAGCGTTTCTTGCGCGAACGGCCGGCGCGGGCGAATCCATTGCCGCGCACAACGCGCCCCGCGCGCCCGTCAGGTGGTCTGGCCAGTTCCAAAGTGCCCACTACCGCCGTGGGGGCCCACTCTTCACTGCCCACAACCGGTCGCGAACCAACCTCTCGCCGTGTGGCGCGTCGGGCTAGTGGTTCTCACGGCTTGCGCGCAATTCGGCGCGTGGCACAGGGCTTGAGATAGGGGGCGGCATGCGCACACTCGCCCCAGCACTTGCCGCCGCCGTCCTCGGCCTGACCTGCGCGGCCTGCACCCCCGCGGACACGGACGCGGACACCGAGAGCGACGACCTGCCGCCCGAGACCTCCGAGCCGATCGACGAGCCGCCCGATGACGGCACCGGCGGGGTGCCAGGGCCGGGCGAAGAAGCACCGACCGCCGAGCCGGCCTTGTCGTCGTCGGCCCGCACAATTCGCGCGGCGACCATTCGCGACACGGCCGCCGCCCAATCGCTGAGCCAGGGCTGGCTGCTCGCCGGCATCGCCGATGCGGAAACGCAGATGGCCCACTGCTGGTCGGAGCTCACCTGGGCGTGTCAGGGCCCGGCCTCGTCCGACTGCGGCGGCGGCCCGACCGTCGCCGGCGCCGGCGACGGACCGTGCTACCTGCAGCAGGGCGGTATCGGCATGTTCCAGTTCGACGCCGGCACCTTCGCCGACACCCTGCGCCGCGAAGGCGACCGCATCCTGTCGGTCTCCGGCAACGTCGACGCGGCCATCGACTTTGTCGTCGACATGGTCATTCGGTCGCAGTTCATCGCGGGCGTGAGCACCCGCGACCAGGCCATCGCCTGGCTCAACGGCGTGAGCCCCAACAACGCGCGCTTCACCCCGTGGATTCAGACCGTCACGTCGTACTACAACGGCTGCTTTCCGAGCTACAGCTGCTACCCGCAGCGCTACGCGCACTACCGCGACCACGCGGTGAACATCTACTACGAGTTCGGAGCCGACTTCTGGTCGGACACGGGCCCGCTGCCGGGCAACGTCGGCGCCCTCGAGGTCTACTGGCGCCGGGAACCGAGCGGCGCGTACCAGCTGCACGCCCTCGCCTCGCCAGAGGTCACCAGCGTCGTCTACAGCGTCGATGACTTCGAGATTGCGGCCGCCAACCGGGCCGACAGCGACAACTTCTCGGCGACCTACACGTTCACCCAGGAAGGCGTCGCCCGCAACTTCCGCGTCGACGGCTACGACGCCGACGGCGAGCTGGTCGCGGCCGGCGTGGGGCTCATCGACGTCACCGCCGACACCGCCGTGTACATCAAGCAGATGGGCGAGGGACTGTACGAAATCGGCCTGGAACGCGCGCCCGCCGGCGTCGCCGCCATCGAAGTGCGCGCCGACGACTACCTGCTCACCGACGGCGTCAGCAACTCGACCCGCCCGGTGCGCAACGCCGTGCGCACGACGTTCAACACCCTGGGCCCGCGCCAGTTCGCCATCAGCACCTTCAACGCCGACGGCACCCTCCGCGGCACCCTCCGCCGCTCCATGGTCCTCCGCTAACAACCCCGATCGCCAGCCCCCCCTCGCGCCTCCCCCCAACCACTGGAGGGAGGCCTTTTCCGTTTCGGCCCACCAAACAACGAACGCAACGCCCACCGCCAAACAACCAACGCAACGCCCCGCCGAACAACCAACGCAAAGCCTACCGCCGAACACCGATCACAACGCCTACCGCCAAACAACGAACGCAAAGCCCCGCCGAACAACGATCGCAAAGCCCCGCCGAACAACGATCGCAAA
>JGI12316J15309_10003181_pt1 | contig 27480 bp, 24 predicted proteins | sample MarCyaLeptolynsp_FD_15309 | JGI IMG/M metagenome (IMG submission 15309) | reverse complement strand
TGAGCCGGCGCCTGCGGCAGCCGGAAACCATTCACCTTCCAGGCTGTCAGGCTCCGGTCACGAAGGCGATCGCTGCGGGCAATTCATCAAAATGCGAGATCACCTTGTCCGGCCCAAGCTCGTGAACCGGAACGGGCGTATATCCGAAATCCACTGCGACGACTGGGATGCCGGCGTTGCGCGCAGCGCTGATGTCGGTACCGCTGTCACCGATCATGACAGATCCTTCGATCGACCCGCCCGCGCGCTCAATAGCGCCGTGGACGGGCACGGCATCGGGTTTTGATACACTGAACGTGTCCCCGCCGACGACCGAGTCAAAATACTTCGCAAGATCCAGTTCATCGAGCAACGGCAACGTCAGCCGTTCTGCCTTGTTGGTGCAAACGGCAAGCTTCCAGCCTTCGGCCCTGAAACGCTCAAGAGAGGATACCACGCCATCGAACGCGCGGGTGTGGACCGCGATGTTTGCGGCGTAGTGCTCGATGAACTGGTGATAGAGCGGCTGCACCATATCCTCGGTCCAGCGGACTTGATTGTAGTCCAGTCCGCGCTGCAACAGCACTTTTGCCCCCATCCCGACCATGTGGACGACCTTCTCCTGCGGAACGGCCGAATGCCCGTTCGAGGTGAGGACGACATTGAGCGTGGCGACAAGATCTTCCATCGATGACACCAGTGTGCCGTCGAGATCGAATACGAGAACGGACATGAGACCCTCAGAACAGGATGACGGACTGCTTCCCTAACCGGAAAGGCGAGGGGACCGCAAGCGCGAAAGCCTTGTCAGAGTTTGTATGCCGTGCGGAACCCGCCCCAGTGGCGGCCTTCGACGAGGATCGGCGCGTCGACCTCTTTCATCCAAACAACATTGCCGCCGCCCATGTCGCGGGCATAGGACTGGATGAGGAACGGTCTCGTGTTTCTGGCCGCGCTTAGACCGGCGCGGTCGTCGAAGATGCGCTTGTTGCGGCAGTTTGCCGTATTCCAGACCGGGTCGTCCGGGCGCTGCGGATTGGAAAAGACCAGGTTGTGAACGGGCAGATAGCCATTGCGGTCGACCGAGGCGCAGAAGGCCATGCCATGCGGTTTGCCCGCCTCGAGGATTTCTTCCTGAATATCCGGCATGACGGTTTCAAGGTGGCGCAGGGCCCGGGTCGAGACCTGTTGCGGGTTGGTACCTTCAATCGGCGCGTAGTTCGTGTCGAAGAGATCATCCAGCGTCATGATGCGGTTCGATATGAGACCCGCCATGGCCGCCGCAATTCTGGCAGCTCCGGTCTGAGCACAATCGACTTCGCGCGCGTGGCCTTCATGGATGGCCGCGATTTTTCGCTGCAAGGCGCTTTCAAAGGCCGGGTCAGGGTCCTCAAAGCAGCAATGAAAGCCATTTTCGGAGACGGCTGCCAGTTTTGCCGTAACTTTGCCAAGACCGGTCAGTTCGATCTGCAACAGGTCGTTCGGCCGAAGTGTCACGGCATCTGCTGCCTTGAAAAGGCACCCGCCTTCGGAGATGTCCAGCGTTTCGCCGTGCGACGAAGCACTGCCGTTGGAGATGGAACCTGCAAGCTTCACCGGCCACCGGTCGTGTCTGCGCCTGTTGCCCAGCTCAGTCTGCCGGATCATCATCGTGAAGCGGCTCTGGAGCGACTTGGACGCAACACTCATTTGCGAACCCGTCTCGCGGGCGAGCGTGCCGCCTTCTTCAGCCGAAGCGGCACTGTCCGTGATGGCTTGCGCCTTCTGCACCACGATTTGTGCGAATTCGGCGGTTTTGTTCGCTTGCTCGCCAATTAGGTTGGTCGTATCCACTTGGGAACGCACGGCATCTTCAACGGCCGAAAAACTGGGTCTTATCTTGCCGATGACGTCGATAATCCTGTTTACGGAGCCCAGGGAGTGTTCCGCAGACAGGTTCAGCTTTTCGATGTTCGATACAATCTGCTCGGTGGCCGACTGGGTCTCCACCGACAATGCCTTGACTTCGCTGGCAACCACCGAGAAGCCTCGTCCAGCTTCACCGGCCCGGGCTGCCTCGATCGTCGCGTTCAGCGCCAGCAGATTGGTCTGCTTGGCAATGTCGGAAATGAGGCTGACGACATTTGCAATGTCATCGATGGCACTCTTCAGCTCGAGCACGCCTTCGTTGGCCTGATCAGCAATTTCGCGGGCCTCGTCGGCAAGTTCGTTCGACACACCGACCTGCGACCCGATCTCGCTGCTCGACGCGGACAGCTCCTGGATCGAAGAGGCGAGGCTCGACGCGTTCTCGTCGGCTATGGACGACTGGTCGGACAAGGATTGCGTGTCGTTCCGGATCCGCGCCAGCGTATCCATCTGGCTGACAAGCCGCTCCTGAACATTCTCTGCCGCAACGTTGATCGTTTTCGCTGCGACCTGCAGATCGTCTTCAAGGCTGTCGAGCACAAATTCCAGTTGCTCCGGAGCTTGTGCGTTCACCGTTGAAACCGGGCTTTCCTCTGCGTCCGAGTCGGACGAAACATGATCCTGAATCAGATTTTCAGACTGATTTTGCTTAAATTTGAAGAGGTTCATGTTTCGCCGCGCATGTCTGATCCCAGATTTCAGGCTTAAATTTCGCAAATCAATCTAAAGTCATGGTTAATGAATTCATTCAATCGTCGCGAGTCCCAGCTTTCTCGGGAGCGGTCCTGAATGTCACTGGACCGTACAAGGTCGGCCATGCTAAGCACCCGGCGGTCGAGAAAAAGAAGCGGTCACGCCCCATCCGCTCGGGCATGGACCGAAGGAAAACAGATGAGCGATCAATTTAAAAAGCAGGCGGCCGAAAGAGCAGCGCAAGACGTTACGCAAGGGATGCGCCTGGGCATTGGGACGGGGTCCACGGCAGAGTTCTTCGTACGCGCTCTGGCCGATCGGGTCGCTGGTGGACTGGACGTTATCGGGGTTCCAACATCAGAGCGCACGCGCGCACTCGCCTCAGAGTTGGGCATTCGGCTGACAACCCTGGACGAACTGCCCGAGCTCGACCTGACGATAGATGGCGCGGATGAAATGGACGCGGATCTGTCCCTGATCAAGGGCGGCGGGGGCGCGCTGCTTCGGGAGAAAATCGTGGCTGCGTCGTCTGCCGGCATGATCGTGATTGCAGATGGCAGCAAGGAAGTTGCCACCCTCGGCCGCTTTCCATTGCCGATCGAAGTGGTGCCATTCGGTCTGAAGGCCACCACGAACGCAATCGCGAAGGCCTTTGCGGAGATGGGCCTGCCGGAAAAACTCGTTTTGAGAGGTGGTGCTCAGGATCCGTTTGTGACAGACGGGGGGCATTACATTCTGGATGCGCATCTGGAGGCCATACCTGAGGCACAATCCCTTGCCAGGAGGCTGGTTGACATTCCCGGCGTTGTTGAGCACGGCCTGTTCATTGGGCTTGCAACAAAGGCTTACGTTGCAGGTACGAATGGGGTAAAGACCGTGGTACCTGCCTGAATTATCGAATTTGGTGTCCGATCAGTCTTTCGGACAGCCACGTAGGAGTAGAAGTATGACACTTGCGAGAGCTTTGCCGCGGGCTGCTGTTTTTGGCGCCGTACTGACAGCAACAGCTTGGTTTGCTGGCGCTTCCGTCGCCCAGGACGCGATTTCGGACAGTCACATGGCTGCGGCCAAGCGCGTTGCCGAAGTGACGAAAGTGCTGGAACCGTTCGACGAAATTCTGCCAATTCTTGCAGAGCAGACGCGGACAGCCTTCGTCCAGGCAGAGCCGACGCGCGCCGAGGAAATCATCGAGGTGGTTCAGGAAGTTGCCTTGCAGCTTGCGCCCACGCGCGGCGAGTTGAACACGCTCGTCTACCAAGCCTGGGCAACCAATTTCACCGAGGAAGAACTCAACGGTCTGGCCGAGTTCTATCAGACCGATCTGGGGCAGAAACTGACCAAGACACTGCCGCGCGTGACACAGCTCTCCGTCGGTGCGGCACGGGAATGGCAGGACAAGACGTCCACCGAAATGGTGACGATCGTTCAGCAGGAACTTCAGAAACGAACCCAGGCGCAGTGATTGCCGCGTGTCACGGCACTCGCACGAAGAATTGAAGCTGGTCCTTGAAACCGGCGAACGGGCCGCGAAAGCGGCCTAATTCGTTGGAACAACGCTGGTTTGGAATGTCGGGGCTGCGCACTTTTGAGAGGCGCGCCTTGCATGGTGTTCTGCAACGCCTATCTGGGGCGGGCTTGGAACTCTCCAGGATCAGAAAGCAGGCGAACGCAATAAGAGGCGACGATGACCGACTACGACTATGATCTTTTTGTAATTGGCGGCGGATCGGGTGGCGTGCGCGCTGCGCGCATTGCCGCGACACATGGTGCAAGGGTCGGGATCGCCGAGGAATACAGGTACGGCGGGACCTGCGTCATCCGTGGATGCGTGCCCAAGAAGCTGTTTGTCTATGCCTCCAAGTTCTCCGAGGAGTTCGAGGACGCAGAAGGTTTCGGATGGTCGGTTGGTGAACGCAGCTTTTCCTGGGACAAGCTGATCGCGGCGAAAGACCAGGAGATTACGCGTCTTGAGGGACTGTATCGCCGCAATCTTGAACGCACCAACGTGGAAGCGCATGACAGCCGCGCGGTCATTGAAGACCCTCATACGGTTCGGCTCCTCTCCACCGGCCAGACCCTGACCGCAAAATATATTCTTGTCGCGGTCGGAGCATCACCGAATGTCGACAACTCGGTTCCGGGCATGGAACACGTGATCACCTCCAACGAAGCCTTTCACATGTCGGAATTGCCCGACAGCATCGTGGTGGCCGGAGGAGGCTATATTGCGGTGGAATTCGCCGGTATTTTCAACGGTCTGGGCGTCGACACCACCTTGATCTACCGCGGGGAGGAAATTCTGCGCGGTTTCGACATGGACCTCAGAACCACCGTTCGCCAGGAAATGGAGAAGAAGGGGATCAAGGTCATCCTGGGCGACACGTTTTCCAGCATTGAAAAGCGTGAAGACGGCGGCCTTGTTGGGCACACCAAGGGCGGCAAGGCGCTTGCGGTCGACAAGATCATGTTCGCGATCGGGCGCAATCCGCACACGAAGGATCTCGGTCTGGAAAAGGCCGGCGTCGAGATGGACCGGATCGGTGCCATCAAGGTCAGTGCGGACTCGCAGACAAATGTGCCTTCGATCTATGCGGTCGGCGACGTGACCAACAGGGCCAATCTGACCCCGGTGGCTATCCGCGAGGGACATGCGTTCGCCGACACCGTTTTCGGAAACAAGGCCTGGACGGTTGATCATAGCCTGATCGCCACGGCAGTCTTTTCGCAGCCGGAAATGGGCACCGTCGGCCTGACACAGGACCAGGCACTGGAGCGCACACCCAACCTGGATATTTACAAGTCCAGCTTCCGTCCGATGAAGCACACTTTGTCCGGACGCGACGAAAAGATGCTCATGAAGATGATTGTCGATGCGGACACGCAAAAGGTTCTGGGTGTACATGTCGTTGGTCCTGACGCCGGTGAATTGGCGCAGATCCTTGGCGTGACCTTGCAGATGGGCGCAACGAAGGCCGATTTCGACCGGACGATTGCCGTCCATCCGACAGCGGCCGAGGAACTCGTGACCATGCGCGAGCCGAGCGAACAGCTGCGCGGCTAATACGGCGAGTTTGAAGTTCGCTTCCTTGCCCTTGTGGCCTGCGATGCGAACTTCGGTTCAGGTGACGTGAAATTGCTCTCTTTGAACGGAAAACCGGATCTGGAAACGGGTCCGGTTTTCGCTTGTCTAACCGTGCGCCTTCTTCGGCTCCTTCGTGGAAAGGGTGGCGTCACCAGTCAGTTCAGCCGTCCATGCACCGTCTGCTGCCGGCGTTTCGGCAAAAAAGGAAAAACGGCTCCGGCCGAGCGCTTTCGAATGATAGAGCGCGGCATCGGAAAACCCGACGAGCTGCTCCGGATTGCTGCCGTCTTCCGGAGCTCTGGCAATGCCGATGCTCAGGCCAACGGCGGTCTGTCTGCCCTCTGAGAGCATCACTGGTTCCTGCGCCGATGCAATCAGCGTGTCACACAAGGATTTCAGCTGTGTCCGTGCGGTGTCTTTCCTGTAGATGATCATGAATTCATCGCCACCGATCCGGCAAACGAGACCCTGCTGTCCGACACCGGCTTTCAACCGCTCCGCAATGGTCTTGATCACCGTGTCTCCCGCCGCATGACCGAACGTGTCGTTCACGGCCTTGAATTTGTCGAGGTCGCAGTGAAGGACGGCAAAGCGCTTGTCCGGAAGTTCCTTGGCAGAGGATGCGAGGACCCTGTTGAACAACAGCCTGTTGCCAAGACCGGACAGCGTGTCGTGAAGGGCAAGATACCGGTTTTGCTGTTCACTGGCCTGTAGGGACGTTGTCAGACGTCCAATCCGCCAGGCGATACCGAAAGCAAGCGTACCGAGCGCCACACTCAAGATCGCGATCACGGGAATAATCGTCGGCCAGATCGATGCGGTGGCGGATTCGCTTTTCCACCTGAATACGCCGATAGGTGTTTGAGAAAGGTCCGCAATCAGGTGAAACGGCCCTTCGAGCGGGGAGGGAATGGTCTCCTCGAAGCTGAAGGATCGAAAGGCGGGCTGTGCGTTCAGCTTTTTCTGTAGAGCTTCATCAATGAAGAGCGCGGACAGCAGAATCATGGGTGCACCATCCGGCAAGGTCGTCTCGTGTCGGTCGGGAATGACCGGCATGGCCCCATAAAGGGCCGGTTTCCCGTCGATGCGCACAAAACCGGTCATCGCAAAAGCACTAGCGTCAAGGTCCTGCAGCGACCGGTGGCCGAATCCACCCGGAACACGGACGCGGTTGAGCATGTATTTCGACGTCAGTGCATCGACGATGGTTTCTAGCTCAGGTGTTTCGGCAAGGGGGCGCGTCACGATATGTGTGTAATCCTGAAAAGATTCCGCCAATACCTGCCGGCCGCCGGACACCAAGATCAGCTTGTCGTGTCTGTAATTGGTCCAGAGCGCATCGAATGTCTCGCGGGCATAGGCTGGATCGAACGTCCGGACGAGCCGGTCGACGGAGGTGTCCGACGAGGCGACGCCGATCTGTTCCCGGACGAGGGTTATTTGCTGATCGGCAACGACGCTGCGGAAGAGGCGCTCCTCATTGGCAATGGTTTGTTGCGTCGAGGCGCGGGTCGCGACAAACCCGACAAACATGAGGGAAACCGAAGTGACCGCAATCAGCAGGGCCGCCAGGAAAAACGCAAGGCGAGAAATCTGCTGCCTGGCGAGCCTTGGAGCCTGATCGCTGTATCGTCTGCGGAATTCGCTCAAGTTGCGGTCTCTTTGCCTGCTACATTTGGTTTAAAATTCACTAGGGTTTCGAGAGCCGACTAAAGACCAGATTGATTAATATCGTGTGCGAATATTGGTAAAAGAGGTAAATTGTTCTTGAGCTAGTGTGACTGCCGCGCGCAAGGCACCAAATTTTTTCAGTGTCAGAGTTCGGAAATACGTTTTTACTCGTTTTTTCTGAATATTCGAAATGAATCAGGCGACTAACTTGCTTTGGAGTGCGCATCGGCTTTCAGGTAGGGAGGGGAGGCAAACTCGACCGTGTTGCGTCCATTCTCCTTCGCGCGGTAGAGCGCCAGGTCCGCGAGCCGTATCAGGTCCTTGTCATTCAAGCCACACTCTGGCGCCGTCGCAATGCCGACGCTGACACCGATCTGCACGCTGTTCCCGCCGCCGATTTCGATCGGGACCGACATGGATTTCCGCAGGTTTTCTGCAATTTCTTCAAGCTCGTTCGCGCTCTCGTACTTCGTCACTAATACGATGAACTCGTCTCCTCCGATGCGGCACACAACCGAATCTTCGCTGAACTGGCTTTTGAACCGGTCGGCGACGCAGCACAGGACCCTGTCACCAGCCTCGTGGCCATAGGTGTCATTGATCGGTTTGAACCGGTCGAGGTCGCAGGCGAACAGCGCAAATCCTCTGTCCGGCAGGCTGTCTATTGAATAGGCCAGACGGTCGGAGAAATGATGCCGGTTCGGCAATCCGGTAAGCGTATCGTGGTTCGCGAAATGATGGTTCTTGCGTTCGCTCTCCTCGAGCTGAGAGGACAGGCGGCTGATTTTCACAGCAGCGGCAAAGGCGACGGTCGAAATGATCACTGTCATCAAGAGAATCAGCGGCAACGCCATCAGCCAGATCTGGTGCCCTGGTTTCTCCTGATCCCAATGGAAGTACCCGATCATCGATCCGTCCGCCGCCTTGATCAGGTGATTGGTCGGATGAGCACGCTCCGGTTCTCCCAGGGCAAATCGGAGGTCGTTGAAGTTCAGGTTGTCGTTCAGCTCGGCGACCATGATGTCATCGACATAGACGGCGTTTATGAGAACGGCAGGGTCGTTGTTGCGAACATCGACATCGCCGTAATCCGGCAGAACCGGGACTGCGACAAGGAGGGCGGGCTGCCCATCAATGATCGCAAACTCCGAGTTGGCAATATCCAGCAGGACCGACTGGGGCAGGTACCAATCGGCGAAGGCGGCGTTCGATTGCCGTTTTCGCGCGTTAAATGTCTCGCGCGTCTGTTCGGCCAGTTGGCGGATAGCCGGAGCAGCCATGGTTTTGACTGCTGGAAACCGGATGTTGTCCTCAACGGCTTGCATTATCAGTGTACCGTCCGGGGCAACCACGAAGGTTCTTTCAAGCTCGAACGTTTCCCACAGATCGAAGACAAGCTGTTCCTTGATGAAATCACGGTCGAAGGGCGGCTGGAGAGCGGTGAAGGTCTCGTCCCACTGTGCAAGATCGAACTGATCGATCGCGATCATCTGCGTGTAATTGTCGAGATTCAGCGTAAAGCGTAATATTTCGCCGTCGAGAGACCGCCTGTCCGCCTCAACCCAGGCAAGATGGGCAATGAATGTCAGGGACGCGGTGGACATGCTGATCAGAAGCGCAGCCAGACCGTAGATCCAAAGCTTGATCTGGCGCCCTGTCGCGGACCGCGCAGTTTCTGCGTCCCCGGCCGCGCCGGTATCCATTTTGCGCCCAAACAAAGCGAATGCCCTCCTCAATCCGCCTGTCTGGATATCAGAGGGAACTTAACGTCAGCTTCTAAAACTCAAGGTTTTTTGCGCAAAATCATTCCGAACTTCCAAGACACTTAACGAAGCGTTCTATCTCTTCTTCCGTATTGAACGCATGCAGGGACGCCCGGACGACGGATTCAAGTCCTCTGTGCGGCAGATCAATTTGCGCCGACGTTCCTTTGCTGACCGAGACATTGATCTGCGACGAAGACAGTCTGGCCTGGGTCTTTGCCGGCGTTTCCCCGTCCACGGTAAAGGTCACGATACCCCCTTTGCGAGCGCCCTTGTCGTGAAGCGTGACACCGTTTATCGCCGAAAGTTCGGACCGGAGTTGCGCCCCGAGCGCACAGATCCGGTTGCCGATACGCTCCATGCCGTATCCGATGGCGTAGCTGACGGCAACGCCAAGTCCGATCTGACCGGCGACATATCTTTCCCAGGTTTCGAACCGCATTGCGTGCGGAACAAGTTCATAGCTGTTGTCGTCCAGCCAGTTCGCGGACTGAAGGTCGATGAAGGGCGGCTCAATCTGGTCCAGAACATCGTCGCTGACATAAAGGAATCCCGTGCCTCGCGGTCCGCGCAGGTATTTGCGCCCGGTGCCTGACAGCATATGGCAACCGATTTCGTTGATATTGAGCGGGATCTGGCCCGCCGACTGGCAGGCATCGAGAAGATAGAGAAGCTTTGCGGAACGGGCGATTTCTCCGACGTCTTCTGCCGGATTTATCAGACCGGAGAAGGTCGGAATATGCGTCAGGGCAATCAGGCGGGTCTTTGGGGTGATCGCGGATTTGAGGGCGGCCAGGTCGATCTGGCCGCTTGCATCGTCCTCGATCAGATCGATCTCGATATTCTTGTGCCGTTTCATCTGCAGAAAGGCGACATAGTTCGACACATATTCCGCGCGTCCGGTGATGATCCGGTCTCCCTCACGAAAATCGATGCCGTAGAATGCCATGTCCCAGGCGCGGGTAGCGTTTTCGATATAGGCTATTTCGTGCGGTTTGCTTCCGATCAGGGCGGCAAGGCTGGTATAGAACGTCTCCATACCGCTGCTGTTTGCACTCGCCGCTTCATACCCACCGAGCGTTGCTTCCAGATCGAGGTGTTCCTTGACTGCATCGAGTGCGGGACGCAGGGCGAGACCTGTCCCGGCATTGTTAAAATGGATCAGCTGTCCTACACCGGGCGTATCTTCCCGCATGGCCGCGACATCGTGTGAGGAAAGGGATGGAACAATCATATTGACCTTCGGCTTGGCGTTGTCGGCAATCAACAGATCTGAGACCTGCACAGAATGACGATCACATATTTTGGTTATGGCTCTCTCGTCAATGCCGACACGATCCCTGAGAACGCAGTTGTCACGCCCGGCAGGCTTAAGGGCTGGGTGCGCGAGTGGCGTGTCTGCGGCATGGGCGAGGACGGGCAGGGGCGCTGTGCCTTGAGTGTGCGTGAAGAACCGGGCAGCGAGATCCGCGGCGTGATGGTGCGCGAGCCCCGTTCCCGGCTGATGGAGCTGGAAAAGCGGGAAAAGAGATACCGGAAGGTCGAGGCCGTCGGTGATGCGTTCCGCTGCGACGAGGAGCAGGCAAGCGGCCCGGGCGATCTTTTCGTCTTCGTGGGTGCAGAAGAACACAATCGCTGGGGTACGGAAACGCACCCGATTCTGCAGAGTTATCTGGATTGTGTCCTTGCCGGGTTTTTCAGTCTCTGGGGTGAGGAGGGGATCGAGCACTTTCTCGACACCACGGACGGTTGGCACGTGCCGGTGCTGCGTGACAGGCACAACCCGGCCTATCCGCGCGCAATCGTCCTGCCGGACCTGCTTCGCGACAAAATCGATGCGGCCACCGCATCCCGGAACCTGACCTATATCGATGCGCCTCGGCGCTGAGGCTGCGCCGACGCCTATCCTGCAATGAGACTGTGGAGCAGTGCTCCGGCAAGATAGGCGATACCGGCAGCACAGAGCCCGATGCCGGTTGTCTCAAGTCCGGACAAAAGCCAGTTCTTCGTGGACCAGCGCGATTTGATGGACCCGATAAGAAAAAATGCAAATGCCGTCAGGAGGGTCGTTTGTACCTCCGATGAACGGGACCCGGCCACAAAGGGCAGCAGTGGCAGGCAACCGCAAACGAGAAACGCCGTAAAGGTGGCAAGGGCTGCCTTCACCGGAGAGCGGGCCGTGGAACTCAACCCGTATTCCGCCTGCATCATTGTTTCGATCCATGTGGCCTTGTTGGACGTCACAAGCCGGACAAGCTCCTCCAGATCATTGCCGCTGTAACCCTTGGATCGGAAAATCTGCCGGATCTCCTCGCGCTCACCTTCCGGCGCAAGTTCAACATGCTTCTCCTCGATGGACAGAAGGCGGGCGTAGTCCTCCTCTTCAGATTTCGTTCCGCTGTAATTGGCCGCCGCCATGGAAAAGCCGTCGGCCAGAAGGTTCGCCACGCCGAGGATCAGGATCGTTTGGGCGGAAAGCGCTGCTCCCACTGCACCGGCCACGATCGCGAATGTGGTGACGGCACCATCGATGCCGCCGTAGATCCAGTCCCTGAGATAGCTTGCACGGGGCTTGCCGGAGAGCCTCAATGCAATGTCGACGGGTCTGTGGCTGTGCTCCAGTCTTGGAGTTGGCATGAGACTATCCTATCTTGTGGCAAGGATAGGGTGACGCACGAAACCCGCTGTCGCCATGATCCCGGTCAAGGCTGGAATTTTCTGCGCATTTCGGGCGAATTACCGGCCCGCCGGGCATCTGATGAAAATTGCCTGATTGAACTGTGGCATTAGCGCCATTCGGCGTGTATAACGCCGCACGTTTGCTGTCATTGTGCAATCGGATACGAATGAATTTGTCTTGGACGGCGCGCCACCATGAAAGAGATCGCGCGCGTCCTTTAGGAGTAGGAAAAATGGCGGAGAAGTGGAGCCCGGAGACTTGGAGATCGAAGCCGATCTTGCAGGTGCCGGAATACCCGGATCAAGAGGCTTTGGCGGATGTTGAACAGCGCCTGTCGACGTATCCGCCGCTTGTTTTTGCAGGAGAAGCGCGTGCGCTGAAACAGCAGCTCGCCGACGTTGCTGCAGGCAATGGTTTCCTCCTCCAGGGCGGCGACTGCGCCGAGAGCTTTGCCGAACATCATCCGGATCATATCCGCGATTTCTTCCGTGTGTTCCTTCAGATGGCTGTCGTGCTGACCTATGCCGCCAGCCAGCCGGTTGTTAAGGTTGGGCGCATCGCCGGGCAATTTGCCAAGCCGCGCTCGTCCAACTTCGAAACGAAGAACGACGTTGAACTGCCGAGCTACCGCGGCGACATCATCAACGACATCAACTTCAATTCAGGCAGCCGGATCCCGGATCCGAGCCGGATGGCGATGGCCTACCGGCAGTCCGCCGCAACACTGAACCTGCTGCGCGCTTTCGCTCAGGGCGGTTTCGCGAACCTGGACCAGGTGCATCAGTGGATGCTGGGTTTCATCACCGACAGCCCGCAGGGTCACCGGTACAAGGAACTGGCCGATCGCATCACCGAGACGCTTGCTTTCATGCGTGCCTGCGGTATCAGCTCGGAAAACGTTCCGCAGATGCGTGGCACCGATTTTTTCACCAGCCACGAAGCTCTGCTTCTGGGCTATGAAGAAGCACTGACGCGCGTGGATTCAACCTCCGGCGATTGGTATGCAACATCCGGGCATATGCTCTGGATCGGCGACAGAACACGTCAGCCGGACCATGCACATGTCGAATTCTTCCGTGGCATCAAGAACCCGATCGGGCTGAAATGCGGTCCTTCTCTCACGCCGGACGGCCTGCTGGAGCTGATCGACATTCTCAACCCGGAAAACGAGCCCGGCCGTTTGACGTTGATTGCCCGCTTCGGGTCGGACAAGGTGTTCGATCATCTGCCGCAGCTGGTCCGCGCCGTCGAGCGCGAAGGCAAATCCGTCATCTGGTCGTGCGACCCGATGCATGGCAACACGATAACGGCGGGCGGATACAAGACACGGCCCTTCGATCGTATTCTGAAAGAGGTTGAATCCTTCTTCGAAGTGCATCGTGCCGAAGGAACACATGCAGGCGGCGTTCATGTCGAAATGACAGGACGCAATGTGACGGAATGCACCGGCGGTGCGCATGCCCTGACCGCCGAGCAGCTCGGGGATCGGTATCACACCCATTGTGACCCGCGCCTCAATGCGGACCAGGCCCTGGAGCTGGCTTTCCTGATCGCGGAAAACCTCAAGAAGGAACGCGATGGCCGCCAGGTTTCACCGATTGCCGCAAGTGCCTAAATTCCGCTGACCAGCGGTCACCAAGTGTTAACCAAAAAGGCGGCTTTTGCCGCCTTTTTAGGTAGTTTGGACAGTCATTTTCGAACAAGGTAAGCCACATTTAACGCTCGCGCTCCATATCTGGGAAACAGCTAAATTTCCGGAGGAGACGCAAGGGTGCGCGATAAGTGGGATCTGTCCAGAATTTCCTGCCTGATTGCAGATGACAATCCGCATATGCGAACAATCCTGCGCTCTGTTTTGACGGGATTTGGCATTCGGTCGATCTTTGAAGCGAGCGATGGTGCGGAAGCACTCGAACTTGTTGTCGACAGGAAGCCCGATGTTGTCCTTCTGGACTGGGTCATGAACCCGTTTGGGGGAAGCGAGTTCCTGCGGATTCTGCGCGGCGACCGGGACCCCGTGATTTCCACAATTCCGGTGCTTGTCATTTCCGCGCACGCCAACCGCACGACGATCATGGAAGCCATCAGCATCGGCGTGCACGGGTTCGTTGCCAAGCCGATCGCGCCGGCGATCCTCTACCGTCACATCGGTGAAATCCTCGAACGGCAGGATATGAATGGCCGTTCGAAGGGGATCTCCGGGCTCGGTTCACAAAAACCGACGCGCAAGCTCAATATTGCCGACGTCCAGCACCCGCCGGACGAAACGCTTGCGGACGCAGACCCGGCAGCCGAGGATGACGGCGGTCTTGCACTGCTGTGAGCGCTTCAGGTCCGCTCGAATTGATTTTCTCGTAAGCTTCCGACAGCCAAAGGGATATCCACGCCTGGGCAATCCGATTTGAATGATTGCAACGGGAACGGCTTGCCGCTACATCAGCAGGGATGTCTTTTCCTGGAACAGTTTCATGATTTCCGATCACTTCAGACTGGCTGTCGCGCAGCTTAATCCCACGCTCGGGGACGTTTCCGGGAATGCAGAACTTGTCCGCGATGCCAGGCGGCAGGCGGCTCTGGGAGGCGCGCATATCGTGCTGTCCTCCGAGCTCATCCTGTCAGGATACCCGCCGGAAGATCTGGTCCTGAAGCGAGCCTTTGTCCGTAAGTGCATGGACGCAGCCGAAGAGCTTGCTGCTGAAACCGCGGATGGCGGCCCGGCGCTTGTGATCGGAACGCCATGGCAAGGCGAAGATGGCAAGGTTTTCAATGCCGTCCTGCTGCTGGATGGCGGCGAGGTCCGCGCCGTCCGCTATAAATATGACCTGCCCAATTACAGCGTGTTCGACGAAAAGCGGGTGTTCACAGCCGGGCCGCTGCCCGGACCGGTGGATTTTCGCGGTGTCCGGATCGGCCTTCCGGTCTGCGAAGACATCTGGAACGACGAGGTTTGCGAGTGCCTGGAGGAAACAGGTGCGGAGCTGCTTCTGGTTCCCAACGGGTCGCCCTACTGGGTCAATCGTGCGGAAGAACGTCTGCAGGTCGTGGTGTCGCGGGTCGTTGAAACAGGGTTGCCGCTTGTCTACTGCAACCAGGTCGGCGGGCAGGACGAACTGGTTTTTGACGGCGGTTCCTTCGCGCTTCAGGCGGATCGAAGCCTCGCATTCCAGATGCCGCAATTCGCGACGTCGCTTTCCTTCAGCGACTGGCGCCGCGACGGCGAAACCTGGATCTGCGAAACGGGCGATGTCGTGAAACTGCCCGATCTTGACGAGGCAAACTGGCGCGCATGCGTCATGGGCCTTGGAGACTATGTCGACAAGAACGGGTTTCCTGGTGTCGTGCTCGGTCTCTCCGGCGGGATCGATAGCGCGATCTGCGCGGCCATGGCCGTTGATGCGCTCGGTTCTGACCGGGTCCACGCGATCATGCTGCCCTATAGATACACCTCCGAAGAAAGCATCTCTGACGCTGCCGCATGCGCCTCCGCGCTTGGCATCCGTTATGACACCGTCCCGATTGCCGAGCCTGTCGAAGGGTTCAGGTCCGCTCTGAGCGGACTGTTTGACGGAACGGAAGAGGACACGACGGAGGAAAATCTGCAATCGCGTGCGCGCGGTGTGATCCTGATGGCGGTTTCCAACAAGTTCGGCCGCATGGTCATGACCACCGGCAACAAGTCGGAAATGTCGGTAGGCTATGCCACCTTGTACGGCGACATGAACGGCGGCTACAATCCGATCAAGGATCTCTACAAGACACAGGTTTATCATTTGGCCGGCTGGCGGAACGCCAACGCGCTTCCGGGTATGCTCGGACCGGCAGGTGAGGTGATCCCCTCCAACATCATCACCAAGGTGCCGACCGCAGAACTGAGGGAAAATCAGACGGACCAGGATTCCCTGCCGCCTTATGATGAGCTCGACGACATTCTGGAATGTCTCGTCGAAGAAGAAATGTCCGTCAGCGAGATTGAGAAGCGCGGCCACGACAGGGCCCTGATACACAGAATTGAGCATCTGCTCTATATTGCCGAATACAAGCGGCGTCAGGCACCTCCCGGTGTCAAGATTACCGAGCGGAATTTCGGAAAAGACCGCCGGTATCCCATCACGAACCGGTTCCGGGATCGCACATAAGGCCTCACCGGAGCCGTTCCACTCCTGCGAGCCCGTTTCGGGCAATCGGCTTGGCGAATATGTCTTACTTTGCTTTCCTGCGCGACAATGCGCGCTGGCTGTCCGCGAGTTATTTGCTCGCCACATTTTCCGGTTTTGGTCAGACGTTCTTCATTTCGCTGTCTGCCGGTGATTTGCGCGCAGAGTTCGGTCTGAGCCACGGCGATCTCGGCATGCTCTACATGCTGGCGACCCTCGGCAGCGCACTCACGCTGCCTTATGTCGGCAAGAGCCTTGACCATTTTCCAGCGCAGAAAATCGCGATGGTCGTTGTCGTCAGTTTCGCCCTGTTTTGCGTTGCGCTGGCGAATGCGTTTGCCGTCTGGATGGTTGCGCTGGCCTTTTACGGTTTGCGGCTTTGTGGCCAGGGAATGATGACCCATACGTCTGTTACCACGGCGGGGCGGTGGTTCTCCGCGCAGCGGGGAAGGGCCGTCTCCATTGCGATGCTGGGCTTTCCGACGGCCGAGGCGATCTTCCCCTTCTGCTTTGTCCTGTTGAGCGGTGTAATCGGCTGGCGCGGCGCATGGTATGTCGCCGCGCTGGTGCTGGTCTGTCTCGCGCTTCCCGTTCTGTTCTGGCTGCTGGCCAAGGACCGCGTTCCCTCGAAGGCGGAAGTCGCTTCGCTCAAGCTGGAGGGCAGGCAGTGGACGCGCGGCGAAGTGTTCCGCGATGCCCGGTTCTGGCTTGTGTCCTGCGGCATCAATGCACCTGCTTTCATCGGCACGGCGATCCTGTTTCACCAGGTTTATCTGGTGGAGTTGCGTGGCTGGTCGCTGGAAGTCTTCGTCAGCGCGTTCCTGTTCATGGCCGGAGGCGTGGTGGCGGCGTCGCTGGTGATTGGTCCGCTGATCGACAGGTTCTCGGCGAGAAAGCTGCTGCCCTATACGCTCCTGCCGCTGTGTGTTGCCTGTTTTGTCCTGGCAAATGTTCATGCGCAGGTGGCGGCTTTCGTCTTTCTCGGTCTCGTCGGCATCGGCAACGGTTTCAACGGAACGCTGGTCGGGTCGTTCTGGCCGGAAGTCTACGGCACACGCCATATGGGAGCGATTCGTGCCATGGCCTTTTCCATCATGGTTTTTGCCTCGGCAGCCGGGCCGTTTCTGGTCGGCTGGCTAATCGATATTGGTGTATCGCTTGATGTCCAGATCATGGGAATGGGTCTTTATTGCCTCGTCTTTGTTGTCATCCTCTCCCTGATGGCGCGTGCCTATCATGCACGGCAGGATGGTTCGGACTGAGAGCACTTTTCGGTTGCCGTTCTCCGTTTCAGGGGCTAACTCAGGCGCCATGACCGTCACTGTTCGTTTTGCGCCGTCCCCGACCGGCCACATCCACATCGGCAACAGCCGTCCCGCGCTCTTCAACTGGCTCTTTGCGAGGAAAGAGAACGGCCGTTTCATCTTGCGTTTTGACGACACCGACCTTGAGCGATCGAAAGCCGAATATGCTGAGTCCATCGAAAAGGATCTGCGCTGGCTGGGCATCGAACCGGACGTCATCGAGCGCCAGTCGGAACGGGTGCCGAGCTATGACGCGGCAGCGCAGAAGCTGAAGGACGCAGGCCTTCTTTATCCATGTTACGAAACACCCGACGAGCTTGAACGCCGCCGTTCGCGCCAGCGCGCGTTGGGCAGGCCCCCGGTCTATGACCGTGCCGGCCTGAAGCAGACAGTGGAAGAGCGCGCAGCTCACGAGGCGGAAGGCCGGAAACCTCACTGGCGCTTCGTTTTGCCGAACCATGACGGTGATCCGTTTGAGACCAGGCGGACAGATGTGACCTGGGACGACCTTTGCCGGGGCAGCCAGTCTGTCGACCTGGCATCGTTGTCCGACCCGGTTCTGATCCGCGCGGACGGGACCTACCTTTACACGCTGCCGTCGATCGTCGATGACATCGATATGGGTGTGACGCATGTGATCCGCGGCGAGGACCATGTCGCAAACACCGGCGTCCAGATCGCCATCTTCGAAGCGCTGGGCGCAAGCGCACCGGTTTTCGGTCATCACAATCTGCTCACCACACGCGACGGCGAAGGGCTTTCAAAGCGAAAGGGGGCTCTGTCTATCGGGTCGTTGAAAGAGGCTGGGCTGGAGCCGATGTCAGTCGCCGCGCTGGCCGTTCTGACGGGAACCAGTCAGGCAGTTGAGCCGCTTCCCGACATGAATGCGCTTGTTGAAAAATTCGACCTTTCCAGCGTGTCCAGATCGTCGGCCAAGTTCGATCCCGAAGAACTCAAGAGCCTCAATGCCCGGCTGGTTCACGACCTGCCCTTTGACGCGGTGGAGGAGCGCCTTTCCAAGATGGGCGTTGGCGGCGGTGCAGGGTTCTGGGACACGGTGCGCGGCAATTGTGAAATTGTCGGCGATGCAACACTTTACTGGCAAGTCGTGACGGGCCCCGTCACGGCGCGCGTCGAAGAGGAAGACCGCGAGTTCATCGCGCGGGCCAGGGAACTTTTTCCGGAAGGCGACGTGAGCGAAGAGACCTGGGGTGCCTGGACAGCGGCCTTGAAATCGGAAACAGGCAGAAAGGGACGGGGTTTGTTCATGATGACGGCCACACGGAACATCGGCATGGACCACGGCCCCGACATGAAAATGATGCTACCGCTTATTGGGCGACAAAATAGTCTGGACCGACTACCCTGACAGGTGCCGAGGTTTCCGGTATCGGGCGAAAGCCCTGATCGTCCGACTTGAAAACGGGTGATACAGACACGGCTTCTATTTCGTCTTCTTCTTTTTGCTTGCGAAGCGACAGCAGCGGGAAATCCCCGTCGGCGGAAAGGTTTTGCTGAGTTCCCGCAGCATCCGGCGACGCTGTGTCTTTTGACAGGAACGCCGCGACCCTGGTGACATCAAATCCCTTCTCGAGATTGAACAGCGTTCCGGGATCTTCGTATCGCGGCAATTGCGACGAGTTCAGCGGAAGCCTTGACAGGAGAGCCGGCGCCTTGTCGGCCTCTTCGAATGTATCGCCCTGGCTTGGCTGAAGCGTACGGTTCGGAAGGCCGGAGCTGATATCGGAAAAGAACAGGCGTCCGCCGGACGAGACACTGACCTCGGACCATGCGGATTTCGATTTCGCTTTGCCCGTCTGCCGGCAGCTGCATCCCTCCACGAACTCGGATTTATAACGGAATGCAAATGGTTGTTCGGCGTAGGGGATGCCGGCAAGCGACATCATTTGTGACTGGTCTCCGCCCGGGTTCCGGTAAACGTAGAGTTCGGTCGGGGCTGCCGGGCAGATTTCGGTGCAACGGGCGGCGTCATTCACGAACTGGCTCTTGTCGGTCGAAAAGCTTACCGGAAAGAAATAGCCGTCGCAGGTGCGAACACAAAGTGTTCTGAAAACGCCTCCGGAAGGGAGTCTTTGGCGCGACACGTCAGAGCGCTTCGCTCTCCTGATGGTCTCTATCTCGCGGTCGCCGGTTCTGGCAGCGGTTTGTTCGACCTGCGGACCCGCGTTGAAAAGCCGGGAAAAGAACGATTTGGCTTTCGGCTGGTCTGAATTGACTTGTGCGTTCGCCTGCCGGTTTCGCGCCGGTGCGTTACAGTCTTGCCTGTCGAGCGCAGCGCGTACCTGTCGGATGCGCTTCGTGTTCTTGGCCGCGCCGCCTCCACCGGATCTATTCAGCTGCCGCTCGATCGCGGCGAGATTGGAGTTCATTCGCTTGAGTTTGCTGTTGAGGCCCTTGCATTTTGCAGTGCGGTTTTGCGCGCAGCCAAAGTGCCTTGCGTCGCGCGAGGCCGCTGCGATCGCCTTTTCCTGCTGCCTTTTGGCTTTGGACCACTTGCGCGAGGCCGCGGACTGGTTGCCGTTGCCCGCTTCGAGCTTGCGCAATTCGGATTTCAGGGCAGAGCAAGTTGCCGCGTAGACCACATGAGACGGCAGCATAAGCGCCACAGCGACGCCGATCGCCCGCGCTATACGTATCGATTTGGCTCTTTTTTGATGCCGCATCTCTTGTCCCCGGCAATTCAGCCCTTGCGCTGAACTGCTTCATACCCCCTGAAGTATCGTCTTTGTCTCCATCAATAGCAAAGAAAGCGCTCACGTTAGGTTAATGCGCGCGGCATAAATCTGGCGCGGTTTTCACGTGTTGTCGCGCGCGCGAACGGCGCGGTGAAGCTCATCAAAAACATCACTCAGCAGCTGCTTTTGCTCGCTTGTCAGGGTGCTTTGCAGGTCTTCGGAATAGGCAAGGGCCTTCGGAATGATGTCTTCGTAAAGCGAAATCCCTGCGGGAGCCAGTCTGAGCGCCTGTTCGCGCATGTCATCCGGGTTCTTGTCGCGGACGATAAATTCACGTTTCTCCAGCGCCGCCACGGCGCGGCTGACCTTTGTCTTGTGCATGGACGTCGCAGTGCTGATGTCGCGCGCCGTCATGACTTCGTGTTCACCGAGCGTGGCGATGACGCGCCACTCCGGGATTCCGATGCCGTACGTCTCCGCATAGATCTTTGAAAAAGAGCGGCTGACGGTCTCGGCAAGATGATTGAGTTGGTACGGCAGGAAGCGGCTGAGCTTCAGGACCGGTCTGTCACCTTTGCCGTTCGAAAGTGTCGGAGTGTCGAACCCTGTTTTGCGCGACATGATGTATTCCAGCCCTGCAATCTGTCGTCCGCCAAATCCCGATGGCAGAAATCCATGCCGTGTTCCGGCCACTTTGTGTCACTAGCAAGTATAAACGATCAAGCCGTGGGTGAAAGACAACCTGCGCTGCTTCAAAAATCGTTCAACTTTGGAGCCAAAATTTACACAGAGCTTCGGCCGGCCAAGTCTTGGAGCGAACGAATTGGCAGACCTATCTGTTGATAAATAAGGAATAGTTAAGGAATGCAGGCGTGAAAAATTGCGAATCAGAGTTGGAAACTGAGACGCTACGATCAAAAGGAAAGTGGTGTGTGGCAGTTGGAAAATTCCTTAACGTCAACCTGACAGCTGGCATGAAAGCGAGGCCGCAATGACGAACAACTCCGAGACTCCCAAGGGAGCCAATGAAAAGTTCGAGGAACTGGGTCGCGGTTGCTATGCCTACAGTACTGACGGTTGTTCCAACACAGGCGTCATTGTCGGCGATCGCGGTGTCCTGATCATTGACGCGCAAGCGACGCCTGAACACGCGGAACGGGTTCTGGAGAAAGTTCGTGCCGTGACGGACAAACCGGTCAAGCAGGTGGTCCTGACCCACTACCATGCGGACAGTTCACTCGGGGCCGGCGCATTCGAAGCCGGCGATATTGTCGCGTCCGACCTCACCAGGCGCATGATGGATACACGCGGTGCGGAGGAAATACTGGTCGCCCGTGAGCGCGTGCCAGATCTATTCGACGGGCTTCCCGCAACGACGACCATCAGTCTTCCAAGCCTGACCATCGCGTCCTCCATGTCGATTGACCTCGGCGGAATCGATATCCGCATCATGCATCTGGGCAGGGGACACACGACCGGGGACGTTGTTGTCTGGGTTCCGGGCAGTGCGGTCATGTTCACCGGTGATCTCGTCCAGACGTCCGCTATTCCGTATTGCGGCGATGCACATCTGTCCGACTGGAACAGAGCACTTGACCGGATCTCCGCATTCCGGCCAACGACGCTCATGCCCGGCAGGGGCAAGTTGGCCCTCGGTGAAACGGCGGTAGCCAAGGCGATTGAAACCACACGAGATTTCGTCACGACGCTGCGGGATGCCGCGGCAGCCTGTGTAGAACAGAACCTCGGTCTCAAAGACACTTTTGCCGCCGTGAACGACGCGCTGGCCCCGCAATTCGGCTCCAAGTCGGATTTCGAACTGAACCTGCCGATCAACGTTGCCCGCGCCTATGACGAGGCGCTCGGGCTTGACCAACCGCAGATCTGGACGCGTGAGCGATGTGCCGATCTGAGGGATGCGCTGGCGGGCAACGAACCGGTTTCGCAAGTTGTCGAAGAGGAGGCCGAGGACGCGGTTGAGCTGTCGGACAATCCGATCGACAGGGCAGCAACCGAACTTGTCTCGGACAATGATTTTGCCGCCTCACTTCTGGAACGCGACGCAGAAGACGCGCAGGTCGAAGAAGAACCGCTGGACCTGTCCTCGGAAGACATCGTCCGGCTTGGCGACGACGAGACGCAGGAAAGGACGGCGGATGCTGCGGACACCGAAGAGGAAGCTGAGCCTAAGGTCCTTATGGAAGCAGCCCGATAACCTGAGCGCTCTCAGTCATTTTCGATTAGCGCGACTTCAAACGCACGCCTCTCCGGGCGTGCGTTTTGTTTTCATGCCTGACGGGCGGTTTGCTTGATTGAACCGGTATCGTCACCACATGTCAGTCCGATCAGGATTCGGAGGGAATTTGATGCGTTTTTCTATTGTCGGCGTCCTCGCACTTGTTTTTGGCATAACAAGCGTTGCACCGGCTATCTCGGCAGATGAACCGGATCTGATTTTCAAGAAGTCGACGGTCTGGAAATTCCTGACGCCGGATCACAAGCTGGCAACCTATGCGATCGATGATCCGTTGGTGGACGGCGTCGCCTGCCACTTCACCGTGCCGGAAAAAGGCGGTGTGTCCGGTTGGCTGGGTGTCGCCGAGGAGGTCTCCGACGTATCACTGGCCTGCCGCCAGGTCGGCCCGGTGACCATCAAGGAGAATTTCGAGCAAGGTGAAGAGATGTTCCGCCAGCGGCGCTCGCTCGTTTTCAAGAAAATGCAGATCGTGCGTGGCTGTGATGTGAAGCGGAATGTGCTGGTCTATCTCGTTTACTCGGACAAGCTGATCGAAGGCAGCCCGAAAAACTCCACGTCGACCGTTCCGCTGATGCCCTGGGGAGATCAGGCGCCCCCCAATTGCGGAGATTACCTGACCGATTAGTGGGCGCGCGCAACAACCGGCGGCCTTGAGTTCGGTCCCCGGGGGTCAGTCTGCGTCGAGTGTTTCCAGATGTTTGGCAACCGGCAGCTCGGCATCGGCGCAGAAATGCTTGTAGAGCATGGCCATCACGTCTCTGACCGGTTCGCTTGAGAGGCGGTAATAGATTGTCGTGCCCTCGCGGCGGGTTGAAACCAGACCCTGGGCACGCAAGAGCGAGAGCTGTTGGGAAACAGTCGGCATTCTCATGCCGGTGGCTTCAGCCAGTTCGCTGACGCATCGCTCCTCTTCAAGAACGAGGCACATGAGAAGCAGCCTTGGGGCAGATGCCATCATCTTCAGGAAATCGGCTGCCGATTCTGCCTTGTCTTCAAGTGCTTTGTAGTCCATCCCGTGACTGTGCCAAACACGCGTCAAAACTTCAAGCGTTGGCCGAACCACACCGGAAGTAGCTGGCGTCCGCTTTAGATGCGGCCTGCGACCGTGACAAGAATGTTGCCGTCGCCACATCCTGTTCCGGTTGCAAGACAGATGCTCTTTTGCTGCAATTCGCCGCCGAAGGCCTTGGTTCCGTCCGTAATCGCGATCAGAGCGGCAAAGGGGCCGCCCAGAACGAGGGCCAGAAAAAGAAGGACAAAAACGCGGTTCAACATCGGGGTCTCCTGAAGGCAATCTGTATCGATTGCCCGGAGACTAGGCTCTACCGCTTGAACTGATACTGAGCGGTGCGTTCAGCAACCGTTCATTTGTCTAAACAAAGCGGAAAACAAAGCGGAAAACAAAGCGAAAACAGGTAGTTACCTTTTAAAGGTTCTCCGTCATGGCCTTGCGCAGTGCTTTGAGAAGCACATCGTCGCGGCCATAGATGTCTTTGCGGAAATGGGTCGACCCGTCCTTGTTCATCCAGGCGGTGAGATAGGTGAGGTGAACCTCGACAGGGACGGCGGGCTTGATCACTGTTCGTTTCTGGGTGTCCCGGATGCCTTCCCAATGCCCCGGTGTCGAATTGTTGTCGGCAAGCAGCACATCCGCCAGCGCAAATGGGTTGGAAGCCCGGATGCAGCCATGGCTGTAGGCCCGTTCAGCGCGCGAGAAGAGCGACTTGGAGGGCGTGTCGTGAATGTAAATATTGAATTCGTTCGGGAACATGAACTTGATGCGGCCGAGAGCATTGCCATCGCCCGGGTCCTGCCGCAGGCGGAACGGGAAGTTGCCGCCAGAATAGCTGTTCCAGGCGACACGTGTTGCCGCGACCTCTGTTCCATCCTGAAACACCCGGATGTTCTGGCGGTTCAGTGCTGACGGGTTCTGTTTCAGCTTCGGCAAATATTCCTTCGTGGCGATCGAGTAGGGCACGTTCCAGTAGGGATTGATCTCGACATATTCCAGCTGGTCGGAAAAGACCGGCGTTGCATGATAGGGTTTGCCGACCACGACCCGCGTTGTGTGGATCGTCTTTCCGTCCCGCACCACCTTGAGGTTCTGGTCTGCAAGGTTCACGAAGACATAGAACTCGCCCAGATAATCGCGCATCCAGCGCCTGCGCTCCATGTTGAGTTCCATTTGAACGAGCTTGTCCTGAAGCGGAATGTTGAGGCGCGCCAGGGTGTTCTTACCGATCACGCCATCGGTCGCCAGACCGTGGTGGTCCTGGAAGACCTTCACCGCCTCGACGATCGCGCCTTCATAGACATCGCCGCTATGCGCTTCGGCCCCCGGAATGTCTTCTTCCATCAGACGGGCGCGCAAGACGGAAAGACGCGGGTCCGTCATTCCGGGTTTGAGCACTTCGCCGTCCGGTACGGAGGTGAACCCGCCGGTTTCCGCCTTCTGCCTGTATTGGGCCAGGCGGCGTTTCAAGCGCGCATAATTGTCGGACTGCGGGGCCAGGCTGTCGAGAAAGGCACTGAAATCGACGGATTGTTCCGCGTTCTCGAACAGGGACTTGGGATCCGGCCGGTCCGGGAAAAGGTTAAGTGCCTTGTTGATCTTGTTGGGCTGAACCCGTCCCGACGAGAGATGGGTTGCATAGCGTAAAAACTGGTTGGACAGCTCCAGGTCGAACGCTGCCCATTCCTCCGGCGATTGGGCTGTTTCGGTTTGCTGTGCCAAACCGAGAGGATTGTAGTTGTTCGGATTGAGCGCATGGTCGTTGGCCTCGGCCATGGCGGCGATTGCCAGATGCGCGTTCTCGCGCAAGCCGTTCTGATCAAACCAGACAGGGGCATAGACACGTTCGGCGTAGTAGGCCTGCAGCCCTTCCGGGACGCTATCGGAGATGGACGCCTTGATTGCGATTGCGATCGGGGTCTGCGGTTCCACCGCGGCTGGGGAAGCGCTTTCTTCGGCGCCAGGCGCTTGCGCTGCCGCCGACTGTGCAAGGGCGCCTGCGTCGAGGACTGCGATTGAGAAAGCGAAAGCGCCTACCAGTGCGGCAGCGTTTGAAAACAGATATTTTGAACGCGGCACAAGCATGCGAAATCCCCCTCTGATTCCCTCTGGGTAAAGTCTAGTCGATGTGGGAGGATGCGCCAACGCTGCGCTTTTCCTGGTGTGATGCCAATCAAAATGCAGCCTTGACCGCGTCCTGTATTCCGGTCCATAAAGCGCCCATGATGACGGCCACACGGAACATCATTTCGATCACCATTATTTGCAGCTAGCGACACCGCTGGCTGTGGCCGTTCCCTCTTGGCAAAAATTCTCCTGAGACGGATCGCCCGGTCAGCCGGCCAGGAGACCGTTTGACATGAGCGCCGCTGAGACTGAAAAATCCGGCACGAACAAGGGCTTGAAGTTCACCAATACGCTGACCCGCGAAAAGGAAGTTTTCCGGGCCATCGATGACGAGAACGTGCGCCTTTATGTCTGCGGCCCCACAGTCTACGACTTCGCGCATATCGGCAACGCGCGGCCGGTGATCGTGTTCGACGTGCTCTTCCGTCTGTTGCAGCACGTCTACGGAGCGGAGCAGGTGACCTATGCGCGCAACATCACCGATGTGGATGACAAGATCAACGCCCGCGCGCTGCGTGACCATCCGGACCTGCCTCTCAATGATGCCATCGCCCGGGTGACCCAGAGAACAGCGGATCAGTTCCACAAGGACATCGAGGCGCTGAATGTGCTTCCGCCCGATCATGAGCCACGTGCGACCCAGCACATCGACGGGATGGTCGACATGATCCGGCTCCTGATCGAAAAGGGGCATGCATACCAGGCCGAAGGAGAGGTTCTTTTCGACACCGCGTCCATGCCGGATTACGGGGGGCTCTCCAAGCGCAAGCTGGACGAGCAGCTTGCCGGTGCCCGTATCGCGGTGGATGCGCACAAGAAGAACCCCGGAGACTTTGTTCTCTGGAAGCTCTCTTCCGACGAGGAACCGGGCTGGGAGAGCCCATGGGGCCGTGGCCGTCCGGGATGGCACATCGAGTGCTCCGTCATGAGTGCGCATCACCTCGGCAAGGTGTTCGACATTCACGGCGGCGGGCTCGACCTGATCTTTCCGCACCATGAAAACGAGATTGCACAGTCCTGCTGCGCCAATGACACGAAGACCATGGCCAACTACTGGATGCACAACGGTTTCCTTCAGGTGGAAGGAAAGAAGATGTCCAAGTCGGAAGGCAATTTCTTCACCATTCAGGAGCTTCTGGAAACGGACAATTTCGGCGGCCGGAAGTGGCCGGGCGAAGTTTTGCGGCTCGCCATGCTCATGACCAACTACCGGGAGCCGATCGACTTCTCCGTGAGGAAACTGGAGGAGGCGGAAAACCTGTTGTCCAAATGGCCCGATCCTGTCGAGACAGATGCGGATCCGTCAGCTGAAGTGCTGGACGCACTGAAGGACGATCTCAACACGGCTGCCGCCATCCAGTCCCTTCACGCCCTTGCGGGAGAAGCGGCACGGGACGACAGAAAGATGCCGGTCTATTCCGCGTCGGCCGCGCTTATGGGACTGCGCCCGGTCGCGGCAGATCTGAGTGGGGTCGACGAGGCGGCGATCGAGGCCGAGGTCTCAAAACGCCTAGACGCTCTGAAAGCCAAGAACTGGCCGGAGGCTGACCGCATCCGCGATGAACTGATGTCTCAGGGAATCCTTCTAAAGGACTCAAAAGACTCAGCGACAGGCGAACGGATCACATCCTGGGAGGTCAAACGATGAGTGAAGATGCAATGGGTGCGCACACTGGCGGCTGTCAGTGCGGCGCGGTGCGTTTTCGCGTGGAGGGTGAGCTCGGGACGGCGTCGATCTGCCATTGCCGGATGTGCCAGAAGGCGTTCGGCTCCTTCTACGCGCCGCTCGTCGGCATTCGCGCGCCCGCTAGGCTGATCTGGACAAGGGGAGAGCCGAAGCGCTTCCAGAGTTCAAATCATGTTGCCCGCGGGTTTTGTCCCGAATGCGGAACGCCGCTGACCTATGAAGCGCCCGGAGACGTCGGCATCGCGATAGGTGCCTTCGACAATCCGCAAGAGATCGCGCCGGTCATTCAGTACGGCGTGGAAGGCAAACTGCCTTACACCGACAACATGGCGGCGATCCCGGAACGACGAACAGAGCAGGACGTTGAAACAGCTGTCTTTCTCGACACCATCGTTTCCAATCAGCATCCCGATCACGACACAGAAACCTGGCCGGCGAATTGATCCGCCGCGCCAGCCTTACTGGAA